>Ga0214919_10001447_pt1 | contig 38864 bp, 42 predicted proteins | sample LL1503_MetaG_FD_177994 | JGI IMG/M metagenome (GOLD analysis project Ga0214919, IMG submission 177994) | Freshwater microbial communities from Lake Lanier, Atlanta, Georgia, United States - LL-1503 | ecosystem: Environmental > Aquatic > Freshwater > Lake | place: USA: Georgia | collected...
ATACAAAAATATTTGTAGTGCAGCTTTGTATAGATTTTTTGCCTCCTGACCAAATTCAAATTGTGCCAGCCACTGCCTAAAATCAAACGGCTCACTATTTTTGCTATACATATCGCCTTCTTCTCGCCCAATATTCAAATCGTTTTTGTTGCAACGAAGCTCCGTACTGGTAAATGGCATTATGTAGTTTGGTTTTTCTTTGTTTGAAAATTGATTTGCCAAATAAAACATAGAAAACATAATGGAATCGTTAAATAACTCTTGTGGAATTTGATCAATCGTTCCTCTATAACAATAATCATTTCTTTCAAAATATTTAGCATCTGTATTAAAATTAATGCCTTTTGAAAGCAAGGCATATTTTAAATTATTTGCTGTAATTTTATTTTTACTTTCCTTTCCGCCGTTGCTTACATTTATTGCATTTTGTAAATAAGACCATCTACCAAACACAAACCCAGTTTTATTATTTTTTATCTCTTTTTCAATTTCATCTATCAAATTTGGTCTTGATTGATTATAAATGTATGTTTTGATAAAATTAAATTCCTCTGTTTTTTCGCTAAATTCATATCTATCAATTGCAATTTTTGATTTATCAATTTTCTCGCCCTTGTCTTTGTCAAATATCACCTGCGAGATGCCCATTTCACTCAACATAAATGTCTTCTCTGCATTGCTCATTATGTGGCTAACAATTTTATATTTTGAATTAATAAAATGCTCCATCTCGTCTCGCAAAAATGGCTCGGTTTTAAAATAATACACCACAACCTGTGGATTTAATTTGATAATTTTGTTGAAAAATTCTATTGCTAAATCATATTTAAAACCTTTTCTTCTTTTGTATGGTGGGTTGATTATTATCATCAACTTTTTGTTTTCTAATCTGCAAATTTCGTTAATATCCCTCTCCACACCTTGGTGCTTCCATTTTGGCTGTTTGTCATCTTTTAAATAATCGTATTGAATTACATTTTCAAAACCCTTTATTTTGCAAATTTCCACATCGTTTTCTTCTAGGGTTGAAAGGTAGCAATTTTGCTTAAATTCTGTGCCAAATTGATTTTCTAAATTGCCAACCCCAGCGCAAGTGTCGCAAATTATAAATTCGTCAAGATTGTAGTTTTGTTTTAAAATTTGGTTTTGCTTATCAACAAAGCAAAAAGGCGTATATTCCCCACCTGTGTCTCGTCTATATTTATCGCTATAAAGCCTGCTACTCCGTTCTATTATGTTCAAAAATTCTTGTTGCTCTGGCGGTCTTTGATATTTGTTCCAAAAGTTATTATATTTAATAAGATCGGATGTAACATACATCTTTGCATCATTGTATATTATTCTTATTTTATCTGGGACTTTTTCTATGACATATTTATTTAAATAAACACCTTCACGGATTAATTGTTGCTCATTTTCACCAAACATTCCTTCAATGACTTTTTTCTTATATTTTGCACCATCTAATGCGTCCACAAGAAAAATATTGATTAAATCTTGTTCGTTTTGAATCAAGTTGCCTTCAAACTTAAACTCAACAGAATTTTTCCAAGCATTATAAATTATATTTATATTGTTAACGGTAATTTTGATTTTTATATCTTGTGCATTAAGCAATTGTTTTGCAAGTTCCGCGATTTCGTCGTTTCTATATTCTTGTATTTTGTTTTGAATTCTATCCCAAATTCTGTCAATTGCATCTTTGGTTGGGTTGCTTGGCTTTTCAGCCTTCCAATTTATGTCGTTGTTATACATTATGCTGTCGTCACTGCAATCTATCAGCTCCATTACGTCGTTGTTTTGCTCGTCTTTATAAATCAAGGCAACTTTGCTCAAAATGTGTGCCTGTTTTTTGTTGGTCAAAATGGTTTGTGCGAGTGCCTTTTTGCGATCGTTTTCGTTGACAACTATATATTTACTTTCAATATACAAAATATAATTATCTTTTTTGTCTTTTAACAAAATATCAACTTCTTTTAAAACATCGAATTGGCAGGTTGCTTTGCCAAAGTATTTGTTTGCAAATTCTACTTTGTAATTTACTTCACTCATAATAATATTAATTCAAATTTTTGTGATAGGTATACCACCCAAGATACAAGTTTATTTTTATATAGCAATGAAGCCGTTTTTATAAAAATCAATATTATTTTCCCATCCCCCATGGTGCTAATAGAAGAAACAACATTATTTCTTTGTTTTATATTAATATTTTTAAGCATATATGATAATAGGTTTAAGCATTAACTGTTAAAAATATTCAAACACAATACCTTCTTTGTCAACCACATTACCCAATACTCTGTCAGCACCGATATAGCTATAATTTATTGCATGTACACATCCAACATTAAAATCATAGCTTGTAATTTTTTGTAAAACAGTAAAGATTGTATTTTTAATTTTTCCTCTAAACATTTAACTCAAGTTATTTGTACAAACATACAACCTTCCTATTCCACATTGTTTTAATGTAACAATCTAGAAAACTTCAAAGTCAATAAAAAAAATTGACTTTAATTTATGTTAATTTTATGCACTTAAAATGTATAGTCTTTTTTAATGCAAGAAAATATTAACATTCATAATAAAGACTGTTTAGAGTTTTTAAAAACAATACCTAGTAATATTGTAGATTTTGTATTAACAGACCCACCTTATTTTTTAGATAAACTTGATAATAATTGGGATGACGCATTAATTCAACAAAGCACAAAAAAATCAAAAACAGTTGGTGGATTGCCAGTTGGAATGAAATTTGACAAACAACAAGGTAAAAATTTGCAAGAATTCTTTTATAAAGTTTCTTTGGAGTTAATAAGAGTTTTAAAACCAGGTGGATTTATGGTTGCCTTTTCTCAAGGTAGACTTATTCATAGACTGGCAGTTGCTAGTGAGGATGCTGGATTTGAAATTAGAGATTTGTTTGCCTGGCAACACGGCGGAGGTCAAGGGAAAGCATTCACGCAAGACCATTTTGTAAAAAAAATGAATATAGAAGATAGTGAAAAAAAATTAATTATATCTAAATTAAATAAACGAAAAACCCCTCAATTACGCCCTGAATTTGAACCAATGATTTTAGCACAAAAGCCTAAAGAAGGAACTCATATTGATAATTGGTTAAAATATGAAACGGGGCTTGTAAAAATAGATTTTGATAATGAAAATTATCAACAAACTACAATTTTTAAATATGAAAAACCACACAAAAATAAAGAGTTTGAACACATGACAATAAAGCCGTTAAATATGTTTCAAAAGCTGATTGAAATATTTACAGTTGAAAATCAAATTGTATTAGACCCATTTTTAGGCTCAGGCACTTGTGCTGATGCCGCATTAATGCAAAATAGAAAAATTTATGGAAGCGAAATAGAAGTAAAATATTTTGACAACATATTAAAACGTATTAATAATTATATTAAGTGATATGGAGAAAATTGATATTTTCACTTCAATCACTAGTGAGGAAAAAGATAAATGGTCTGCAATTACTTTAAAAGAGTGTAATGAATATTTAACTGCATATTCATTAAAAATTCCCGAGATAAATAGTAATAAATTCCTGCAATTGGTTTGTTTAAGAATGTATAAAAATAAACTTGTTTCAAAGGAAGTCATATCTCAATTTGTTAGATTTTTCAATAAAAATGCTAGCGTTGACCAGCAATCAAGACACTTGGGCTCTCAAGACTTCTTTTATGTATTAAATGCTAAAGAAAAAATACCTAATATTGATATGATTGTGCCAGTTGGTATCATATATTAATGACACTTGAAGCACCACACCCTAAATTTATTCACGCTTCTCATAAAAGGGCTGGAAGATTTGCTGCGAAAAATTTTGATGAACTAAAACGATCTTATAATAATAGATGTGCTACTTGTGGTTCACTTGAAAATAAACCACATTTTAAAGATGCGAGTAAAAAAACTTTATTACAACAAGGACATATAGACCCCTTAAAATCACTTACAATTGATAATACAATTCCGCAATGTCAATTGTGTAATCAAACATATAAAGATAACTTTGTATTTAATGAAGAAGGCAGGGTTATTGCGGTTGCCTCCCTTGAGCCAATTGTCAAAGCACATAAATCAGTTAAAGAAAAAATTCTGGATTTTTTGTTAAACAATAAACATGACAAGGGGTGGTAAATATACAATTACCTATAAAGTTTGTATATAATTAAATTACCGATTTAAGTATAAAAATTACAACCAAGTCTTAAGAGTAAAGTTTTTGAAAAATTATAAAAAATTCATAGGATCAACATCAATTTTAATAACAATATTCCCTTTTGTTTCAAACTTTGAAAGTGCCTCTCTAATTTCATTCATAATGCCTTGTTTTTTAGAAAAAGATAGTAATATTCTATATCTGTATTGACGATTAATTCTTTTAATGAGACTTTGAGCTGGGCCAAAAATTTTCACTAAATGTGAAATCTCATCATATAAATATTTCATAATATTATTAGATACATTCATGGCTAAATCTTCATTTGCAGAGGAAATTATAATTGCAATTTGCCTAAAAAGTGGTGGAAGTGGATTATATTTACTATCTCGCCTTACTAATTCATCTGCATAAAATTTCTCTTTATCCATTTTTGCAATAGCAATAATTGCAGGATTATTTTTTTGATAAGTTTGAATTAAAACTAAACCTCTTTCATCAAATCGCCCTGCTCTACCGGAAACCTGTGTTATCATTTGATAGGTTTTTTCATATAATCTAAAATCTCCATCTAAAAAACCTGTGTCCGTGTCTACAATTACAACACATTTTAATTTTGGAAAATTATATCCTTTGGAGATCATTTGAGTGCCTATTATAATTTGAGTTTCACCCGAGGTTATATTTGACAAAACTTCATCAATGTTAATTTTTCCAATTTCATCGCTTGAAAAAATTTGCTGTTTAATATTTGGAAAATGCTTTTTTAATTCCTCACTAACCCTCTCCACTCCAAATCCAATTTTAATCCACTTTTCAGATTCCTTACAAGTATTACATTCATTGGGAATGGTAGATGAAAAACCACAGTAATGACACATCATAATGTTTTTAAAGCTGTGATATGCCATGTTAACAGAGCAATTATTGCACTCAATGAAAGCTTGACATGCACCACAAATTATAGAACTAGAAAATCCACGACGATTTAAAAAAAATAACACCTGATGGCCACTTTCAATGGTATCCTTTGCTATTTGTAAAACCTTTGGAGATATTGATTCTCCAGACCTTGGTTTTGCATCTTTTGCTATTAAATCAATAATTTCAACTTGCGGCATTTCAACTTTTGAATACCTTTCTTCAATTTTATACATTGAATACTTTTCTTGTTTGCAGTTAAAATAAGTTTCCAAAGATAGCGTTGCAGATAATAAAATAATCGGAATATCTAAAATTTTTGCACGTAATATTGCCATATCACGCCCCGAGTATATCATTTTATCACTTTGCTTATAAGATTGATCATGCTCTTCATCTATTACAATTAGTTTTAAATTTTGAAATGGAAGTAAAATTGCCGACCTAGTACCAATAATAACTCTTATGGTTTTATTTAACATTGATTGTAAAGTTTGTTTTTTTTGTGATTTCGTAATACCTGAATGCCAAATATGCGGTTCAAAGCCAAGTTTTGATTTAAAAAATTCTTTTGTTTGTGGAGTTAGTGCAATTTCTGGTAAAAGTATTAAAATTTGAGAATCATCTGATAAATTAATAATTTTTTCAACCACGCTAAGATAAATCATAGTTTTTCCAGACCCAGTAACTCCGTCAATAACATGTGATTTAAAATGTGTAATTTCGCTAAAAATTGCCTCAGAAATTTCAATTTGTTTTTGCGATAATTCAATTATTGATTGTACATTTTTAACTATATTAGCTTTATTCTTTATAATTTTTGATTTAATATTTTTTCCTTCGTGTAAAATTCTATAATTAGGTGTAATTGACATTACAACTTCGCCAATTTTTTGCATATTGTAAGCTGACAACTGCGTGATAAATTTTAGAAAATCTTTATCACATAAGTATCCCGTATTTTCAATAATTGATTTAATTTTTTCTGGTTTTAAATTATTTAAATTCAAATATTCAAAATTAACCCGCTCCATTATTACCCCATATTCCTTTCTAGACATCATAGGGCAAATAACAATACTTCCAATTTTCATTTCAGTTTCACTGAAATATAGCAAAAATTTATCCAAAGGAACAGACAGCGCAATAAGATAATATATTAAAGTGTGTGAGTTAGCCAGCATTTTTGACAAAAATCATTTTTATTTGAAAAAAAACTTTACTTTTAGTCAAGAATAATATTAAATTTATTTTAAGTGCGGATGTGGTGGAATGGTAGACACAGCAGTTTTAGGTACTGCCGACGTGAGTCTTGGGGGTTCAAGTCCCTTCATCCGTACCAATTTATATATTATATATGGTATTTTTTTTATACAATGAGCGTAAAATTAATAAAAAATAAAGATTGCTTTAGAATGTACGAGGCATCTTTTGGGAAAGAGACTATATCCACAGAATACAATAAAGTATTAAAAAAAGCCTCAAGCGAAATTGCAATGGATGGCTTTAAAAAAGGTTCAGTCCCTGTTGATGTCATAGAGAATAGATATGGTGAAAGAATTTTGAATATTGTTGCAGATAATTTACAAAGGAAAATATTAAAAAAAGTCCTTGAAGATGATAAATTAACAGATTCCATAGCTCACATTGAAGAGCATAAACCACTTGCTCCGTATAGCAAAGATTTGATGAAAATGACTTTTAATTTACAATTAAACCCTGAATTGCCAATTGTAAAGTATGAAAAAATTAAACTGGACTTACCAATTCTAGATTTAACAGATGCAGATGTTGTAAGGGAAATCGAAAGAATATCTGTAAATTTTTCAACAACAAAAATAATTGAAAAATCTGATGCCGAAGTTGCTAACGGCAATATTGTTATTATAGATTTTATTGGAAGATTACATGGTGAAGTAATTCAATCTGCCTGTGCAAGTGATTTTTCACTAGACATAGGTTCCGGTTCATTTGTACCAGGTTTTGAAGAAAAATTAATTGGAATGAAAGCTGGAGATCAAAAGACAATTGTTGTAACATTTCCAAAAGAATATCATGAAAAAAGTTTTGCAAATCAAAATGTTGAATTTGACATTAATTTAAAAGCTATTCGAGAAAAAGAATTACCAGAAATAGATGATGCATTAGCTGTAAAGTTTGGATTTAAAAATTTATCCGAATTAAAGGACAGGATTAAATCAGATATTTCAAATTTTCATGAAGACCAAGTGAAAAAATTTGCAAAAATCAAAGTAGATGAATATTTAAGAGATAAATATTGCAATTTTACAGTTCCTGATATATTTTTACTTCCAGAAATAAAAAGATTAAAAGATTTTTTTACTACAGCAAATATTAAACAACCTGAGAAGAGTAGAAAATCTGAAAAAGATATAGATAAAGAATCGTTAAAAAAAGCTAATGAAAATGTTTGTATGAGTTATTTCTATAGAGATATAATCAAATCTGAAAAAATTAATCCAACAGAAGATGCAATTAATATGGAGATTATGCAAGAGGCTATGGCAAGCAGACAAAATTACGAAGAGCTATTGAAGCAATATGAAGAAAATCCTGAAAATAAAAGTTACATTGTATCAAAAATTCAAGAAAACGAAGCATTTAATTTTATATTTTCAAAAATAAATTTAAATAGATATAAAATTTCACTTGATAAGTTTCAAGATGAACTAACAAAGCTTTATAAAAATTTGAAATAAATAAAATCTACACTTATGTTGATAATAAATTAAAAAATACATTTTTATATAACTTATATATCTTGTTATTTTTGTTTTGATATATGAAAAATACAATAAATGCTAGATTATGAAAGATATCTTTTTAAAATATATTAAAAATATTAAAATATAGCTTTATATAACTTAAGATTAAAATCTTTGCATTTACTTTTTAATTATTAAATATTAGTTATAGAATTTTTTGCAAAATCATCCCTTAGTCGCCCTATGTTTTAAAATCAAATATTTTAATATTTGAGATTATATAAATTTATAAAAAATTAAATATCCATCATCATTAAAGAAAGAATATAAATTTTTAATTTTACAAAAAATTAAGCACAGTGTTGATACACCCCGCATTTAGAAACTTGACCAATTCTTAATATATTTGGAACTATTTTAATTAAATTAACATAACAACCAAGGAAATTTATTTGTGCTTTTGTCATAGCAAACCTTGCTTTTTGCGTATCATCGTATATCAAAAACATAGAAGAACCAGCGCCAGTTATTCCAAAATTAATCAATCCATTGTTCGCAATTTCAATCATTTGTCTTAAAACACTTTTTGTTCTATAAACGATAAAATCATTTGCAAAAACTAAATTGTTAGTTGTATTTTTAATTAAATTAAGCAAATCAACATCATTTCCAAGTTTAGATGCCGTAAGTAAATTCATTTCACAAATATCATTATTATAATTAATTTTATCAGTAGCATTTTGATCAATATTTAATGTATCATAAGCTTGATAAATATTTTTGGTAGATGTTTTTTCCATTAAATCAATTATTAAAACTGAATAATTTTGTATATTTGGGTTAATTTTAATTGGTTGAATTATTTCACCAGTACCACTACATATTGCAGAGAAATTTTGCGTAAAAAATGGAACATCGGCGCCAACTAATTGCCCTATATCTATTTTATCTTGTGTAGACATTTCAAGGCCATAAAATTTATCACAAAAGTTAATTATAGCACCAGCATTGGATGAACCACCACCCATTCCAGATGCAATTGGAATATTTTTTTCAACAAAAACATCTAAGTCAATTGATATGTCGTATTTTTTAGAAATTATAGAAAATATCTTGGTAATAGAGTTGTTTTTTAATAAATTTCCACTAATATTAGAGACCTTATGTCTGAATTTACCACCAAAAGATATACTTAAGCCACTACTGTATTTTTTAGTTTTTATTGATATCTTATCATGTAAATCTGTATATACAAGAAGAGATGATATATTATGGTATTTTCGACACTTTGTAATACCCTTTATACTTAAAAATAAATTTAATTTTGCATAGGAATTTATATTAAAAAACATGAATAATTAGCTTAAAATCAAAATCTGTATAATGTCATATTTTTAATTTTCAAGTAAAAAAAACTTGATTTATATAATATCAATAACCAAATTGAGTGAAACATATTTATTACTAAAATCAAATCAACCTATGCGTGCAATAATTTTAAAAAAACCTGGAGACATAATGCAAATGACCTTAAAGGATATAGATTTGCCAAAAAGCATGACAAAAGATGACATTTTTATAAGACACACCTGTATTGGTATTAATTTTGATGACATTTTAATCAGAAAAGGCGCATGGGAAATAGAAAAAGATGAAAAACAAAAATATGATATTTTAGGGCTTGAGGGCGTTGGAATAATTGAAAAAGTTGGAAGTTCAATTACTAGATTTAAAATTGGACAAAGAGTTGGCTATGGTTTTGCTCCAATTGGAGCTTATTGCGAAAAAAGAGTTATAAATGCAAATTATTGCGTCGCAATACCCGAAGATATATCAGATGAAAATGCAGCCTCCATACTAAGAAAGGGGCTTGTTGCTCACAGCTTGTTATTCCGTTGCCATGTTCCCAGAAAGGGTCAAACTATACTTGTTACTGGCGCTGGAAGTGGAGTTGGGCAAATCATTGTAAGATGGGCAAAATATTCTGGTTTGAGGGTCATAGGTGCAATTTCAAGTGATTTTAAAAAAGATACAGCAAGTGCGGCAGGGTGTGATGCGGTTGTAAATTATAAAAATCTAAAAGAAGCAATAGATAAAGTTTCGCAACTAACAGATAAAAGCGGAGTAAATGCAGTTTATGATTGCGTTGGGAAAAATACTTTTGAGTTTTGCATAAAAAGCTTACATGTCTTTGGAACCTTTGTATCATATGGAAATACATCTGGTAACATTCCAGCATTTGACCCAAATATTTTAGAAGCAAAATCACTTTTCTTTACAAAGCCACGTTTTGAATTATACAAAAGTAATAGAAATGAATTAGTTATTTCCGCTCATGAATTGTTTGAATCTTATAAGAAAGGAGCTATCTTAACTAATATTTCAAGATATAATTTTTCTGCAATACCAAGTGCCCATAAAGATATTGAGGCACAAAAAGTCACTGGATCCGTTATCGCAAATATTAATTGATAAACATGCAAAATAGTAAATTAAAATCAATTATATTGAAATTGTCTTCCTTTTTACACTTAAGATTAATTGTTTCATGCTTTGTTTTATATATTTTATTTAAATCTATATGCGTAGATTTAATTTTTAACAACATAAAAAAAGAAACAAGTGCCGACAATATTGTAAACAAAATAAACGAAACAATTAAAGAAGGAAAGGAAACTTTATCCATGATACAAAAAATTACAAAATCTATAGGCATTGAAAATATACCCTCTGTTGTTACATCTGAAACATCTAAAAATACCTTGAATAACGCATCAATTGTATTGAAAATGGAAAATGTATCAATTTCAGAACAAAATTTCAAAAAAATGAAGCGAGTAATTCCACTTTGTAACTCAAATATTGATGCTAAAATTATCGCAAAAAATCAAAAAGGTGAAGTTTTCTTTGATGACAATATAAGTTTTAAACTTGGAGATTTTAGTCTTCCATTTGGTCTTGAAAAATCTATTCAAAAAATGACCAGTGGATTTCAATATAATGCAATAGTGCCCTTGCAGGAGGTGTTTTTTTTAGACAAACCAAACAAAGAAATGATAAATTTAAAGCCAAAAAACAATAGCAAATTTGTTTCATATTCTGTAATTTTTGATAAAATTGATAAATCCATTGAAGTTGGGGGGTTTGAGCCAAGAATATTTTATATAACAACAGGCAAGGGAAATGAGGTTGTATGTAATTCTTCAATTAAGGCAACAATAAAAGTAATGCATTTAGATGGAGGGCTGGCCCTTGAAGAGAAAGATTATTCTATAAATATTGGCAGCGGAGATATACCTTATGGTCTAGAGCATATCTTAATGCGTCTTAAAACTGGAGATAAAATTTCAGTTATGCTTAATCAAGACTGGCTAAGAGTTGAAAAAAAACATGCAAATAAAATTTTTTTACCAAAAAGTGAATATCTAATATTTGATATAACTATACAAAACGTTAAACATCCAGCTATAATGTTTAAGGCAATGAAACCAGAAATAAGTTTGGAAGATTAAACAATATTTTTAATCTTTTCCTCAATTTCAGTAATTTGCAATAAAAGGTTTTTAATAACATCTTTTTCAATTTCAATAATATTATCATTTTTTGGTAGGTAAGAATTGCCAAATAAATCATATTCATTTTTATTAATTAAATCTTTGGTTTTTTCTGCTTTAGTTTCTAATTTTTTCGTTAATTCATCAATTTGATTAAGTAATAAAATTGCAGAAAATACTATAGCAGTTGTGTTATCGATATTTGAAATGCTTTGTAAAACATCATTAACCTTTTTGTTTAAAGATTTAGCTAAATTTTGAATTACAGATGCAGAGTTTTCATCTTGACATTCAAGGGAATAAATTTTTTGTCCAACTGCAATATTAATTTTTATCATAAATTATTACCAAAATACTTCTTGACATTAACAATATTTTGCATCAAAAATGCAATTGTCATAGGGCCTATCCCACCTGGAACGGGAGTTATAAAGGATGCTTTATCAAAACAAGAGTGAAAATTAATATCTCCACAAATTTTTCCATCAATGTTTTTTGTAATACCTATATCAATTAATATAGCATCATTTTTAATCATATCCCTTGTAATAAAATTATTATTTCCAGTTGCAGAAAAAATCACATCAGAATCTAAAATTACATCATTCAAATTTTTAACTTTACTATGAGCAATTTGTACAAAAGCATTTTTTTCAATAAGCAAGTGAAATAGTGGTTTTCCAACTATATTTGAACGATTTATTATAAGGCATTTTTTTCCTTGTAAATCAATATTATATTTTTCTAAAAGATAAATACACCCAGATGGGGTGCATGGTTTATGAAAATATTCACCACGAAACCCAAGCTGTAACTTACCTGCATTTTCAAAGCTTAACCCATCAATGTCTTTTTTATAATGTATTAAATTACAAATATCTATTGCGTTAAGTGTTTTTGGAAGTGGCAATTGTACAATTATTCCATGGGTATCTTTATCTAAATTTAATTCATCTATAATTATTTTAATTTCTTGAAAAGTTGTGTTTTCAGAAAGTTTTATAAGTTTCGCATCAATTCCAATACTATTTGCAACTTTAATTTTTCTTTCAGTGTAAATTAAACTTGCTGTATTTTCTCCGATTAAAATTATTTTTAAACCAATATTTTCACCTAAATTTTTATAATATACAATTTGACTGTCCAAGGATTTTAATATTTCATTTGCAATATTTTTTCCATTTAATATTTTTTTTTCTTCCATTTTAAGTTTATATAAAATATATTTATTCATATAAAAACTATTTTCATAAAAGCAATGACATTTGTACAAGAAATTTTAAAAGTTATTCAAAATGCAAAAGATGGCATTTCTTCACTTGAAAGCGTTATAACATCAGATATTTTTATTGAAACTTTAGATACATTGTACTACACAAAGGGGAAAATAATTTTAAGCGGAGTTGGAAAAAGTAGCTTTATTGGAAAAAAAATTGCTGCCAGTTTATCTTCCATTGGGAAACAAGCTATATTTTTAGACCCAACGAATGCAAGCCATGGAGACTTGGGGTTAATATCAAAAGATGATTCAATTATTTTACTATCAAAATCCGGTGCCAGCATTGAACTTCAAGATACAATCAAATACTCACAAAATCTTAATATTCCAATAATATCAGTTACTATGAATAAAAATTCATTTTTAGCAAAAGAATCAACTATAGCTATTATTTTAGAAGATATTAAAGATGGATTTTCAGGATTAAATAATATACCAATGAGTTCCATGACAACTTTTTTAACACTTGGAGATTGCATCTGCACTGGAGTAGCTATCAAAATTGGCGTAAATAAAGAAAAATATGGAATGTTTCACCCTGGGGGAAAAATAGGCAGAAGTCTTACAAAAATAAAGTATATCATGAGATCCGAAGAAAGAATTCCACTTGTTTGTGAAAATGAAACTATGGAAAATATAATAATTGAAATGAATTCAAAAATGCTTGGTATTACTGGTGTTGGTGACGTAAATGGTCTTTTGGGTATTATTACAGATGGAGATTTAAGAAGACATATTTCAGATTTTCATAATAAAAAAAAATGTGCGAAAGATATAATGACATTAAATTTTAAATATATTACAAGCGAAATGTATTTAGATGATGCTATTGACTTTCTTACAAAAAACAATATAACCTCAAGTCTTATTCTAAATGAAGACAATAAAGTTGTTGGTGCTATTAATATTCATGATTTATTAAAATGAAATCACTTTTATTAACATTTATAATAATTATAATTTCATTGACATCAAATTCAAATGCGATTATAAAATGCGATAGCAATGATAACTGTGGAAAAAACATGGCATGTGTGATGCCAAGAGTTCAAAGAACTTGTATGGACATGCCAACAGATTCAGCTTGCGCTGCATGTAAATCAAATTCTAGCGTAAGTGATATAAAAATAAATGGCTTATATTACAATATTAATTGCCTTGAGCAAACACCTTTGCCATCTGCAAAGGGATATTGTAAAGGAAATTCGCTTGCACAGGGTGTTTGTTACGCCAATAAATTGGCCAAGGGTAGCTTTGCAAGGTATTTAGTGTTAATTGCAGTATTAACTCTTGGTTTTAACCTTTTAATGACTGGCAAATTAAACCCAAATGTATTATTTTCAATAATGCTAGCAATTGGATTAATATTTGGTGGTCTTCAAATCATAAAAATTATAACTGGAATGAACACACAAATATGCAACAACTTAAGCTAATTTAAAGTGCTCAATTTGAATAAAATATATACTTTATAAAATAAAGGCCCCTGATAGGAAATAATTTACCCCCTTGCAAAATAAATATTTTATATTAATCAATATTCAGTTTCTGTAAAAAATATGTCTATTGGAATTTGGCAATTAATATTAATAATTATTTTGGTTTTAATATTATTTGGTGCTGGAAAATTACCCATAGTAATGGGAGAAATTGGTAAGGGAATTCGTAATTTCAAAAAAGGATTATCCGATGATAAAGATTTACTACAAAAATAACTTGCAAAATTATTAAAACATAGTATAATTCTATCCTTAATATATAAAGTTATGAAAATATTGTTCACTATAGTCTTGCTATTTATTGCATCTTGTCAGGGACCATATCTTCCATTTTCAAAAAACTTAGGTAGCACAACGGCAGACACTCTGCCAACTTTATCTATGCAAAAAGTTGATTTTATATCTTTTACAGGAAGAGTAACAAATGCACCAATTAGATCAGTTTCGGAGTCCACAAATTGGTCAAGCTCTCCTTTAAATTCGGATATACTACTTGCATATAAACACTTATATCCATTTAATTCATCCTATGAAGGTATGTATGCTGGGCAAATGCCAAATGAATTTTGGGCTAGCCCTGGTATGCCAAAGGACCCAATTACTAAAGCACCAAATTCAATGAATTAATTTAATAAATCTCGCTAATATTCTAAATATTTTATCTTATATGACATTTGCAATTAAAAAATCTTTTTCAGCAGATACACATTGTACGGAAATTATATCACCGATTTGATACTTTAAAAGAGAATTTTTATTTTCAATGTGAATTTTTGCAAAATTTTCCGCCCTTGTCGTCATATCTGCTTCCAATAAAACGCTTTGCTTTGTTTTAGATAAAAGTTGTAAAAATTCTGCAAGATTTTCATCTCCAACTTGAATTAATTTATTAGTTCTTTCTTTTCTAATTTGCATTAACACTTGGGGCATCTTTGCGGCCGGAGTTCCACTTCTTGCAGAATACGTAAAAGCGTGGATATAATTAATTTTACACTCTTTAACTAATTTTATTGTACTTTCAAACATTTCATCACTTTCAGTTGGAAAACCACATATAATATCCGCCCCAAATCCAGCATCAGAACGATATTTTCTAATATTTTCACAAAACTTTATAACATCTTCCCTTGTATGCCTTCTTTTCATTCTTTTTAAGATTAAATTATCACCAGATTGTAAACTAATATGAAAATATGACATAAATCTTGACTCTGTTTTGATAATGTCGTATAAATCTTCATCAATTTCTGCAACATCAATTGATGACAGCCTTAATCGCTTCAAATTAGTGGAAGATAAAATTCTTTTACATAAATTTCCAAGCCTTGGGCTTCCTGGTAAATCAATTCCATAATCCGTTATATCAACACCAGTTAAAACCACTTCATTGTAGCCAAATTTAATTAAATCATTAATATTATTTATAATTTGCGCCACGGGAACTGATCGTGAATTACCTCTACCATAAGGTATTATACAAAAAGTACATCTATGATTGCACCCATTTTGAATTTGCAAAAAAGCTCTAGAGCGATTTTGAATGTCTGGTAAAAGGTGATTAGCTGTATCTTTTATAGACATTATATCGTTAACTATTGCTTTTTCGGTATTCAAAATTAAAGGATTTGACCACTCATTTGCAATTTCTTGATATACAATTTTATCCGTCTTTAATCCGTTTCCTATAACTTTATCAACCTCTTCCATCTCTGTAAATTGTTTTGGATTAATTTGCGCCGCACAGCCAGTTACAATAATTTTTTTATTTGGATTTTGTTTTTTTAATTTTCTAATAATCTGTCTAGACTTTCTTTCAGCCTCCGCCGTCACAGCGCAAGTGTTAATAACGATGCAATCATTTTCAATGTTGGCATCTTTTAAAATACCATCTATAACGCTACTTTCATATCCATTCAACCTACACCCTAAATTGATTATACTTGTTTTCTTATTTTCATTGTTTTTGTTTAAGTGCATTTTTTTCTTGCAAGTGAGTCATTTTTATGTATAATGTAATATACATTTTATAATGCAAGAATTTTATGTTAGATATATATCTTCCAATTGCGCAAATGTCTACAAGTTTTTGCAATCTTGCAGCTATTGGATTTTTTACAGGTACACTATCTGGGCTATATGGCGTTGGAGGTGGAATTGTTTCTGTCCCACTTATGATATTTGTTGGAATTCCAACAAATATTGCAATTACTACATCTTTGTTGCAAATTGTAGGAGTATCGGCCGTAAATGTTGTAAGAAATTGCTCAACTGGGAATATAAAATTTAAAATAGGCATGCAAATAGGATTATTTAGTATTATTGGATCAATTATTGGAACTATAATATTTATATCATTACATGCAAATCAATATTTTTATACAGTGATTAACGGAATGTATATATTTTTACTTAGTGCAATAGCACTTGTTACAATGGTAGATGGCTTTATTGACGCTTTTATTGGCGGAGGTGACAATTATGATTTTAAAAAAATAAAAAGAATTAGGCATCAAGATTCTGAATGGAGAAATAAAATTGATAATTTTGAAAAATATATTATGCAATATGGAATATATAATCACATAAATCAAGCAGTAATTGCAAACAGTGTAAAAAAAAATAAACAAAAAGTTTGGTATAAATGTGGATTTATTGGAGGCTGTATAGGAATTTTTTCTGGAATGATGGGAATAGGTGGTGGATTTATGGCAATGCCTGCAATTACTTATATTTTTAAAGAAAATATAAGAGTTGCATCTTTAACGTCAGCATTTATTGCCCTTGTTACAACATTGCCAGCCTGCATTATTCAAATGCACAGCACAAGCCTTATAGATCCATTCATAGCTGTAATATCTGGAATTTTTGCGGCATTTGGTGTAAGAATTGGTAATGGAATTGGAAAATTTCTACCTCAAAATATACTAAAAATAGTATTCAGCATGATATTATTTTTAATTGCTATTAAATTTGGATATAAATTATTTTCAATATCAGATTTTCCATATGCAATTTCAATATATTAAAATTATAACATCTATCTTATTATTACTGGCATCAAATATTGCCAAGGCTGATGATTGCATTAATAATGATATAAATCTTTCAAAATCTGAAATTTCAGTTGGAGATTTATTTATTGGAAAAGCACTCAGTATTTATGGATTTGCATGTGATAATCAAAGATATTCCATTGTTGTGCATCTTGATGACACAAATTATGTCATTAAAAAAGCAGAAAAAAATCACCTTGGAGTGATATCATTTTCATCAAAGGAAGACAAATTAAAATATTATGGATATTTATCCATACAAGGAGATAAAGCTTATAAAGAATTTTTACAATATCCTGAAAATGTTATTTTAAATGAATATTTAGGTAAATCAAAATTAAGATACATCAATAAAAAGACTATAAATATCAAAAGTAATGGTATATTTAAAGAAAAAATTTATATTCCTAAAACTGCAAGAGGCGGCAAATATATAACAGAATTTTACGTTTTTAATCAAAATGGGGAAATAATAAGCCTTCATATTAATTCATTTAATGTAACTTTAAATGGAAATGGGGGTATTATAAAATATATGATGCAACACAGCAAAATGCTATATATAATAATTTCCCTAATAACCGTTACTGCAATATCTTTTTTTGTAACTTTTTCAATGGATATATCTAAGCGAATTTTCAAAAATGAATAAATATGCAAAATGCAAAATTTCCAATAATTTTAATTGCCTTATTTATATATTTTTTTAATTTTTGCGAAGATATGCAATAAGGTGGCATAAAATATAAAGTTTTACCAAGTGGACGCAAATTTAAACCTTCATCAATCATTGCATTTTTTAATTTTTGAGATATTACCGATCCATATCTCATGTTATTAATTTTAATATCAAAAGCTAAAATTGTCCCAATATATCTTACCTTTTCAATAAACTGTGAGTCTTGTAATTGTTTTAACATATTTGTATATACACTATTAATTTCAACAATTTTTGTTGTTGTTTTTTCGTTTATAATTAAATCAAAAGAGGCGTTCGCTACAGCGCATGTAATCGGATTTGCGGTATAAGAATGCCCATGTAAAAAAGATTTATTTATATCTTTTGAAAAAAATACCTGATATACCCAAGACGCTATGCACGTTACACCAAGAGGTAAAATTCCACCAGTGATACCTTTTGACAAACACATAATATCTGGACTAATAGATGTATTTTGAAAGGCAAACATTTTTCCAGTTCTATAAAAACCAGTCATAACCTCGTCAAAAATTACTATTATTTTATTTTCATTGCAAATTCTTACTAAGTTTTCTAAAAAAACAATTCTACACATATTCATCCCGCCCGCCCCTTGAATCAAGGGCTCTATAATTAAAGATGATATTCTGCCGTTAAATTCTTTAATTAAGTTATTAAATTCTTGTAACACTAAATCTTCTTTTGCAATAATATCCATATCGCCAATCCATGTTGATGGATATTTTAAAAACTTAAATTCTGGCATTAAGTCAGTAAATTGATTAAAATAGCCAGATCTGCGTCCAACAGACATAGCCCCCAAAGTGTCCCCATGGTACCCATTTTCAAATGAAATAACGATATTTTTATTATTTATATCAATATTTTTCCAGTATTGATGGGCTATTTTTATTGCCACCTCCACAGCAGTTGAACCGTTGTCTGAAAAGAAAAATTTTCCAAAAACACCAAAAGTTGATTTATCAAGATTATGAATTAGCTTTTCAGCATTTTCATGGGTAAAATCACTAAAAATTACATGATCCAATTTTACAATTTGCCCTTTGATAGCTTTTGTTAAAACTGGATTGCAGTGTCCATGAATACTTGTCCACCAAGAGGAAATTAAATCTATATAATATTTTCCATTTTCATCGTACAAATATTCATTTTTTCCGCGAATAATTTTAATTTTATCGCTTATAATACCCTCTTGCGAAAATGGGTACCAAATTTTATTTATAGTCATAAATTAATTTCAATACCTGAAAAATCAAAATTTTTATCAATATATGGAACTCTTGCAATAATTTTTATATCACAAAATTGCAATATGCTTTCAATTTCATCTTCACAAATTAGCCCATTTACAATAATTCCTTTAATTGAAATTTGATATTTTTGTAAAGCAAAAATTGTAAGTAAAGTATGATTAATCATTCCAAGGCCAGATTTTGTAACCACTATAACTTCTAAATTTAGTTTTTTTATTAAATCTATCATTAAAAATTCTTCATTAATAGGCACAAACACACCGCCAGCACCTTCGACAATTAAATTTATATTTTCAAGTATTTTAATTTCATTTATATCAATTTTTTCATTACTTTTTTTTGCAGCAATATTTGGTGAAAAAGGCGCTCTGAAGTTATATTTAGAATCGATAATTTTAATATTAAACCGCTTTATAAAATCAACATCATTTCCAAGTATAGACCCAGATTGAATTGGTTTAAAATACTGACAGTTAAATTTTTTACATAAAATAGCGGAAATAATTGTTTTACCAATCCCGGTTCCGGTTCCAGTTACAAAATATCTATGACTTGTATTCACAATATATAAACAATACTTCGTATGTAAAATCAACTTCTATATTACTTGCAAGTAGTTTTTTTATATTTGCAATGTTGTTAAAATTATTGGTAATTTTAATTCCTGTATGTTTTAATATTTTTAATGCATAATTACAGTTTGTTATTTTGGTAAAAGTTTTAATCTCATATTTAATTGTATATTTTATAGATAGAGTATCTAAAATATCATTCTTGTGTGGAAAATTAACTATTGTATTAATGCAATCTAATTGAATAATTTTATTTTTCACGTCAAATAGTGAATTTTCTATTGGTATTGCGAAAAAAAGATTTTTATTATTAAAATTTTGCAAAAACTTTGGCAAATCATCAAAAAGCCAATGCAGACACATACTTGAAAATATGCAATCATAATCTAAATATTGAAAATCTAAAATATTGTTATTATATAGTGAAATATTTAAGTAATTTTTTAATTTATCCCTTGCAATATTAATGGATTTTTCAGCAATATCAATTCCAGTTATATTTAAATTTTGAAATAAATTTGCTAATAATACTGTTAAATTTCCAGTTCCACAACCAAGTTCGCAGGCGTAATTAAAACTACATTTTTTTTGCTGCTGAATAAATTTTATAAAATATTGAATAATTTCATCTTGTAAAACCGAAAATTTATCGTAATATTGTGCATTTTTATTGAATTTTGTAATATTTTTGCTATCTAACATATCGTTTTGTAATATTTACCAATTTATCAATATCATTCTTAGTATGGGAGATATTCAATGAAACCCTTATTCTTGATAACCCAAATGGAACAGCCGGATATCTCACTGCTGCTGCCATTATTCCATTTTCAAATAAATCATTTTTACATTTCATTGTTAAATTTTCATCTTTTATTAAAATTGGAATTATGTTTGCTGAAGAATTGCATGTTTGAGCGTTCGTAAAAAAACTTCTTAAATAATCTGCATTTTCAAATAATTTCACTCTTTCGTTATGCAAGGTTGGAATGAACTCTATTGCCTTTAAGCTTACCCCTATTGATGATGGATTCGGTGCTGTTGAGAAAATAAATCCACTAGCAAAATTAATTAAATAATCATGGATTTTTTTAGACGAAGCTAAATATCCACCTTGAGAACCAACAGCCTTACTGCAAGTTCCCATTAAAAACTCTATTTCGTCTGCGTATTTTTCAGATATTCCATACCCATTTTTACCATAAAGCCCAAAAGAATGTGCTTCATCAAGGTATAAAATAAAGTTATATTTTCTCTTCAACTCTATTAAATTATCAATATTTACAATAGTGCCATCCATACTAAAAACGCTTTCAGTAATTACAATTTTATGCTTTTTTGTGCTTTTCTTTAAAAGAATTTCAAGATGATTTAAATCAATATTTTTATATCTAGTTTGTCTTTTTCCACTCAATGCAATTCCTTGAAGAATTGAAAAATGATTCAATTTATCTGAAAAAATTTCAATTTCATCATCTTTATATAAATCTAAAATCGCTTTAATGCTTGATGAATTAGCAATATAGCCACTGGAGAAAGTTATAGAATTCTCTTTTTTTTTACATTTTGCTATACAATCTTCAAGTTTAGTGTAAATTTCACATACACCAAGAGATCTTGAGCTTTGACCGCCAGATCCATATTTTTGAATAAAAAACATCCCATTTTCAATAACTTCTTTATTTTTTGACAATAAAAGATAATCATTGTGGGAAAAATCTATCATTTCATTTATGTTTGGTGCAACAAAGAGGCTTCGATATTGATTATTTTTTATCTTTTCAGATATTAGAAAGTCAACTCTTTCATTTAAAGTCATGCCCTTACAATATGTATTTAGAATATTCTGTTTTAAGCTTCATTAAATCACTTAATTTTTCTGTAACATATTGTTCGTCTATTGTAACTTTTTTAACCACTTTTTTCTTTTCTTTCGTTGGGTATTCAAAGGAAATGCTTTCTAAAACTTTTTCTATAACAGTATGCAATCTTCTTGCTCCAAGATTTTCATTTTCGGTATTTAGTTCATTTGAAATTCTTGCAATTTCATTTATACCACTTTCATCAAAGTTAATTTCAACTCCATCAACCTTCATTAATTCATAATATTGTTTTAAAAGATTATTTTGCGTATGACTTAAAATGTCTACAAAATCTTTGTATGTAAGGTTTTTTAGTTTTGCACGAATGGGAAATCTTCCTTGTAACTCAGGCAGTAAATCAGATGGTTTAACGCTATAAAATGCCCCACAACCTATAAATAAAATATGACGAGTGTCAATATAGCCATACTTAGTGCTTACATTTGTTCCTTCTATTATTGACAATAAATCTCTTTGCACCCCCTCACGCGAAACTTCACCTCTACTTGCGGCACCCTGCGAGCTAATTAATTTATCAATTTCATCAATAAAAATAACCCCACTCTCACATATATTTTTTATAGCTAAATCTACAATTTTTTTTTCATTAATCATGGAATCGGCGTATTCTTCTGATAAAAGCTTAATCGCATCTGTGACCGAGGTATTAATCTTTTTATATTTATCGTCATCTCTAATTTTAAAAACTTCACTCAAAGAAACCATACCCATTTGAATATTTTGTGGCATTCCAGGTATGTCAACATTTTGTATAATATCACTTTGATCGTCTTTTATATCAATAGATATTTTCATTTTATCAAAATCACCATTTTCAAATTTTTTATTTATAACCTCTTTATCATCTTGATTGGTGGCATTTTCTTTCTCATATATTTTCGATAAAACTTCCAACTTAGCTTTACTATGTACTATTTTTTCATGTACTTTTTTAGCATCATTTTTATATTTTATAACAGTTTGATCCATTAAATCTCTGATAATACTTTCAACATCTTTACCAACATATCCAACTTCAGTAAAACGAGTTGCTTCAACCTTTACAAAAGGGGATTTACAAATTTGGGATGCTTTACGAACAATTTCAGTTTTTCCGACACCAGTTGAGCCTATTAAGAGAACATTTTTTGGAATTATGTCTTCCTGTAGTCCTTGATTTAAAATATTCATCCTTCTATATCTATTTCTAAAAGCTATGGCAATGGTTTTTTTTGCTTCATCTTGCCCAACAACGTATTTATTTAATTCATCAAAAATTTGTTTTGGACTTAATTCCATATAAAAAATACTTTTAATATTTTTATACATTGAAAATTAAATTGCAAGAATATTAAATGAAAATGGTATTATTTATCATTTTGCATATCAGTGTTTTACAAAAAGAAGCTGTTAATTTTTTGAATATAAAAAACAATGGAATTTATATTGATTGCACTTTTGGTGCAGGCGGGCATAGCAGAGAAATATTGTCAAGATGTGAAAATATAACACTTTTTTGTATCGATAGGGATATTTCCGTTAAATCTAATTTTGATAAATTAAAACTAGATTTTCCAAATTCAGATTTAACATTTATACACGAAAAATTTGGAAATTTAGCAAAAATTATTGCAGATTTTAATTTAGTAAAAATTGATGGTATTTTGTTTGATTTTGGAGTTTCATCTATGCAAATTGACAATTGTGAAAGAGGATTCTCATTTCAAAAAGATGCACCTTTATCTATGCAAATGGGATTAAATAAAATTTCAGCACATGAGGTTATTAATTCACTTGACGAAGTTAATTTAGCAAATATAATTTATAATTATGGTGATGAAAAAAAATCAAGAATTATAGCAAAAAGTATCATAAGAGAAAGAGATAAGTCCCCAATTGAAACCACGCTTAAACTTGCTGAAATAATTAAAAAAACTATTGGAAGATATAATGACACAATTCACCCAGCAACCAGAACTTTTCAGGCAATTAGAATTTACGTAAATGATGAAATTTTGGAAATTAAAAATGCAATAAAAACAGTTTATTCGTCAGCAAATAATAATATTTCATGCGTTTGTATTTCATTTCATTCACTAGAAGATTCGATTATTAAAGATTTTATAAAACAACATGACAAAATTCAATTATTAAAAGATAATTTTGATAAAAATTATAACTATATTCAAGAAAATCAAGTAACTGAAAAAAGTAAATTTGTGCATGTTCCATATTTTACTAAAAAACTTCACAATGGTGTAATTTTGCCATCAAAGGATGAAATTAAATTTAATGTTCGTTCACGAAGCGCAAGAATGCGTGCATTTGGATTTATTAAAAATGATGATTTTCGTAGTTAGTTTATATTATTTTATAACATTCATGATTTATAAGAAATCTTTATCTCTGAAGCAATAAAAATCTATCAAAAATTCCAAGCCATGGTTGAAAATTTCGAGATTAGTCTAATACATAAAGTTAGAATTTAATGTGCTTGTCTTAAATTTTCAAAGATGAACTTTATAAAAAAATTATAATTAATTATGCATTTATAGCTTTTATTAACACTTTTGTGTGTGAATGTCTAAAGCCATTTTTTCTTTCATAATTTTTTCTTCTTCTTTTTTTGAATATTATACATTTTTCACCCTTAAAGTGCTCAAGTATTTCAACTAATATATTGGATGTTTTTTTAGCAAGATTGAAAGCATCACGATCTCCAGTTACCAAAATATCATTCATTTCTATAACCGAACCAACCTCACCCTCAAGTCTATCCAAAACTATGGTGCAACCAAGTTCAACGCGATATTGCTTTCCACAAGACGATAATATAGCAAACATAATTTTAACTTATACCTAAATTCATAATTTATATATATTAACATCAGTTTATAAAAGTCAATTTTTTTATTAAATATTTTATACATAAACAATATTATTTTATATAAATACAGGTTTTAATGAATATCTTGACAAATAAAAATGATATTATATAATTTTGTTAAAATAATTAATTAGATAATTTATGCAAATTACCAACACAAATAAAATTTTACAAGCATTGGTAGCTTACTATTTCCAGCTTTTTCCACAAGAAAGTAGAAATAATGTAGATGAAATTATGAATGAAAAAAAAGATTATGGAGCAAAGATTATTAATATTTTCATAAAAAAATTTTCAATTTCTAACGATAATAAAACCTGGGAAAGTGAATTAAATAAATTAAAAGAGGAAATAAAACCTGGTGAATATTCCACGGTAATAGATACTTTTTGTGATATTTTGAATGCAATAGTAAGAACAAATTTTTATCAAAAAAATAAAGAATATATATCATTTAAAATTAAGCCAGAAACCATTAAACGCCTTCCAAAGCCAATTCCATATGCAGAAATTTTTGTGTATAATGAAGATTTCGAAGGATGTCATTTGAGAGATAAACCCATATCTAGAGGTGGATTTAGATTATCCGATAGAGTGGATTATAGAACTGAAGTTTTGGGTCTATTAAAGGCTCAAATTAGCAAAAATGCAATTATAGTTCCATCTGGTGCCAAAGCATGCTTCTATATAAAAAAACTAAAGCAATGTAAAATTGAAAATGCAGATTTTATAAAATCTTGCTATGAAAAATTTGTGTCCGGAATATTAGACATAACGGATAACGCGATAAATGAACAAATTACCAATCCCGAAAATACAATAATATACGACGAAAATGATTCATATATAGTCGCAGCAGCAGACAAGGGAACTGCAAATTTTTCTGATCTTGCAAACTCTATATCTAAAAAATATAATTTTTGGCTTCAAGATGCATTTGCGTCTGGAGGAAGTAATGGGTATAATCATAAACAAATGGGAATAACGTCTCGTGGTGCATATATTTGTGCAAAATCAAATTTTTATGAACTTGGAATTGACATTGAAAACAATGAAATATCCGCTATTGGCATTGGAGATATGGCTGGAGATGTATTTGGAAATGGTATATCGCTATTTCAAAAACTTAAATTGATAGCAGCATTCAATCATATTCATATTTTTATAGACCCAAACCCAAATATCGAAAAAAGTGCAAATGAAAGAAAAAGATTATTTAAAAACCCTCAATTACAATGGAGTGACTATGATAAATCAGTAATTAGTCAAGGTGGTGGTGTTTTTGACAGACTTAACGGAGATATTGAACTTTCAAACGAAATAAAAATGGCACTAGATATACCTTTACATATTGTATATATAAATCCAGAAATTCTAATAAATTATATTTTAAAAACAAAAGTTGACTTAATCTGGAATGGTGGCATTGGAACATTTATTAAATCAAAAATGGAAAATAATGCTTCTGTACAAGATAAATTTAATGATATAGCAAGAATTAATGGATATGAAATTCGTGCAAAAGTTGTTGCAGAAGGTGGAAATGTTGGCGCTACTCAACTTGGAAGAATTGAGGCTTCATCATTTGGTGTGAAAATAAATATGGACGCAATAGATAACTCAGCGGGCGTGTCTTGCTCGGATCACGAAGTTAATATTAAAATCGCACTATCAAATATAAAAATAAATGAAGAATCAAAGAATGCTTTGTTAACATCAATGACTGAAGATGTGACAAAATTAGTTTTAAAAGACAATTATTTGCAAGCAAAAAATATTGCAGTTGCAGATTTATTTAAAAACAATGATACATATTGGTATTTAAAATTGGTACAAAAAATGAGTGATGAAAAAATTCTAGACAGACAAATGCAGTGTATTCCAAGCGATGATGAATTTCAAGAAATAATAACTAATAAAAAATCAATTTCTAGAATAAATATTTGCTCAATATTAAGTCATGTAAAAATTTATTTTCATAATAATATCATAGACAGCAAAATAATACTAGATAATTACTTCATGATAAATGATTTTTTAAATTACTTTCCCAAGCAAATACAAAGCAAGGAGTATATTAATGGAATTTATAATCATTTATTGAAAAAAAATATTATTGCAACTATTTTGGCAAATGAAATAGTTAATTTTTGTGGTATAACTTATATTGAAAAAATACAAGAAATTTTACATATATCTTTCGAAGATATTATAAAATTATATACAATAGTTCGTGATTTATTTGGTATCAATAAAATGTTTGAAATGATTTATAAACAAGATTTTATAATAGAATTTCAAAATCAAGCAAATGCAATAAGAAAACTTCAAAACAATATTTTGTCTGCATCTATAGGTATTTTTAATAACATTGATTTTAATAAAACTATACAAGAAAATATTTCAATATTAAAACCAAGTATAGACAAATTCAATATTTTGTTAAAAGGTTCTTGCTGTTCAAATACTAAAACACTATGCTGCTTTGATGAAGAGTATACTGCAAAATTAAAGCTTTTAAAGTCAGTAAATGTAATTTCAATTTGCTTATCTTGTAAAGAAAGTAACACCAGTATATCTGATGAGTATTCTGTGTATATGAAAATTTCAGATACTTTAAATACAAAGAAGGTTATAAACTACATCAATGAAATAATTCATAATCAAAGTGATGAAATTTCAATATGGAATTTAATTAAAAATAAATATAATACAATTATACAAAAAATTATAGTAGATAAAATATATAATTTAATTGATATTAAAAATAAACTTGATGATATATTTAGTTTGATGTTTCAAAAAAAACTGACAAAATTAGAAATTAGTGAAATTTCAATAAAATTGGATAAGGTTTTTATATAATTTGATTTGAGTAATGGGGTTAATTGACGGCATATCAACAAAAATTTTAAAATCTAGATACACATTTAATAAAGAAATATTAGAAATATATTATAGCTCAATTATAGACTACGAAACCACAAACCATGAAGCAGTAAATATTATGGGTGTAAATTTAAGAAATGAAATATTGAGTGTTTTACAAGCAAAAAATATTAATTTTGAAAATTTTCAAATTTCTGCAATAAAAAACAACTATAAACTTGATGATACATACTTAAATCCCATAGAAGATTTGAGTAAATTCATTGGAAGCAATTGCGACATATTCATCTTAGACTCTTGCCTACAATACACTTTAAATCCTCAAAACTTTTTACTAAGTGCGCTAGAAATTTGTAATAATGTAATTTGTATTATAAAAAATTATGCAAGTTTTAAAAAAAGATTGCACTTTTGTTTAAATGGCAGTTATAATTTTTTAGATATTGAAAATGGATGCTTCAAATCAAATATATTAACGCCATTTAGTATTTCAGATTTCATTAAAATGTGCGATATAAATCATATTTTAATTAAAGATGCCTTTTATCTAAATAAAAAAGGTAAAATTTCCAATTTATTTGGCTCTGGAACATTTGGAAATTTATATTTAGATGAAGTTGTTTTTATATTAAATAAATTATAGAAAATATATGTCAAAAATACAAAATTATGAAAATTGGTTAAAAGAATTGGAAAATATTCAAAACCAAATACATGAAAATTCATCTCAAAAAAATGTTGAGGAAATTATTGAAAATTTATTTTTTCAAATCTTGGGCATCGAAAATGAAAGAGATGAAATTGTTACAAAATGGATGAATTTATTAATCCAAATTAATCCAAATACTCAAAAGATTATTTTGAAGAAAATAATGGATAAAATTTCTAAAGAAAGTAAAATTGAAAAAATGAAAATGATCCAACTTTCATGCGATTTAATGGCAAAAAATTACAAACAAATGTCTCCCGAAGTACAAAATAGCTTTAAAGTGGAACTTGGTGTATTTATGGCAAATATTATGAACATAAAAGATATTAAACAAGGAGCTTCAGATATTAAAATTCAAAAAAAACCCTCTATATCAAGCACAAGAACAGTTATGGATTATGTGAAAAATCTGAATCCATCTTTTGAGGCAATAATTGGCTTTCAAGATATTATGAAGGTAATTGGATTGAATGTTGGCATGGTAAGTAGTATTATAAAGCAATGATTTCTCAAATAATTCACTTGATAGGGGATATAATCATAGGACTTGGATGTATTTTTGTATTCAGCTCTATAGCTGGATTTGTGAAATTTAAAGATCCATTTAAAATGATGCACGTTGGCGGGGTATGTGATTTAACTGGAGTTCCGTTAATAATTTTTGGGTGTGGTGTTATATTTTTATCTCATGGAAATTATGATGCATTTTTTAAAACATTATTTATAATAATCGTTACATACATAACATCTCCAATTGGCACAAATGCAATATCAGAATCTGCATCTAGAATGTATGGATACACCTTTTTACCATCAAAAAAAAATAAATGACATCTTTTTAGTGGTATTTTATAAAGTAATCAGGAAATAACCAAAGGTGAGAGTTATTGTGTCACAAAATATTACACACAAAACAAATCTCTATTGGCGAGTAGCTCTTGTTATTGAAATATACATAATACAATTCATCGACACCTTGCCTTCAAAAATTTCACCTATACACCTCATCTGCAAAGAAAACTATTGCATTTTATATAACCTATATTTAGATTTACTAAGAGTTATTTTGTAAAAATGCTTATTTCTTTAGATATATTATTTTCTATTATATCAATATTTTTGCTTGGAATTTTTGCATTTTGCAATAAGAATAAAGTTTCAAATTATAACCTAGTGGCATCATCTATATTGTTATATTCGGCATTTGGATTATGCTTTTATAACATCCCAAACTTCAATTTTTTATGCCTTGAGGTAATCGTAAATACTAAAATTCAAAATGCAATTATTTATTTTGTTGGTCTTTTATCGTGTATTTTAATATTTCTTGAATCAGATATTTTTAAAAAAGTGAAATATGAAATTTATTTTTTAATATTGTTATTATCTTTTTGTGCATCGCAACTTTCATTAATATGTGATAACTTAATCTCCATTTACATACTACTTGAGCTTCAATCGATTATTTCAGCTATACTTATATCAACTGTATTTAAAGAAAAAATGTCAAGTCAGGCTGGAATAAAATACATTATTTCAAGTGCCATTGGATCTATCATTTTTTTACTTGGAGTTTCAGTAATATATTTATTAAATGGCACCTTGGATATTAAAAATATTATTCATAATGTAAAAATAAATGATATAGGAATGCTGCTTATAATATTTGGTTTTTTTATCAAACTTGGTATATTTCCTTTTCAAATTTGGTTTGCGGATATTTACTCTGGGTGCAGAATTTCTGTAATAAACGTAATTAATATAATACCAAAAATATCAATTATACTAGTAATATATAATATATTACAAATAATTCATATATCGAATAATTTACAAAATATTATAGTATATTTTTTAATTTTAGGTATCATTTTTGCAACAATAAGAGTAGTCAATCAAAAACAAATTAAAAGAATAATTGCTTATAGTAGTGCCGTAAATCTTGGAATTGTGATGTTATTTTTATTCATTATAAAAAATGAAGAATTTAATAATAAGCTATATTTCTTAAATTATTATATTATATCATATGTTATTGCAAATTTACTACTTTGCGTGTCTTGTATTTATTTATTTTTAAAATCAGATAAAATGGAAATTGATGACCAAATATCTAATGGTAATTTATTTTATTTAACTACAATACTTTCATTGCTATCTTTAATGGGAATTCCGCCAATGCTTGGCTTTTTTGCAAAATTAAAATTCATTTCAAGCTTAATCAATGATGGCAACATATCCAGTTATATTGGTATTTTTGCAATATTTTTATCCAGTGTTTTAGGCTCATATTATTATTTAAAGTTACCTATAAAATGGATATTAAATAGCGAAAAAATAGAAAAAAATTATAACCACATAAATATTGCATACAATATTGCATTTATATTGTCTTTAGTGTTATTTTTTGGCTTCTTGGCTGTTTAAAAATTTATGATGTTTATAAATTTTGAAGTAACATCACTTATCTTAATTGCAAGTTGTTTTATTGCACTTTGTGGAAGTGTTATAATTTGGAAGGACAGCGTTAACATTACCCACTCAGCCTCACATGCAAGCTCTCTTGCTATAGCTATCTCATCAATTTTTCAAATACCATATTTTATTATTTCAGCCATAATCGGAATAATATTTGGTGGAATAAAATCAACTATAAATAGACAAAATATCAAAATAACAACAAATGATGCTATATACATCATGGGAAATGTATCCATGGCAATTGGTATTTTACTGGAAATAAGTTTTAATCATTTAAAAAATATACATCAATATTTGACTGGGGATATATTTTTATTTACAATACAAGATATGCTAGCTCTTGGTTGTATAAGTGTGTTTCTTGGGTGTATATATTTAAAAAATATCAATAACATCATTATCAATATAACATATAATAGAAAATTTTGGATTCTTGAATCTTTTTTTATAAACGCACTTGAAGTATCTGGAATAATTATTTTTACGAAAATTTTTGGTATTATCACATCTAGCTTCGTACTTGGGGTATTGCCAATTATTGCAAAAAAAATATCCAAAAATCCAATTCAAATGATTATTAATATATTTGTTATATCACTTTTCATACTATTATTATCTTATTTTCTTGCAATTTATTTTGACTTCTATTTCTCTTTTATATCTAGTGGAATTGTGCTTTGGATACTCGTATTGTTTATTGTATTTAGAAAATAGCTATTTTATATGAAGAAGATATATTTTATATTAATATTTTTATTCGCATCTTGTCAGCAACAAAATTATAAAGTTTCTTTTGTAAAAAACAAGAAAATTCCAAAAGGAAATAGTGAATTACTTATGCAATATGAAGATTCCTTGCAAAGTGTAAGTAATTCGAATATAGAAAATCTACAAACTGAATCTAAAATGTTTAGTAAAATTGAATCTATAAAGCCAAGGCAAAATATTTTTGCAAGAAAGAATGAATTACCGCAAGATATTGTAAATGATTTTCACTCTGGAGCACTTCTTGTTAAAAATAATCAAAACACAAATACTGATTTCTTGGAGACTGAAAATGTAAATTTCATTAAAGATGAAATTAAAAATGATATAATTCAATATAAAAATAATGCAAATTTATTGACACAGGCAAAAACTAATACTTCATCAAATCGCAATAAAATTGTTTTAATAAATAACTTTCAAAATAAACAAAACGCAGAAAAAGCTCGTATTCAATTAAGTAAATATACAGGTCTTGCCTTTGTTATTAAAGAGGATAATGGAAATATCTCAATTCAGTCAAATGCAAATAAACCAAAAGCGTATAAAGTAGCAAATATGGCATTGAATCTTGGGTATTATAATGTTCAAGTTGTTGGATAATTTATAAAGGATTTATAAAATATAATCATAAATATTAATATTTTTAAACACCATATACAAAAATACACCACTCACGATGATTGATAGGGTTAAAACAACAGATCTTTTTTCTTTAATTACATCTATATCATCTCTATATCTTTCAAACTGAATATAACTTAGTCCTATTTTTTCAAATGCCACACTTGATATAATTCCGGAAAACAGCATATGAAAAGCAAAAATTGAAAAGGCATTTAAAAAATTCGTACTAATCCATAAAGAAATAAATACAAAAATTATCGTAATTATATTAATTTTAATAGAGTTAAAGAAGATAAAATCAAATATCCGTTCTTTTTTTATAAATTTTTGTATATTCGATAAAATTGACATCATATTTCAAAAATAACTTCAACCTCAACGCATGCACCAAACGGTAAAGATGATACTCCAAAGGCAGATCTTGCATGTTTTCCATTTTCACCTAAAATTTTAACCATCAAATCTGATGCACCATTTGCAACCATGGGATGTTCTTTGAAATCTGGAGTTGCATTTATAAATACATTTATTTTAACACACTTTTTTATTAAATCTAAATCACCTATTTCTTTTTTAACTTGAGCAAAAGCATGTAAAGTACATAACTCTGCTGCCTTTTGCGCATCCTCAATAGATATATTTTCACCCAATTTTCCACAAATAAAACTAGATTCATTTTTAGGCAATTGACCTGAAAGATATAGCAAATTTCCCGATTTATTGGATGAAATATAGTTTGCAACGGGCGACGAGACATAAGGTAGTTGTATATTTAATTCATTTAATTTTTGTAAAACTTTAGACACGATATGTACAATGTAATACTGGAATACTAAACATAGTTTTATAAAATTCAATATTTTTTTATTGACTAATATAAAATGATGTTTATGTTTTTTTAAGTAAATAAGTTTGTAATACATTTATATTGATAATATGGCAGTACCTAAAAAGAAAACATCGCCTTCAAGAAGAGGTATGAGAAGGTCTCATAATGCTTTAGATAAAAATTTATCACATATTATAATAGATAAATCTTCTGGTGAATACAAAAGAAACCACCATATAGCTGAAGATGGTACATACAAGGGTATAGTTATAATTGCACCAAAGATTAAAAAAAATAAAGAAGAGGAAAATGCAGAATAAACTTTCGGCCGAATAGCAAAGTTGGTCTAATGCAGAGGATTGCAAATCCTCGATTCGTGAGTTCGAATCTCACTTCGGCCTCCAACCACTATTATATATTATTACTTACAAAGCGTGGAAAAGTGAAAAAAATGTAACTGAATAAAAAATTAAACAGTTTTTTATTATATATAATAATTTCTATTACATTTAATAAGATTACAAGAAAAATATATTATCCATTAAGATTAATACACAGCAATCAAGATTTATTATTATAATGTTTTGTTATCCATTTTGAGAATTAGCTATAGAATTTTCTACATTTATATCAACTTTACCATCTTTTTTCATTTTTTTTGTGATAGATTTATTGACACTTTTACCAAATACAAGCTTTGGTTCAGATAGTCTCAAGATAACACTTTTTTCAATTATAACTTCCGTTACATCTTTTTTTTCTGGAATTATATACATCGTATTTCTCAAAGCATTTTCAATAATTGAACGCAAACCCCTGGCACCTGTTTTTTTGTCTTTTGCAATCTTAGCTATTTCAACCAAAGATTCGTGTGTAAAAGTTAGCTCCACTTTATCCATAGCAAAAAGCTTTTTATATTGCTTCATTAAAGCATTTTTGGGCTCAGAAAGAACACGAATTAAATCTGCCTCACTTAATTCTAAAAGACTTACTAAAACTGGAAATCTTCCTATAAATTCCGGAATCAGACCATATTTTATAACATCATCAACTTCAATGCCAGACATAACATCATTTATATTCATATCATGTTTATTTAAAACAGTTGCACCAAAGCCAATAGATGAATTTTGAGTTAATCTATTTGCAACATTTCTTTCAATTCCAGCAAAAGCGCCACCCACAATAAATAAAATGTTTTCTGTGTTAACTTGCACAAATTCTTGATTTGGATGTTTTCTACCTCCTTGTGGCGGAACGGAAACAACTGTGCCTTCAACAATTTTTAATAAAGCTTGCTGCACACCTTCGCCAGATACATCACGAGTTATTGACGGTCCATCACTTTTTCTTGCAATTTTATCTATTTCATCTATATATATTATTCCTTTTTCGGTTTTAGAAATATCATATTCTGCGTTTTGTAAAAGTTTAACTACGACATTTTCAACATCTTCGCCAACATATCCTGCTTCAGTTAATGTTGTGGCATCCGATATTGCAAATGGAACATTTATAATCTTTGCAACTGTTTGAGCAATTAAAGTTTTTCCTGTCCCGGTAGGCCCTACAATTAAAACATTTGATTTACTTATTTTGACATCCTTCAATTCTGCAGAAAAATTTTGATTATCGCCAGTTGTAAGCATTATTCTTTTGTAATGATTGTATACAGCAACAGCGATAACTTTTTTTGCATCCTCTTGGCCAATAATATACTCATCCAACAAAGATTTCATTTTTTCTGGAGTTGGAATATCTGAAATTACAGTTGTTTTTCCAATTTTTGAGGTTTCCTCTTTAATTATGTCATGACATAAATCAACACATTCATTACATATAAAAACATTTGGCCCTGCAATCAATTTTATTACATCTTTTTGGCTTTTACCGCAAAATGAGCAGTATAAAATTGGATTTGTTTTTTTGATATCAGTCATAATAAAGAATTAAGATTTTAAAGTTTGCCTATTAGTAATAACGCTGTCTATAATTCCAAACTTTTTTGCATCATCTGGGTTCATAAAATTATCTCTCTCCATAGCAGATTCAACTATCGATAGTTTTTGACTGGTATGTTTTACATATATATCATTTAATCTTTTTTTAACTTGCAACATTTCCTTTAAATGAATTTCCATATCGGTTGCCTGTCCCGAATATCCACCTGATGGTTGATGTATCATAATTCTTGAATTTGGAAGGGCATACCTTTTACCAGCGGCTCCAGCAGTTAAAATTAAAGATCCAGCAGAGCAGGCCTGACCTATGCAAATTGTAGCAATATTTGGCTTTATAAACTGCATGGTGTCATATATCGCCATAGCAGATGTCACCACTCCACCAGGGGAATTTATATACATCCAAATATCTTTATCAGGATTTTCTGCCTCCAGAAATAACAATTGAGCAACTATTAGTGTAGACATATCATCATAAAATCCGCCTGATATAAATATTACTCTCTCTTTTAGTAATCGCGAATATATATCAAAAGATCTTTCCCCTCTAGCCGTTTGCTCAATAACCATTGGAATAAGCGTGCTATGCTCTGGATTTGAATTCGAATTACCATTTATATTAAACATTATTTCCAATAAATAAAATCAAAAAAATGTATCAAATATATTTTAACAATCAAGTTTTATTTTTAAAATACTTATCATCAATTACAGACATCAATAAAACATCTATATATTGGTTGTTTTTGTACCTTCGATATTTTGGCAATATTCCATCCTTAGTAAAGCCATTTTTTTCTAAAACCTTAATAGAGGCAATATTAATGGGATCAAGTTGAGATTCAACTCTTTTAAGCTTCATAATATTAAAACAATACCACAAAATACTTTTTATGGCTTGAGTTACAATACCTTGGTTGTGATAAATTCCTAATATATTATAAGATAATTCAACTTTTTCGTTATACCTGTCCCATGATGGAAAGCCACAGGTTCCAACGGCCTTATTTGTATCTTTTTCCGCAATAAACCAATAAATGCTTTTTTGAAATAAATATAAATTTGAATAATATCTTGCCTCTTCCTTTGCACCCTCCATTCCCTTTGGAATACAGCCATCTGGAACAAATTTTATAACACTTGGATCATTGTAGACCTCATACATCGAATCAATGTCATTTTCTAAAATGGTTGGTTGTCTTAAAATGAATTTTTCATGAAAATCAAGAACTGGGAATTTTGAATATACAATATCTTTTATCATAGCTTAAAATCATAAACAATTAAATCTTCGTAAAGTAGCTTATGTATTGTGAAACTTTCATTTTCAACAATGGTGTCTGTTTTTTTATCAATTAAAGTTTGAAATAACATTATTAATTTATCTATAACTTGAGTTGATATCTTTAAAGAATCTGATATTTCTTTTTTTCTTTCATGGCTTAATGATAAAATTTTATGTAATTCATATTGAGTCATCATTTTTGACATTTTTTTTATAATATATATAATATTTTCAGAATTTGGAATATTTTTAAAATATTTAATTAAATCATCAAAAGTTGTAATTTCATTATTTGCATCATAAAATGAATTAAAAGATGAAATTTCCATGTCCATAAGTATTTTAGAAATAAAAAAATTTGCCTCAAATGTGTAAATATCATAAATTCCCTCTCCATCAGATATATAATATATAGGTTTTAAAGATATAGCTCTTGCGTTGATTACACTTCCGCAGTTTATACTTGCATCAAATTTGGTAAATACAAGACCAGTTATTGCAATATTTTTTGTAACATATTTTATAAATTTTTCAGATGAATGACCGTACATACTATCACAAACTATAATTTTTTCCACAAATGACCCATCTGAGATAGATTCCTTTAATTCTAATATATGGGTTTCTTTATCAGATGAAATTCCAAAACTATCTATAACTAATATATTGCAAACTGGACATTTTTTATAAATTTCTGCCAAAATTTCCTTTGAAGACATTTCTTTGCTATTTTCAACTTCAATAATATGTAACGATGTATTTTCAATTAAAGCCTTTAATTGATTTTGTGCACCATTACGCTTGTTGTCGATTGTGGCAACGCAAACATTATACCCCAAATCGGCAAATTTATTTCCAATTTTTACGCACATTAAAGTCTTCCCCACGCCATGAGAGCCAAGAATTAAAATATCATTTCTAATGTAATCATCTATAATAATATAATTTTTTTTTGTTCCAAATAAAAAGTATAATACACTTTCAAGGGCCGCTTTTATTATAATAAATGCAGTATTTTTGGAGTTCGTATTATTAAAGATATATGTAGAAAGTTTTTGCTTAACTTTATCCAAAATCTCATTTAAAACAAAAGCATTTACACCTTGGCTAATTAGTTCACTTTCTAGTGTAGAAATAATACTTTGCTTAAAATCAGCACTCGTGTTACATATTTTTAAAATTTTTTTTTTAAGCTTTTTTAACAAACAATGCCATAAAACATTTAATGTGATTAATGTATAGAAAAAAATATAAATCAAGATTTTTATTGATTTATTATTTTCCTTCCTTAAGATAAGTTTAAATTCGCATGAATGTAGTATGATTGTAACTTTTAAAAATTTAGACTCAAAACAGGAAATTGTAGCAGAGTATTTTACTGTAAATAATGAAAATGATCAAATTCAGGTGCTTGAAAATCATGAAGATATTATTTATGTAATAAAAAATGGAAGTATTGAAATAAATAACAAAAATTTTAAAATTAAAAATGGTATATTAAAGGTAGAGAAAAATGATGTAAGCGTTACTTATTAATATCCAAGAATATTTGCAACTTTGGAAATTTTTAGAATAATGATAAAAACTATAATTACATCATTACGTCTATTAGTTCAGATTTGTTAAATCTAACTTTCTGTAAATTTTGATAATCATCCTTTGTACTTCTAAAACCTATTGGGCAAACAACGGTAGATGTATAACCTGAATCAGTTAAATTTAAAATTTCATCATATTTTACCGCATTAAAACCCTCCATAGGACAAGCATCAACACTCAATATTGCACACGTATTTAATAGATTTCCAAGAGCTATATAACATTGTTTTTGTGCCCAAATTTTTTGCTTTTCCGCGTCCATTCCATTTACAATTCCACCTAGCATCATAGCCTTGTACTCATCAAGCAATTTTACATCTATATTGCGAGTTTTTGCTATGGAATATATATAATCATTTACATACTTTTCATCTATATTTTTTTTCGCCAAAAAAACTATCAAATGTGAGCAATCTTCAATTTGAGACTGATTCCATGATGCGGATGTCAATTTTTTTCTAATATCTTCGTTTTGTACAATTAAAAATTTCCACGGCTGAAGACCATATGAAGAAGCCGTTAATATCAATGCATCCTCGATTACATGAAGTGTATTTGCATTTATTTTTTTTGCGTTATCAAATTTCTTTACAGCATAACGCCATTTTAAACTACTTATTACATCCATATTTGTCTTTCAAATAAAACTATAATTAGTATTGGATATAGAAAAATTTAAAGTCAATAAAAAAATATAAATTGACTTTAATTTATGTTCATTTTATGCACTTAAATGTATAGGGTTATATTTTTTTGAAAAAATGACAACAGATTATCAAAGCACAGGAGAGCATGAAATAAAATTTGTAAAAACCAAAAGCAATGATAGTGGTAATTTTAATCCTGAAAAAATTGCAGAAAAAAGACAAGAATATGAGAAAAATAGATTAAAAGATGTTATAAAAAAAGCCCTAGAAGAAGGAAAAAGCATGGATGAGGCACTTGATATAGCAACTCGAAATACGGGAAAAAGAGGGGAATACAAACCAAGAGATGGTGAAAGAGGGGAATACAAACCAAGAGATGGTGAAAGAAGGGAATACAAACCAAGAGAAAGAAGCTCATTTGATAGACCAAGATCCGCTCCTGGCGAAAGAAGGGAATACAAACCAAGAGATGGTGAAAGAAGGGAATACAAACCAAGAGATGGCGAAAGAAGGGAATACAAACCAAGAGATGGCGAAAGAAGGGAATACAAACCAAGAG
>Ga0214919_10001448_pt1 | contig 38858 bp, 37 predicted proteins | sample LL1503_MetaG_FD_177994 | JGI IMG/M metagenome (GOLD analysis project Ga0214919, IMG submission 177994) | Freshwater microbial communities from Lake Lanier, Atlanta, Georgia, United States - LL-1503 | ecosystem: Environmental > Aquatic > Freshwater > Lake | place: USA: Georgia | collected...
TTAAGTCAAGGTCAAATACAAAGGGCTGGTCTTGTTTTACAGACTTCTTCACGAACTTGGCTCGTCGACCAGGCTCCTTGCGCTCAATCAGAGTCATCGCCCGCGTAACCTGCTTTTCCAATTCACGCCGATCCTTCCGATAACGCGTAGTAGAGAACTGACACACCATAGACATGCCTACGTGAGCCTCTGGAAAACGTTTGATCGCTTGGTCAACTCTAGGTAACTCCTGAGCGATTTGGTCAATGTAGCGCTGCGTCATGTTGGCGAGCCTTGCTCCCACGATGTAACGATAGCCGTCAGCGTTTAATTGCAGCATATTCGCTTTCGATAGCATCGCCGCATCAGCTACGATGATGGGCTTTGTTGGACCAACCCGCTGCTCAAATCGACGTAGGATCTTGAGCATCGTGTGGCCCTCAAAGGTATTCCCTTCAAAGACTTCGTGCATAACAGGAAAGCCAGAACGTGTTGTAATTAAACCGATCACAATCTGGGGTTGCTGAGGTTTATTGTCCTTCGAGAAGCCTGGCCGCTGGAAGTCATACTCCTTGAACGACTCAAAGTAGAGAGTAGTGACATCGTAGAGTACCAAGCTAAAACATTCCTGTAAGTCTTGACGGGCAGTCTCAAGCGCAGCTAACTCGATAGTCTCTTGATATGCTAGTAGCTTAGGTAGTTGTCGATACACGGTACGTTCGGCATAACCAATATTGAAGTACTGTTCTAGTAACTGAACCGTGCGCAATTTAGAGGCTGGTTCAATGATGCGCATGAGCGCAAGATCTTGGTATAACGCCGGCAATAATCCCAATCCACAGCGAGATGCACAAAGGAGTAAGGCATTTCGAGCAAATAAATGCGTGACCCTCTCTAAGCTAGTGCGCGTTGGGTCTAGAGATTCTATTGGACTCTGAACAAATAGATTTGGCTGAACACGATGGGCTTCGGCGTAATCTTCAGCCTGAACGATCAAAGCAGCTAGTTGAGTCTGATCACGGGTACTACCAATATGTTTGATAACAATGCGTTGTTTACCCTCATAGCGAACAACCTGAACGGCCGTTGCACCAGAAGCTGTTTTCGTTTTTCGAATAGTCAAATCGCCACGCATGACTAGAAGATAGCATTAGTGCGTAAACTCCCAAATCTAAAAATCGTAACTAATTGAAATATATAGCCTAATCACTAAGCAACTTCAAATCTCTTCAAAAGTGGCAGAAGTCAGGAGCCAGTTCCAGAAAGAGCGCATACAGGAAAAGTCATTACCTTGCGCTCTAACTCGCGCTGGTGCTCGGATGGCTTTGAGATCCGTTGTTGGGATCACGAGGTCGTTCGGGTAACCTTTGTGTTGGATACCTGTGACCGTGAGATTATTGCTTGGGAAGCTACGACGGGTGGCTTTACTGGTGAAACTGTTAGAAATCTGATGCTGATGAGCGTTGAGAAGCGCTTCGGGCAATATCACACCCCACAAGCTGTGCAGTGGTTAACGGATAATGGCTCAGCCTATACAGCAAAAGAAATGATTGATTTTGGCCAACAACTCGGGCTGACCCCCTGTTTTACTCCAGTCCGTAGCCCACAATCTAACGGGATGGCTGAAGCGTTTGTTAAAACTTTAAGCGAGACTATGTCTATATCCACCATCGTCCCGACACAAAAATGGTCATGGCGCAGCTCAACGGTTGGTTTAATGACTACAATAACAATCACCCCCACAAGGGGTTAAGACTGAAATCACCCAGAGAATTTATTCGGGAAGTAGCAAAGGCACTATGACCGGTTTTATAGGGGCAACCCCAACTGATTAGATTCATAGCAAACTTTATTTTCAAAAGTGGTATTACTCTTTGAATTTAGCTCCTCGATCTGGGCTACAACTTGGGGCCTATGGATTAGCAGAAAACTAATCCTACCCCCGAAACCAAAAAGGCCATGTGTGTATACCGATCGACAACAACATAAGGAATCTTTCTTTAAGTGATGAGTGCATTAGCCCCTCCTTACTTAATCCGACCTATGATATAACCATCCCTATCCTTGGATAAGCCAGTTGAATATCTGTTCACTAGATGTTAAAATTGCTGGATTATGCTATTATATCCCTAAATAAAATTACCTCTTGGATGGAGTCTTAGAACTTCTTGAGTATAAAATTTATAGCATTTTATTGCGGTAGCTATGCAAATACTTTCTTGACATGACATGTCACCTATCTGAGACACATGATAAGGCACTAACTTTCGGGTTTTATGCATGTTGCAAGAGAACCCGGACATCACCCAGCACGAGACGCAGGAAAGATAGATGTGAGTACCAGTGGCCTTAATTACTGTCTAAATGCGTTAATCAATAAGGGGTATTTAAATGTGTAAAACTTCAGCCAGCCCAAGAACGAGTTTGGTCACATCTATGTACTTACACCTCAGAGGGTTGCAGAAAAAGCCCAATTTACTAGCAGGTTCTTGAGGAGAAAGATGGCGGAGTATTAGGCTTTAAGTGCTTAGATTGAGTCCCTAAATTCAGAGACAAATTTCTAATGCATTGAGGGGGCTGATCTTGGAAGTATGCTTTTGTGAAGATGAATATAAATATGAGTATGAGCCTATCCCAAGAACCTTGGTGCGATGGCTTGCGGCATCCTGCTGCAAAATATTGTGAATTTTTTTGCATTTCCCAAGCATGTGCCTAGAAGAAATAGATGACGGAAAAGAAATGTCAGATAGTTTTGATTGTCCTTATCGATAGGGTAAGGTCGATATTGGGGTTTAGCGGTACTAGAGTAAACAGTATGGTTAAACTTCAGCCCACATTGTGCTATTTGAAGGCACTTTTGGTCGAACAAAGTCTTGCTTGAGATGAAATCGGAAAACAAAATTTATGTAGCCGGTCACCGCGGCATGGTAGGCTCAGCCATCGTTAGGCAACTGCTGTTCGCTGGCCATTCCCCTGACAGTATCATCACCCGCACCCACGTCGAGTTAGACCTGACCAATCAAGCCGCTGTACAAGCCTTCTTTGACTCTGAAAAACCGCAGCAGGTTTATCTAGCTGCCGCCAAGGTCGGCGGCATTCATGCCAACAACACCTATCCGGCAGACTTCATCTTTCAAAACCTCATGATACAGGCCAACGTGATTGACGCTGCTTTCAACAACGGCGTGCAAAAGCTACTTTTTTTGGGTTCAAGTTGCATCTACCCGCGTAACGTAACCCAGCCCATGCGAGAAGATGCGCTGCTGACAGGCCCGCTAGAGCCCACCAACGAGCCATATGCGATTGCTAAAATTGCCGGAATCAAGCTGTGCGAGAGCTACAACCGCCAATACTGTATTAGCCATAGCGTGGACTACCGGGCAATCATGCCTACCAACTTGTATGGCCCGGGCGACAACTACCATCCGCAAAATAGCCATGTCATCCCCGCGCTGATTCGCCGCTTCTCTGAAGCCAAGGCCAACCATGTCCCTAAAGTCACCATCTGGGGAACCGGCACCCCGTCTAGGGAGTTTTTGTACGTCGACGACATGGCCGTCGCCAGTATCTTTGTGATGAACTTACCCAAAGCCGATTACGACCAACACACCACACCCATGCTCAGCCATATAAACGTTGGGTTTGGCAGAGATATCACGATTGCCGAACTAGCTGGCATGGTAAGTCAGGTGGTGGGCTATCAGGGCCAGATCGACTTTGACCCCACTAAACCCGACGGCATCCCCCGTAAACTGATGGATAGCAGCCACATAAACTCCCTTGGTTGGCAGGCCAAAGTAAATCTGTATGACGGGCTGACGCTCGCTTATCAAGATTTTTTGAAAACACAAGCAATGCCACCAAGGGAACAGGCAAGATAAGATACAAGGAATGAGCCCCTCTTAAATCATAAATCTCAAAAAATGATCACCCCCAAAGTAGCACTAATCACTGGCATCACCGGGCAAGATGGCTCTTACCTAGCCGAATTTCTGCTCAAAAAAGGCTACACCGTACATGGCATCAAGCGCCGCGCGTCGAACTTTAATACCGTTCGGGTTGACCACATCTACCAAGACCCGCACATCGAGAATGCTCCAAACGGTCAGAAGTTTAAGCTGCACTACGGCGACCTCAGCGACTCAAGCAACCTCACACGCATCATTCAAGAAACCCAGCCAGATGAGATCTACAACCTAGGCGCGCAGAGCCACGTAGCCGTCAGCTTTGAAAGTCCCGAATACACTGCCGACGTCGACGGAATGGGCACCCTACGGATTTTAGAGGCCATTCGTATCCTGGGGCTGGAGAAAAAAACCCGCTTTTACCAAGCCAGCACCAGCGAACTCTATGGCCTAGTGCAAGAAACACCACAAAAAGAAACCACGCCCTTTTACCCGCGCAGCCCCTACGCCGTGGCCAAGCTTTTCGCCTACTGGATTACCGTCAACTACCGCGAGGCCTACGGCATTTATGCCTGCAACGGCATCTTGTTCAACCACGAAAGCCCGCGACGTGGCGAAACTTTTGTCACCCGCAAAATCACCCGTGGTCTAGCCAACATCAGCCTAGGCCACGAAGATTGCCTTTACATGGGCAACATCGACGCTCAGCGCGACTGGGGCCACGCTAAAGACTATGTTCGCATGCAGTGGATGATGCTTCAACAAGACCAACCAGAAGACTTTGTCATTTCTACCGGCAAACAATACAGCGTGCGCCAATTCATTGAGTGGACCGCTGCCGAGTTGGGCATTCAACTGCGCTGGGAAGGCGGGGGCGTGAACGAAGTAGGCTATTGGACTAACCGTCATTCTCGCGAAGGCGGGAGTCCAGTGACTTCGGAAGTTCCAGTCATTCGCATCGATCCCCGCTATTTCCGACCCACCGAAGTCGAAACCCTGCTGGGTGACCCGACCAAGGCGAAGACCAAACTTGGCTGGGTGCCAGAAATCACCGCGCAAGAGATGTGCAAAGAAATGGTTGCCCGCGACCTAGCACAAGCCAAGCAGCACGCGCTACTCAAGCAGCATGGCTACAGCGTGAATGTGAGTCTGGAGTAAAACATGAACCTCATAATCTTAGTCACGGTCTACGTATTTGACCTAAATCAATGGGAGTTTACTGGTGAAAGCCACTATCCTCGCTAGGCACCTCCCAAATTTGCTAGCCCGCCTCTGGCATTACTTCAGCCGACGCCGTCATCGTCAATTTGGGCTATTAATGGGCTTGATGCTGTTCAGCGCGCTCGCAGAAGTTATCACTCTGGGCGCCGTGCTGCCATTCCTCGGCATACTCACTGCGCCCGATCTCGTGTTCAACCACCCCATTGTCGCGGATATGATGCTGGATTGGGGTATCACTTCGGAAGAACAACTGATGTTACCCCTCACAGTCGCGTTTACCGCGGTAGCCCTAATGGCGGGTACAATCCGCATTCTTTTATTGTGGGCCAGCAACAGGCTCGCATTTGCCAGTGGTGCGGATCTCGGTATCGAAGTATATCGCCGCACCCTCTACCAACCCTACCAGGTGCATTTAGCCCGCAACAGCAGCGAGGTGATCAGCGGCATCAGCAACAAGGTCAACAACGTGGTGTTCGGGGTTTTGCTGCCAGTCCTTACGTTGATCAGCTCAATTGTGCTGCTGCTTGCCATCATACTCGCCTTGATCGTCATAGATCCGAGGGTGGCCTCGGTGGTGGCTTTTGGTTTCGGTGCCAGCTACGCGATGATCACTTGGACGTCCCGCCGACGCTTGCATCGCAATAGCCAGCAAATCGCCTACAGACAAACTCAAGTTATTAAAGCCCTTCAAGAAGGCTTGGGCGGCATTCGCGATGTGCTGCTGGATGGGGCGCAGTCAGTTTACTGCGACATCTACCGCCAAGCCGACCAACCATTGCGGCGAGCGCAGTGCAACAACATCTTTATTAGCGGAAGCCCGCGCTTAGCCATGGAGTCGCTGGGCATGGTGCTGATCGCCTGTTTGGCCTATGCCCTTAGCCAACAAGTCGGGGGCATCGGCACAGCCCTGCCAGTGCTCGGTGCGCTGGCACTTGGCGCGCAACGTCTGTTACCTGCCTTGCAGCAGACATATAGCGCCTGGGCGAGCATTACCGGCAATCATGGCTCATTGGCCGATACTATCGAACTGCTCGATCAGACCCTTCCGGCGGAGCTACTGCAACCCGCTCCTGAGCCGCTACACTTTCAGAACACCATCAGATTCAATGCCGTAAGCTTCCGCTACACCGGCGACGGCCCAAGTGTACTAGATGGTCTTAGTTTAGTAATTGCCAAGGGTGCGCGGGTGGGTTTCGTCGGCTCTACCGGCAGTGGCAAAAGTACTTTGCTGGACCTGTTGATGGGATTACTGATACCCACCGAGGGAGAACTTCTGGTGGATGGTCAACCCATCAGCGGCATCCGTGCCAAAGCCTGGCAGCAAAATATCGCCCACGTGCCGCAGAGCATCTACATGGCCGACGCCACCCTAGCCGAGAACATCGCATTTGGCGTATTGCCTGTCAACATTGATATGAATCGGGTGCAGTGGGCGGCACGTCAGGCACAAATTGCGGATTTTATTGAAAGCAGTCCGAAAGGATACCAAGCCTATGTGGGTGAGGGTGGCATACTTCTCTCTGGCGGCCAACGCCAACGAATCGGCATCGCACGCGCGCTTTACAAGAAGGCCAACTTGCTGGTGTTCGACGAAGCCACTAGCGCTCTAGACAACGCCACTGAAGAGACGGTAATGGACGCAATAGGGGGGCTTAATCCTGACCTCACCATCCTGATCGTCGCCCACCGACTAACCACGGTACGGCAGTGCGATACTATCTTTGAACTGGAACAGGGGCAGGTGGTGGCGCAAGGCACTTACGATTATCTACTAGAGTGCAGCCCCAGCTTCCGCAGAATGGCCAAGCTAGTATGAAAAAGCTATATATTTTTTTATCCCAGATTTTCCAATAGAAAAATCTAAGGTGTAAAAATTGGGCTAAACTGGTAACCCAATTCATGCTCTCAGTTTGGTGTGGTGCAAACCGCTTTGAACATGCCCCAAGGGGTAATTTCTTGATCAGTAAAAGCTAGTTCAAAGTCCATCAAACACCTCGCACCTATAGAGTGAATGGATTTATTATGTAATAAATCAGAAAATCTTCATTAAATCATACACTTATTCTAATGGTGGCCATTAGAATAAGTGTATGATTTAAACTAATGAAAAATCTGGGTTTAATAACATCACCATAGTTAGATGTACAGCTAAGATTCTAAGAGTTCATAATTGGTTAGAGTTCTCGGCTGTTTTTACTTGGTTCTGATTTGTGCTTGCATTCTAATATAGATTTTTAAATGAAACATTCTTTCAATCATGAGTAAACCTAAGGCGCTTATATCTGGAATCACAGGAATGGTCGGATCTCATCTTGCAGATTTCCTGTTAAAAGAAACAAATTGGAATATTTACGGTATGTGCCGATGGCGTAGCCCTTTAGATAACGTATCACACTTAGTTCAACTAGCAAATTCGGGGAGTCGTCTAAATTTCTTGACTGCCGATATGAATGACTATATTTCGCTCATGAATGTTGTCGAAGAGGTCAAACCAGATTTTGTTTTCCATTTGGCAGCCCAAAGTTATCCTCAAACAAGTTTTACATCTCCACTCGATACCCTTAATACGAATATCTTGGGCACAGAAAGCCTGTTAGAGGCGATACGGCGTTGCTCGAGCATTGATCCAGTAATCCACATATGTTCTTCTTCCGAGGTTTATGGTCGTGTACCAAAGGAAAAACTTCCCATCAACGAGGACTGTAATTTTCATCCAGCCTCCCCTTACGCCATCTCCAAAGTAGGGACAGATCTTCTCGGGCGCTATCACGCTGAGGCATACGGTCAGAAAGTAATAATAACTCGTATGTTTACACATACTGGGCCACGGCGTGGCGATGTGTTCGCGGAATCAACATTTGCGAAACAAATAGCAATGATAGAAGCAGGGCAGATACCTCCAGTTTTGAAAGTAGGTAACCTTGACTCGCTTCGCACTTGGGCAGATGTGCGTGATGCAGTACGAGCTTACTATTTGCTTGTGACTTTAAATCCTATTGCGGGTCAGTCCTACAACATTGGAGGCACATATTCTTGCACGATCCGTCAAATGCTGGACCACCTTCTCTCACTTTCGTCCAGAAAAGACATACGGGTTGAGGTTGATCCGCAACGATTACGGCCCATAGATGCTGATCTTCAAGTCCCTGATACCAGTAAGTTCCACCGGCACACAGGATGGGAACCCCAAATTCCGTTTGAGAAGACAATGAGCGATTTGCTAGATTACTGGCGCGAACGTATTGCCGCTGGGCACACCTTGCTAACGCGTTAGCATGACACATTTTTATACTGCGTCATTCTTCCCGAATGGTCCTAGGGATCCTCGTTTGTCAACTCTTGCTTGCCCTGAACTGGTTCCGGTAGAAACGTTACATGAAAATCCCTGGTATTCAGTCCGAAATAGAGGGGGATTCTTCACCGTTGAATATCACTTACGTCAAGTAGTAGTTTTACCTGTAGTAAATCAGGATTCAATTGTAATGGTCAGAGTGAAGCGACCAGTAATTAATGATACGCCGTTAGAGTTGCCGGCTGGTGCCATCGAAAAAGATGAAGACTCCGTGACCGGAGCGGCTCGAGAACTTTTGGAAGAAACTGGGATGAAAGTTACTAATTTGGATCGCTTTATATCTATGCCCCCGATTTCAGTTTCGTCGACCCGCAACCCCAATCTTTCTTATATTTTTAAAGCCGATGTTTCCGAAGAAGAATATTTCAATCGACAACCCCATGATGAAGAGATTTTCAGCGTTGAACGATTTCCAATCAAAGATCTGGCAAAAAAAATGACATCCGGTGAAATCTATGTTTCTCTTACCCTTGCAGTTCTTGGAATATTTCTGGTTTCTAGATAGCTGTTCGAACGCACGTTCTTTTTCAATTATTAAAAAACTTTATTTATTGGAGCACTTTCTATGAAAATAGATGACAGATACCGAAAGCTATTCAAACAAGCCCTGCTTATCAGGCTAGTTGAAGAAAAGATTATCGAACTGTACCCATACGACAAAATTCAGAGCCCTGTGCATCTCTCTATTGGCCAGGAGGCCGTTGCTGTTGGCGTATGCGAGCAATTGCGCACCGAAGACCTTGTATTCATCACCTACCGTGGACATGCCTTTTACATCGCCAAGGGCGGTAGTCTGAACGCCATGATGGCGGAGCTTTACGGCCGTGCGAATGGCGTTTCAAAGGGTAAGGCTGGATCAATGCATTTGGCCGCGCCGCAGGTCGGTGTTATGGGTGCATCGGCCGTTGTTGCATCCACAATTCCGCTCGCAGTCGGAGCAGCTCTGGCAAATCAATTACGTCACCAGTCAAGCCTCAGCGTGGTGTGCTTTGGCGACGGCGCAACCGAACAAGGCACTTACCATGAATCACTCAATTTCGCCGCACTCTACCGGCTACCTACGCTTTTCTTGTGTGAAAACAACGGCTTGGCCGTCCATGCAACGCTTGCCGAACGGCATTCCTACAAGATCCATGAGCATGCCCGTGCATACGGCATAGAAACCGTGCGCATAAATGAAGGGTGGGATTTTATGAAGATTGGCGACGTCACTAGCGAGGTTGTCTCCGCGATGCGCAAAGACGGCTATCCGCGACTAATCGAAGTTATGACCTGCCGCTATAAAGAGCATGTCGGCCCTGGCGAAGATTACTCATCCGGCTATCGCACGCTTGCCGATATTGAAGCCTGGAAAATTAAAGATCCACTTTGCATTGACACGGTACTTGCCAACGAACTTCGGCCAGAACTGGATGCTGAAATTGCCGCCGCTGTTGCGTTCGCCGAGGCTGGCCAACTGCCGGGGGCGGCAGACCTGCTGACCGATGTCCTATGAACTCCAGAGACGATGCCATGACCACTAATACCAAATTGCCAACCAACGTCACTTACCGGGATGGACTTGCGGTCGCGATGCGCTGCGCGTTGACCGACCACGCCAATACCATCATTATTGGACAGGGAGTCACCGACTTCAAAGGCATCTTCGGCACGATCACCGATTTGCACAAGGAATTTCCGGGTCGCGTCATCGAAACACCCTTATCAGAGGATGCGGTAACGGGCATCTGCATTGGCGCTGCACTGAACGGCCTGTATCCAATCAATATCCACATTCGCGCCGACTTCGGGCTATTGGCAGCCAACCAGTTAATCAATATGGCTGCCAAATACCGGTATATGTTTGGTGGCCTATTCAGCGTGCCGATGATGGTGCGCATGGTGATTGGCCGATCCTGGGGCCAGGGTGCCCAGCACTCTCAATCATTGCAATCGCTGTTCGCGCACATTCCTGGGCTGCTGGTGCTCATGCCGTCGACACCAGAGGCGATTGTTAGTAGCTACGCTCATGCCGTAGCCCATCATCGTGGGCCGGTCATCATGTTCGAGCATCGATTGATGTACGACTTGGCCTTCAATTCCAGTCTTCACCCTCCGGTGGCTGATCCTTTCGCCTCGCGGCTTGAAAGGGAAGGTAGTGACGTCACGATAGTCGCCACCTCCATCATGGTGTTGGAAGCGCTTCGCGCCGCAACCTATCTGGCCGACTTCGGCATCCAGTGTGAAGTTATAGATCTACACAACATCTCCAGTCCCGACCACAGGCTAATCATGGCAAGTTTAGCGAAGACCGGTCGTTTAGTCGTCGCTGACACTTCATGGCTGGCCTACGGCGTGGCTGCGGAGATATGCCGCATCGTCGCTGAAACCGATCCGACAGTGCTCAAGGCGCCCGTTGTCAACTTGGGCATGGCGCCGTCACCCTGTCCGACAGCCAAAGCTCTGGAGGATATCTACTACCCGGATCTGCATCGAACTATCGACAGCGTCGCACGTTTGGTGCGAGGCAGGCAAGACCACGGTGTCCCTATTCCCACCCATAAGTCGATGAGCGACTTTTATAAACACTTCAAGGGACCATTTTGACTGGCCCATTCTGCTCAATCAAATACAGGAAATCAGCATAATGAATCTACCCACTGATATAACAGACCAATTGGACGGGAAGAAGGCCATCGTCACTGGCGGCACCGGCATGATCGGCCGCGAAGTCGTCCGCCTGCTGTGCGAAGCCGGTGCGGAAGTCACCAGTGTTTCCCTCGACCGCATTGAAGTCCATCCCGATGCCCGCCACGTCTATGGCGACCTCAGCGACCTTGCTTTTTGTCTCGACATCACCAACGGTGTCGACTATGTCCTCCACGTCGCGGGCATCAAAGGTTCGGTCGTGGTAACAAAGGAAAAACCAGCCAGCTTCTTTGTGCCGCTATTGATGATGAACACCAATATGCTGGAAGCGGCGCGGCGCAACAACGCGAAGCGCGTACTGTACACAAGCTCCATCGGCGCTTATCAAAGTGCAGAAATTTTCCGTGAGGAAGACAACGACTTCAGCAAACCGCCGATGGACATGTTCCCAGGTTGGGCCAAACGCATGGCCGAACTGCAAGTTGAAGCCTATCGCATCCAATACGGGCTCAACAATTTCGCCATCGTGCGCCCATCCAACATATATGGACCCGGTGACAATTTTGATGAAGCCAATGCCATGGTGATTCCAACCCTGATGGCGCGCGTCCAGCGGGGCGACAAGCCAGTGCTGATCTGGGGAGACGGCAGCGCGTTGCGTGACTTTCTACATGCCACCGACTGTGCGCGGGGAATGATCCTGGCATGCCTGCGCGGCACGGACAGCAAGCCAATTAACCTAGGTTGTGGATACGGCATCACCATCCGCCAGATGGTGGAAACGTTGCAAATGGTTACACCGTTTGAAGCATTCTTCGATACATCCAAACCGTCCGGATTCCCCATGCGCGTGATGGACGGCACGAATGCCAAGAAGGTGATCGGGTTCGAACCACAGGTTAGCCTGTTAGATGGGCTTAAAGGCACATGGGAATGGTTTCTTGCCCATGCGAACGAGCACGAAAAGAAAGTCAATTACTTCCATGACTGATTTTGCCCATCAGACATCCTAGGAGAAGCATCTTGTCAGACGATCGCAACACCATCCGCGCACTCCAGCGCAAAGCTTACGAGCTTCGCCTGATCGCGCTCGAAACCGCCTTGTGCGGCAAGAAGGGGCATATCCCCCCGGCCTACTCTTGGGCCGAAGTGGCGACGGCGCTGTTTTATGGCAATGTTTTACGGCTGAAGCCTAATCAGCCCAAGTGGAGTGGACGTGACCGCTTTATTCTAAGCAAGGGCCATGCTTGCCTGACCTTGTATGCGGCTCTGGCAGATCTCGGCTTTTTCGACCCAAAGGAATTGCAGTATTTTGCTGGTAAAGGTAGCCTGCTGCCCGGTCATCCAGATACGGAGATACCTGGTATCGAAGCCTGTTCGGGTTCCTTGGGTCACGGTCTGGGCGTCGGTGCCGGCATGGCACTTGCCGGACGTATGGATCACGCACCGTGGCGGGTGTTCGTCGTCCTCGGTGACAGCGAATGCAACGAAGGCTCGGTCTGGGAAGCTGCCATGTTCGCCGGCCATCAGAAACTGCATAACCTGATAGCTGTAGTGGATCGCAATGGCCTTGGCGCCACGGACTTCACAGACAACTACTTGACACTAGAACCCCTCGCCGAACGCTTTCGTTCTTTCGGCTGGGAAACCGTAGAAGCCGATGGTCATGATCTGCCTGTCTTGATCGCTACCCTCATGGCGGCCCGGGATCGCACAAGAGGTAAACCATTCGCATTGATTGCAAAAACGATCAAGGGCAAGGGTGTTACCTTTATGGAGAACTCTACTCATTGGCATCACCGCATGCCCAAGGGCAATGAAATCACCGTTGCGCGTGCGCTTCTCCAAGCGCGCATTGCCGAGTTGCTAACCGAATAAAAGGGAATTTACCAATGGGTCTCGATTTTCGCGATGCAGTTTTCAACAGTTTGCATGAAGTTATGCGCGCCGACGTCAATACAGTCTGCCTGACTAACGATATGGGCGCGATGGGACTAGACGCCATCAGGGCTGAATTTCCCGGGCGCGCTATCAACGTCGGCATCGCAGAGCAGAACATGATGAGTGTGGCGGGCGGTTTAGCTCTTGCCGGAAAAACCGTCTTCGTCTACGGCATCATCGCCCACGTTACTGCTCGCTGTTTCGAGCAAATCAAACTGGACATCTGTGTTCCCAATCTTCCGGTGACTATCATAGGTGTAGGTGCTGGTTTGGCGTATGGCGTTGACGGCCCGACTCATCATGGTGTCGAGGATGTTGCCATCATGCGGGCGCTAGGTAATATGCATATTTACAATCCGGCCGATGGCGTTTCCGCCTTTGCTGCAGTGAAGATCTGTCACGCCAGCCGCCGTCCAAGCTACTTGCGCATGGACAAAGAAGTCCTGCCCCCGCTCTACGAAAAGGACCACGACTTTTCCTCTGGTATGAGCGTTTTGGTTGAGGGTACAGATGCCATCATCATCTCAACTGGCGTTCATAGCTGGACAGCGCGTGATGCCGCGCTAGCCCTCTCGCAGGAGGGACTTTCTGTAAAAGCCATAGATCTGTTTCGCCTCAAACCAGTGGATTCGCAATACCTTGCCGCACTACTCAAGGGCGCTAGGACAATAATCACTCTCGAAGAGAGTGTCGCTAGCGGCGGCATTGGCACTATCGTCGCCGAAGTATTGGCTGCAAGCGGGCAACATCCAAAGCTACGGCGCCTATCATTGGGCGATAACTTCCTGCTCGGGTCCGCCAGTCGGGAGTGGGCTGCCGAGAAGTTCGGTCTTACTCAACCAAAGGTAGAAACCGTTGTGCGCGAGATGCTGATGGTTGCACCGGGATGAAAACAGTCCATTTGGGCAGGGGTCGGCCGCCAGTGGCGGCTATCGGCCAGGGAACCATGGGCGTCGGTGGATTCTTTGGACGTGCCGAGGACAATGACTCCGAATGCATCCGCCTTCTAAGGTTAGGTATCGATCTAGGCATGACCGTTATCGACACTGCCGAGGTCTATGGCGATGGTCATGCTGAAGAACTGGTTGGAAGAGCTGTAGCTGGTGTGCGCGACAAGGTAACTATTGTCACTAAATTTTCGGCTGAACACAGCCGTGCTGTCGACGTCATCGCAGCGGCCGAAAGAAGTCTCAAACGGTTAGGGACAGACTACATCGATGTGTATATGCCGCATTGGCCAAACCCACAAATTCCCGTCGCAGAAACCATGGAAGCGCTGGACCGCTTGGTTGTGGCAGGCAAGTTAAAACATATTGGCTTATCGAACTTTGGTGCCGTCGATGCGGCGCATGCTGCCATGCAGTTGCACCATGGCAGTTTAGCCTGCCTACAAAACGAATACAGTCTGATCGAACGCAGCGTTGAAGATACTATTTTGCCCTTCTGTGCGCAGCAGCAGATTACCTTGATGGCCTATAGCCCCTTCCGTCAGGGCAAACTTCTGTCACTTACCCAGCGCACCGAACCGCTCTTCGCAATGGCTGCCGATTACGGCATCAGTCCCGCCCAATTGGCCCTAGCTTGGCTTTTGCGGTCAGCATCTGTGCTAGTAATTCCAAAGGCAGCACGCGAGGAAAATCTGCGCGCCAACGCCGCTGTTTTGCGGCTGAAAGTAGCACAGAATGATCTCGATGCGCTCTCAGTAGCCTTCGTAACGTCGACAGAACTTATCGCCACCGACTTGATAGACGTAACTGTAGCCGAAGACGAAAGAAATGTCTACAAGACCTTAGCTGAAGCCGTAGAGAACCGGTTCGGCATGGTGCCGAGCCCTAGGGAACTGAGTGAGGAAATCATCTGTTCAGGCGGCATGCTGCAAAAACCAATCAAGTTACTACGCTACCCGGCCACGGGCCGCTACAAACTGATCGAAGGTCGCACTAAATACTGGGGATGGGTAATTGCCTATGGGACATCAAAACCGGTACCCGCCATTGTTGAAAACGTTTTATGAAAAGCATGCAAGAAAGAAAGGATTCTCAAATGACCATTACTAACACTACAGATATCAAGCATTACAGCAGTGGTGACGAAGTCGCAGCTCGCGACTCGCTAATCGGGCTTTTGCGGAGTGCGCCTATTCCTAGCAACCAGTTATTGTCGAACATGGGGTTATTCCTCGAATCAAAAAATCTCGCCCGAATTCTTTTCATGGATTATCTCTACCGCCAAATCATTGACGTTCAGGGTGTTCTCATGGAATTCGGCACACGATGGGGGCAAAACGCCGCACTGCTTGCCGCGCTACGTGGCATCTATGAACCCTTCAACCGCCATCGCCGCATCGTCGCCTTCGATACCTTTACCGGTTTTCCCTCTGTTGCGCCGGAGGACGGTCAGTCAGACCTCATGCGCAAGGGACAGCTCGCGACCGCCGCTGACTACGACCACTTCTTGGGTGACGTTCTGTCAACGCAGGAAGCCTTGAATCCACTGTCGCATATTAAGAAGCACGAAATCTGCAAAGGTGACGCCACTCTAGAACTGCCAGCTTATCTAAAGCGCTCGCCAGAAACTATCGTCGCGCTAGCTTATCTGGACTTCGATCTTTACGAGCCGACAAAAAAATGCCTGGAAATCATCCGCCCCCGCTTGGTCAGAGGTTCAGTCGTTGGCTTCGACGAACTGAACGATCCCGATTCGCCTGGTGAAACGCTAGCCCTGCTTGAAACATTCGGACTCAATAACGTCAGGCTAAAGCGCTTCCCGTTCGCTTCGCGTGTGTCCTATTTCGTTGTTGAATGATGACCGCAATACCAACTTTTTACGAATCCGTGCCGAAGAACAGGTTTGGATAACCCTCAAAAAACCAGCTGCGCAATCAATTTGGAAGCATGGCAATACATCAGCTCGGCCCCACAGAGTTTTCTTCTTTGTGGGGGAGCCCTGAAAACGAGTTTGGACAGGTGGCTGATAAATCTATTTTACAGTTAGCTTTATGACCAAAGTTATAAATACCCTGACGTGCAGGTCATGAGCAGAGATAATTATGCTTAAATATTTTCAATACCTGAGACGCTTTAAATTCTTTAGATTCCTTAAGCGGACTTTCTTCCCAATATTGAGACGAAATAAATGTCTGAGGATACTCGAACATGGTATTCATAAAAGTCAGGATTTTCGATTCTTGCCATGGACTCATGGGATAGTGCATATTGGTGCAAATGAAGGACAAGAACGCGATATTTATCGAGACTGTATGATTCCCGTTTTGTGGATCGAGCCTATCCCTGAGGTTTTTCTTAAGTTGCAAAAAAATATTAAAGACTACCCAAATCAATGCGCATTACAGGCTCTAATGGGCGAAAGCGACGGAGGTATGGTTGATTTTTTTCTGGCGAATAATGGTGGCGCATCTAGCTCTATGCTTGTACCGCATTTACATAAGGTTGTGGCTAGCGACATCAAGTTCGATAGAGTAATAAGACTACCTATAATTACATTTGATACCCTTGTGCGTGAAAGGCTTATAAACATTAAGGAGTACAATACTTTGATTATGGATACCCAAGGCTCAGAATTGTTAATATTGCGAGGCGCCCAAAGTGAGTTACAGAACTTTGATTTTGTGAAAACTGAGATTAGTAGTTTTGAGTCCTATGTAGGATGCCCGAATTTGAAGACTTTTTCTTCTTTCATGGATGCAAATGGTTTTGACGAAATATCTCGAGAATGCATCTTCAAGCACTCATTAGGGGAGGCTTATGATGTAATATTTCGACGAAGATCGAAAAAATTCTCAAAATTAAATCCCTGGCTAATGATGTTTAGGTAATCATTAATCAAATAGCACTCTAAATCCATGACCTCTCTCAATTACGAAGAATATTTCTCCCAAAAAAAAGTGTTGATTGCTGGTGGTACTGGGGTAATAGGCATCCCGACGGTAAAGCTTCTTTGTGCTCTCGGTGCAAAGGTTAGTGTAGTGTCAATAGATACGGAAAGCTACGCAGCGAAAGTTTTGCCTAGCAACGTAAATTTCCAACGTCGAGACTTGACGAAGTTGAAAGCATGTCTTGAGGTTACGTGTGATCAGGAAATTGTGCTCAACCTTGTCGGCATAAAGGGATCGACAGGTATTGGGGAAAGCAAAGTGGCAAGTTATTTGGTTCCTATGCTGTGGTTCCAGACGAATCTGATGGAAGCCTCTTTTAGGAATGGCGTCCAGCGTTTTCTCTTTACCAGCAGCATTTGCGGCTACCCTGAAAGCAGGGTGCCAAAGCGGGAGGAAACATTTTGGGACGGACTACCAAAGCAAAATGACCGCATTCCAGGGCTCGCTAAGCGTATCGGCGAAGTTCAGGGCGAGGCCTACCTGAAGGAATACGGATGGGACGCCGTCCGGATTGTCCGTCCTTCGAACGTTTACGGCCCTTATGACGATTTCAATCCGGCAACCGCGCAAGTAGTTCCAGCACTGATCCGTCGCGTGCTCGATGGCGAGAATCCTCTGTCGGTCTGGGGTACGGGAGAAGCCATCCGGGATTTCGTCTTCTCGGAGGACGTTGCTGACTGGATACTCCGCGTTGTCGCCAAAGGTCCTCCCTGCGTGCCACTCAACTTAGGAAGCGGCGTCGGCCTATCGTTAAAGTCTTTGGCAGAAACAATCGTTAACACTCTTGCACCGGGAGCTAGAATCGAATGGGATGTCACCAAGCCTACCGGCGATCCGGTACGCATCTTGTCTATGGAACAAACTAGGAAATTCATGGGTGAGTTAATTTGCACACCTTTAGCCCACGGCATTGCACAAACCGCAGCGTGGTACCAGAACTTTTAAAAATGAGGTACGCGAGATGAATAGCAAAGAACGTAAGTACGTGGTTCCATTTGCCGAACTTGTGGATCGTCTGGCCGTAGATCAGATCAAGGAAGTGCTCTTTGACGAAGGCAAGGCGAGCTACGCTGCTGAAATGGAAATACTCCAGCATGACATCGATCTTCTCATCACCGAACGCGGCATTCCGCTTACTGCAAAATTGTTGCGGATCATCGTCGCGCTTTCACAGTTAAACCTGCATATCTGGTTGTTGAAGGACCGCATGCAGGTGGAGAGTGATAAGTACGATGAGCTTCTCAAACTAGCACACCAATTGAACGGAATTCGCAACCGGATGAAAAACCTTTTACTGGAGGAAGCGGGAGATCGCGAGAAGTCTGCACAACGGTCGAATGTAGGCACCGACGGACTTTCTGGTTGGGACGTTTCGGTGTGAGGTATCTTCGCAGCGGTTTTGAGGGTGCAGACTTTCAAATGCCTCTTCTCGGCATCGGCACGATTGGGGCTGGATCCGGCGAGACGGCGACGGAAATTTCGATCAAGGAGAGGCTTGATTCATTTGCCTTGGGACTAGATCTCGGCACTAATTTTTTCGATGTAGGTGAAGATTATGAAGACGGCTTCGCGGAGAAGATCCTCGGACGATTTGCCAAGAAACAAAGAGACAAGTTGCTCATAGCGACGAAGTTCACTCCTAAAAATGCCGCCTTCGAAGATCTGTTAAAGGCTGCCGAGGGTAGTTTACGTAGGCTACAAACCGATTATATTGACATCTATCAAATGCACTGGCCAAACCCCTCCATACCACTGGATGAAACCATAGCAGCCATGGAGCGGTTGATCCGCGAAGGAAAGGTGCGGAGCATAGGCCTGAGTAACTGTTCGATTCAATTCGCCAAAAGCGTTAACTCTCTTCTCGAAGGAGCGCGTGTGGCGACAAACCAAGTCAAGTTCAACGCGTTGAACCGCCCCACAGTGGCGGAGCCCAACTACTTTTCAGAATCCGTTCGCGAGAGTCTGATTACGATCGCTTATGGTATTTTCGGCCAAGGCAAGATGCAATTTGGCGATGAGGCACGATCTCTAATTGGCAGACTTTCTCGAAAATATCTGGTCAGCGAGGCTCAGCTGCTTATTGCTTGGACCTTAACTTTTCCTAGAACCGTGGCATTGATCCGATCAATGAATAAGGAACATATCCGAAAGAACATTGAAGCTGCCGATTTGGTTCTCGACTCCGCGGATGCCGATAGTTTGACTTCATGCTTTAGGATAATCGTCCACGAAATACCTGTGGCTCGTATTCTGGTCTCGAATAGCGACCCCGACGTTAGTCATAAGATATACCTGTCCCTAGAAGAAGCCTTAAGCAATGAATATGAACTTTGCCCAGACGTCAAGACTATTGCCGGTGAGATTGAGGCGGGAGATTCTTTCCGTCCTGTTGAACTAATAGCTGACGGCCAAAAATATCAATTGGTGCAGGGCCGGATGCGTTATTGGGCATGGCTCTACCTTCATGGTTTTGATTCTATGATTCCAGCGGTGATCATCGCCAATGCGTAGCAATTGGTTAGCCAATTCAAGGTATTCAACTCATATCCTGTATAAAACTATGAGCATAATTTTGAGGGAGTGAAAATAATGAAAGTAGAAAAAACCAAGCTTGATGGAGTTTTACTAATAAAGCTTGAGGTGTTTGAAGATTTTCGCGGTCAATATGTTGAGACTTATAACGAGGATTTGTACCGCGAACATGGGATCGACGTCAAGTTTATTCAGGACGATATTTCAGTTTCAAATCAGCATGTATTAAGAGGAATTCATGGTGATGCGGAAACCTGGAAATTGATCTCCTGTTTGCATGGAAGCTTTTATTTGATAGTAATCAATAATAACAAGGGTTCAAATGAATTTGGAAAATGGCAGGGGTTCACGCTTTCAGATACAAATCGTCATCAAGTACTTGTTCCGCCTTGTTTTGGTAACGGTCACGTGGTGCTTACTGAAAAAGCCATCTTTCACTATAAGCAAAATACTTACTATAACCCCAAAGGTCAGTTCACTATTGTATGGAACGATCTGCAATACGGAATGTGGTGGCCAATCATGAACCCCATTCTTTCGAGACGAGACGAGGCGGGCAAGTTCGTTGATTAGATGCATTTAGGTTTACGAATAATATCGCAGAATGGTTTTTCCCTAACGCACATTTTCCATAAGTTTAATTATGTTTAAAAATACAAATGTTCTAGTTGCTGGCGGCACTGGTTTCGTTGGCGTCAATCTTATCAAGCGTTTGCTTGATATTGGTGCCAACGTTAGCGCTACACTGCATCGAAGAGATCCTGTTCTAAACGATTCACGCATCCGTTACATACGGGGTGACTTACGGATTTCTGAGGACTGCGCTAATGCTGTTAAAGGGATTGATTACGTATTTATGTGCGCTGCAAACACTTCTGGTGCAGCAGTGATGGCGAAGACTCCACTCGTACACCTCACACCAAACGTATTAATGAATATATCTATGCTAGACGCAGCATATCAAGCTGATGTCAAGAAATTTCTTTTCATCAGTAGCAATACCATATATCCCTTGACCGATTTTGCCGTCAATGAAAATGACGTGACTAATGAGTTTTACGAGAAATACTTCATCGTCGCCTGGATGAAGCGATTTACCGAGATTGTTTGCGAGATGTATGCCACAAAAATCTCCAAGCCGATGAAAGTATGCGTCATTCGTCCTGCAAATATATATGGTGAATTCGACGACTTTGAATGGGAAACTTCTCATGTTATTCCAGCATTGATCCGCAAGATAGTGGAGCGACAAAAGCCGCTAGAAGTTTGGGGGGACGGCAATGACCTCAAGGAATTCATTTATGTACAAGATTTCATCGACGGCATGCTGTTGGCGATGGAAAAAATTGAAGGATTTGACCCTATCAATATTGCAACGGGTTATCCCTGCACAGTGAAAGATGTACTCAAGGTACTGTTGAAAGTTGATAGTTTTAGTGATGCGAACATCGTTTTTGATACTTCTAAACCAACCATGATTCCAAAAAGACTGATCGATATTTCCAAAGCAAAGCATTTACTTGACTTTGATCCCAAGGTGTCCTTGGAAGAGGGGCTCAAGAAAACTGTTACTTGGTACCGCAATACATTAAAAACGGCATGCAAGTAATCCGATAACGACAAACGCAGGGCGGAATGAATGATTATAAGTAGAACACCTTTTCGAATTTCATTTTTTGGCGGGGGTACGGATTATCCGGCTTGGTACAAAGAAAATGGGGGTGCTGTACTCAGTACAGCTATTAATAAGTATTGCTATATTACTTGTCGCTATCTGCCACCTTTTTTTGATTATAAGTATCGAATAAGATATTACCAAAGAGAGGAGGCGAATCAAATAGGGGACATTAAACACCCTGCAGTCAGAGAATGTTTGATATTTTCAAAATTGGACAAAGGCGTTGATATCGTTCATCACGCCGACTTACCTGCGCAAGCTGGCTTGGGGTCGAGTTCAACTTTTACTGTTGGTTTACTTCACTCTTTGTCTGCCTTGAAGCATGAGATGCCAACTAAACAAGAATTAGCTATAAATGCAATCCGCATAGAGCAGGATAAGATAAAGGAGAATGTTGGTTCTCAAGACCAAACTGCTGCAGCCTTCGGCGGATTTAACTTGATTGAATTTGGTGGTACTCAAGAAATCACGGTTCGACAAATGATATTGCCGCCGACTAGAATGGCTGATCTCGAACAGCATCTGATGTTGTTTTTTACTGGATTTTCAAGAATCGCCTCTGATATTGCTAAGGAACAGATTGATTTAATTCCATCCAAAACAAGCCACTTGAGTCAGATGATCCATCTGGTAAATGAAGCGACCGCCATTTTACAGAGTAAGACTGACCGTCTTGACGACTTTGGACGATTGCTTCACGAGCAATGGCTCGTGAAGAAGCAGATGTCCTCCCAAATAACAAATAGCGATATCGATGCAATGTATCAAGCCGGCATGAATGCTGGCGCTTCGGGTGGCAAATTACTGGGTGCTGGTGGAGGTGGATTTATGCTGTTCTTTGTTAAACCAGAGCTACAAAGTCGAGTAAGGCAGGCTTTAAGTCCATTTCTTTATGTTCCGGCACGTTTTGATCATTTAGGCAGTCAAATTATTTACCACTCTCGCGAGGATGAATACTAGACTTGAATGAGTTTGCCCTCCGAATGTTGAATGTTGTGTCTAGATTTAATCGCCTTCAGCATCTGATATTGCAGCGAAGATTGAGGCTACTGGCGCGTTAATATTCCCCTATCTAAGTAATCATAAAGGCCTGCGAAATGATTAAGACTTCGATAGTATTTTTACTCGATAGGTTGAAGCAAATGCAAAGTATTTATGGATGGCAACGATTAGCATGACTGGAGAGGATTGTGGTCGTATGGCATTGCTCTGCGTTGTATTAATTGCTGTGCCTTCCGGTGTAACGCCGAGGTTACGGGAAATGCACTTGGTTAGCTATCATTTTTTGTGTGAACACTTTGCTTGGCGCTATTTAAGGTAGAAAAGTTGTCTTATGCTTATTGAGAATACATCAAAGATAACTAGCGAAATAGATGTTCTTGTTCTTTGTGGAGGTGCAGGTAGCCGTTTACGCCCACTAATTTCTGACCGCCCCAAAGGAATGGCGCTAATAGGAGGATTACCATTTCTTGATATTCTTGTAGATTACTTATTAAAACAAGGATTTGGGCGCATCATATTCTGTGTTGGACATCTTAAAGAGCAGATCATTGAGCGCTTCAAGTCACGCAACGACGCCAATTTTAAATTCTCCGAGGAGAGTGTTCTTTTGGGGACTGGCGGTGCAGTGCAAAACGCTTTATCAATGGTTTGCAGCAATCCTGTCTTAGTCCTGAATGGCGATTCTTTTTGCTTGTTTAATTTCGATGAATTGTTGAAGTTTCATCGCACAAAAGCATCTTTCGCGACATTCGTTTTGACAGATCCGCAGGAACGTTACGATGGAGGCTTTGTGCGCATTGATGGGTGCAAGAAAGTTCAATCTTTTCTAGAAAAAAAATCCAATAAACACCCATACAAAGGGTTCATAAATGCGGGAATCTACCTGTTGGAACGGGAAAGCCTTGCATTCTCTGGCTTAAAGCCTCCTTTTTCGCTAGAGTACGATGTTTTCCCAACTTTGGCAAAAGTTAATTCATGTTATGGTTTTGTGGTCGAATCCCAATTGATTGACATTGGTACGCCAGAACGATATTTAAAGGCAAATAATGACGGAATCATCAAAGTTTAGTTCAGTATATTTCTAGATCGAGATGGCACCCTTAATGTTGAAAGGAATTACTTATGTCGCTACGCGGACTGGGAATGTACTAATGGAGCAGTGGAGACAATTAGGACATTTAATGAAAAAGGATTTCTTGTTATTAAGGTTTCTAACCATGCAGGCATAGTTAGAAGTCTATATTCTGACTTAGACCGACAAAAAATTCATATGAATATTAACGATGAGCTTTTTAAAAATGAGATGAAAATCGATGACTTTTATTATTTTCTGCATCATCCTGAGTTTGGAGATAAAACATATGTAGTTGTAGAAAACCCTCACCAGGTCTTCCGTAATGGGCAAAGCATGATTGGTTTATTGATTTCACAAAATCGCTCATGATTTGAGGCAAAACTAGCGAAATCAGAACTAGCGAGCCACCGGGTGTATTTCCAGTGCTTGTTCTGACATGGCATGGCTTGGCTTGGTGAAAAGTCACCTAGTAGGCAATGAAATACTCTGTTTTAGCAATTTGCTATCGGCACCGCTCTTTGCGTTAAGTTTTGAACATCCATAAACTGGTAGTAGTTCGTTTGAAGAACGCTTCAGAAATTGGCGTCCCTCTATGCACTGATTTGGATATGATTAGGTATAATATCATTCAATATTGAATTCCAGTTAATTCGTTACACCTTGTTTAATGAACACTCCAAGTAGAACTATATGATGAGTAATCCGAAGATTTCAATTGTTACCGCAAACAAGAATAGTGGTCATTTCCTGAGGGAGACCATAGAATCAATTTTGGCTCAAGATTTTAATGATTTTGAGCACATAATTGTTGATGGTGCGTCGACGGATGATTCTTTAGAGATTATAAAGAGCTACCCCCATATTCGCTGGATTTCAGAACCCGACAGCTCTGCTCTAGAAGGTTTTCTAAAGGCAGTGCAAATGGCTCGTGGGAAATACATCATGACGATGTCAGTTTCAGATAAATATATGTCGCATACATGGTTCCGTCGATGTGTTGAGGTCTTAGACGCAGATATTGACATATCAATGGTTTGGGGTATTGGGGCAGAAATGAATGAGGAAGGCGATATTATCCAATTATCACATCCTTGGGGTCCACAGATACGACCTCCACAAAAACAGGATTTTTTGCCACTTTGGCTCGCATCAAATAGGCATGCTTATCTACCTGAATTGAATTATTGCGTGCGCCGAGAGGTCTATCTTAAATGTTACTTGAATTCCCAATCGCAAGAAATTTTCCCAACCTACGATCCGTTATTGGCAATATTATTTAATTTTCATAGGAATGGATACTTACCATTTTTTTTATCAATAGTTGCTCACTGTGGACGCATACATGACGGTCAGATTAGCCGATTTGGACAGAGTAATAATTTACGACGAACAAAGATATTTCTAAGAAAACTCTGTACTCAGTACTTAATCGATATTCTACTGGGAAGGAAAGAGCATTTTTTTCGAAATGGGGAGTCTGTAGTAATTGGTCGTCTTTCACGCAGTGAAAAAATGCAGCTACCCTTTTCTATAATAAGAAGCTGGATAGACATTCTATCAAATTTAACCTTTCGCTCAGGGAAAGTTAGAAGGTCGGTACGGATCCTTTTTGGCGGTTGAGAATCCAGTTCCTGTGTCTATCAAGACATTGAAGGTATTACAACACCTTTTTCGCTTTTATTATTGCTCTATATTCCCATTAGGGATTGAGGATATAATTCATCATTTAAAACCTAATTGTTCTCGCATTATGATTTATAATCGCATTTTCAAATCGAGATTTATTGGTGGATAAACCCTGATTCTCTCGGCTTACTCGGAAAAGAATCACAGTTCAACTTTCAGTTTAGTCCGCGATACCTCCCTCAAATGGCTTGTTCCCTTAGTTAGTCCCTAGAAGCAGCTCATTATCATTCTTAAAGCTCGTCATTATGAAAAACTATATTAAACACCAGCTATTCCAACTTGGAATTTTTAACAGTCTCGACTTGGTTCGGCAGCTACCAAAAGTCGCACATTGGATTCGAACAGGTTGCACTGGCAATGCCCCCCAACCCCTTAAATGTATGATACTTTCAGCCTATCTTAAGCGGTATGAATTAACCAAATTCATTGAAACAGGAACATATCATGGCAACACATTGGCGTATATGGCGCAGCAAAAGAATGTTCACGCGACTAGCATTGAACTTAACGAGACTTACTATCGAGTTGCCGAGCAGCGTTTCAGCGATTATGCAAATGTAACCACGCTATATGGCGATAGCGGGACATTGATGCCTGAATTGATTAGTCAACTTCGAGTTCCAGCATTATTTTGGCTTGATGGCCACTACAGCGGCGGTGAAACGGCTAAGACTAATTTGGAAACCCCGATTAGCGCTGAACTTGAGGCAATATTACAGTCAACTGTAAAGGGACACGTAATTCTCATCGACGACGCCCGCTGTTTTGACGGTACGCATGATTATCCGCATCTTGATCGACTGCTTGAAACGGTGCGGGTCAGTAACACCTATGAAATCGAAGTGTCGGTCGACATCATTCGTCTGACACCGACCAAATTAGAAAGGTAGACTCGGAGTTCTTGCATAACAGGCGAAATCTATCGGCCTATCTGTAAAGTAATACTGCATAAACTTCGACGTTAGAAATAAAGAGATCGCATCTCGTAGGATACGAAGTAGAAGCATACCCATCTGGGTTACTTGTTATACACGGACTCTTCGATTTTAACGTACCCCAAAATTGTATTCATCTAGGTGCTTGTTACGGTGCTTAATTACAATAGAAAAAGCAAGATATATTGAATATAAAATCATCCATTTGGGTGCACGGTTTAATTATGGAATAAAACTTATGATACTCTTTTATTTTGAAAATGGGCGCCTTGGTAACCAACTTTTTCAATATGCAGCATTGAAAACAATGAAGAAAAATGATATTATTATTTTGTTTGGATTTAAGTCTTTAGAAAACACATTCGAAGGAGTAGATGCCTATTTCTTTGGTGATCGAAACTCTGTATTGGGTCGAATTCTGACGAAATTATTTGTTATATTTTTTAATATAATTTCAAGAAAACTTCGATTATTTAATACTATTTGCGAGATTGGTTTAAATGGTGAGGTTGGAGTTGAACGAAGGCGGGGATTGTTTTTTGGAATTACATACTGTAGTAGCGGGTTCTTTCAAGGTGAGAGTTTTTTTAAGTATGAAAATTTATGTGATTTAAAAATAAAAAAAAACATCACAGATAAAGTGAAAAAAAAAATAAAAGAAATTAAAGCAGATAATAAAATAAAAATTTTCATGCATATTCGAAGAGGTGATTACATAAATTACCCAAATTCGGAAAAGCCGGCTGTTATCCCAGCATTTTGGTACAAAAAAATGATGAAAGAAGTGAGGCTATTGACATGCAACCCATTCTTTATTGTCTGCACTGATGATGTCCCTTATGCCATAGAAATTTTTGGTGACTCACTAGATGTATTTATTTCTAATGGTGAAAAGGAAGATTTTGATTTCGCTCTAATGTCTGAATGTGATGGTGGAATTTTATCGGCTAGTTCTTTCGCTTGGTGGGCGGCCTATTTTATTCATTTGCGCAATCCCAAAGCCTTATTATTTGCCCCAAAATACTGGATTGGGCATGCTTCAAATGTTTGGAATCCTGAGTCTATTAAAACGCCTTGGATTACCTACACAACTGTTTAATTTGTACGAGAACATTGTTTATAGTTACTTTAACTCGTAACCTCCAAGAAAAACCACTAAAGAAAATTTAACAAGTCACTATTACGCATGGCAAAGTTGCATAGAGTTATGCCAATAATCCCATTAAATCTATAGTGCCCTACTCCCCTACCGATCATATCCATCCGGTTAATCAATTGTCGAATCTCTGATGCGATATCTGAGCTTGATGACAGGTTTGATCAATTCAAAAAGGTAAAAAAATGATTCTTATTAGTTTTTTTCGGTTTATTAAATCGCATTTATTTTTCTTTAAAGCAATATTATGGTTTCTTTTGATTATCGTGCTATTTTCTTTAGGGGTGCTATTTCATAAATATAAATTTTTCCCTTATGATGAACTCAACTATTTGGCGAAGCGAATACAAGTTATTACAACACGAAATTACGTAGAAAAGGCAATTAAAAATCAGCTTACTCAAAATGTGTCAAGTGCAGGTATACATAAAGACATTGAAACATCGCTTCTACCACTTAAGTTAAATGGGATCAGTCTGAGCGAACTCCACCCTTTCCCTAAAACTGCTGGCGGTATTACCGTTGTTGAAGACGCCGTAGTAACTATAGATCGACTTGGTCATATTTTTGTATATCAGAATGGCAAAGTATCTAAGCCAGCCTACCCGGAACTACCAAACAATATTTCTTCATATGTTGCTAACTCAACGCATGATATCGAAAACTTTCGTGTTCATGATATCGAATATGTTGATTTCGAAACTTCATTGGCTGTTTCGCATGAATACTATGACATTAATTTAAAAAAACCTAGATTAGCGGTTTCTATTATTAAGATTAATACGAAGACTTTAGATCCTGTCGGGTCCTGGCGGACAGTATTTCGGGGTGATCCACTTAGCGTTGATAGCATTGGTGGATATTCCGGACTGGGTGCAGGAGGACGCCTTGCCGTAATGATGCCAGATAAACTTCTGTTGACGGCTGGCGACTATAACCAAGATGGCGTGTACTATAAGACTCCAAAAGTTGCTCAGAATACTGAACTAAGTTTCGGCAAGATAATTGCCATAGATATCAAAAACGAAAAAAGCTCGCATATCAGCTTAGGGCATAGGAATCCGCAAGGCCTGATGGTCTTGCAAAATGGGGCAATATTTTCTACTGAGCATGGCCCTGCGGGAGGTGATGAACTCAACATTATTAAGCTGGGAGCCAACTATGGTTGGCCAGATGTGTCCCTTGGCGTTCACTACGGTACCTATAATTGGCCAAATACAACGTTCCCAGGACAGCATGGCAGCGGCTTTACGCAGCCCATATTTTCCTGGGTACCATCTGTTGGTATTTCGAACCTGATTCAGATTAATAGGTTTGATCGTCGCTGGGATGGAGACTTCTTGGTTGCTTCTCTGAAGGCGATGTCTTTATTTCGTCTTCGATTAAGCGAGAATCGAGTGTTATTTTCTGAACCTATTTGGATTGGTGAAAGAATTCGCGATATAGTTCAACTCAAGGATGGCACTATAGTATTATGGACCGATGATGCAAAACTTTTGTTTCTAACTGTAGACAATGCTACATTAACTAAAAATAATCGAAGCACTGATTTTGCATCTCCGGCATTGGCAATGTGCATGAATTGCCACCATTTTGGTAAAACCAATCCAACTCATTCGGCTCCGACTTTGAGTAATTTGGTTGGTAGAAAAGTAGCAGCTGATTCATTTGAAAAATATTCAGAAGCACTAAAAGGTCGAAATGAAATATGGACAAAAGAATCCTTACGGACTTATATTTTAGATCCTAACGGGTTTGCCAAAGGCACTGTCATGCCAAAACAAAATATCAACACAGTTGATGTGGAAAAAATTATTCTTTTAATGGAGTGAAAACATTATCTCAAGGACTCAGGGGCAGAAGCTTCTTGATATAAAATTGGTTATCAAGGGCTTATATTCAGGGGGCCTTACATGTAGGTTAATTGTTTCATTTAAATCCAGATTTTCCATAAGAAAAATCTAAGATATAAAAACTAGGCTTGAAGTCTGTCCTATCCTTAATTTAGCTGTTGCTAAGAAACGAGGCCCATGGTTTGATGGGTTTTAAGCAACGCAAATGAACGAGTTGAACTGGCTTACCACCTCTAATGAACTTTTCCGATTAAATTTGCCGTGAATTATTCGGGCAACATCTGCATTCAAAGGATAATTTGTGCATAATTTTAGTCATGTTACTGTTTCAATTGTTGTTAATAATTACAATAACGGCCAATTTTTGAGTGGTTGCTTAAATTCGCTTTTAGAGCAGACGCATAAAAATATTGAAATTGTAGTTGTAGACGCTTTGTCTACAGATAATTCCCGAAAAATTATTGATTCATATGCTGTCATGGATTCAAGGATAAAGAAGGTTTATTGTGATTCTTATGAAAAATTTCCAGCCATAACATACAACCTCGGATTACTCAATTGTATAGGAAGTTTTATTGCTATTAATGATCCCGATGATATATCGATGCCTAATCGCATTGAGGAGCAACTTAAGTATTTGATCGATAATCCAGACGTTGATGTCGTTGGTTGCAATTGTTTTGAATTTAATGATGATCTAAATATTCTTGTAGAAACCACAGTTGAAAAAAACCTGTTAAACGCGGCACCACCAGTCAGAAATCCTTGTTTAATGCTACGCAAGGAAGTACTCGCCACTCATGGGTTGTGGCGCTGGGAATGTGAATATGCGGCTGATTTTGAATGGCTTTATCGATTTTACGCCGGGGGTGTTCATTTCTTTAATTTGCAGATGCCTCTTGTTAGATATCGGAAATCTCATGGTACAAACATTAGTACTTCAAAGATTTTTAATCAGGGCGTGAAAATTGCGATTTTTAGAACTTGGTTTGGAATACGTTTGTTTGGTAAGGTCGGATATAGATGGTGGATGGCAACTATTAGAACGTATGCTTTCTTGTTAATAAAATATCCGGTTTCAATAGTTAAAAAAACTAATATAAAGAAAATATCATGAAGTTTGTAGTAATTGGTTTGAATTGCTTTATTGGAAGTGCTCTAGAGGATAGACTCCTTGCTCATGGTGGCCACGTTGTAGGAATTGACAATTTTTCTAGTGATTAAGTGCAATTTCTTCAAAATGTGAGTGCAAATCCATTGTTTTAGCTTATCCAATGTGATCTGCAGAATGGGGTTGCGTTGACCAATTTATTTTAAAATCTTATCGCTGGCAAAGGGTTTTAAAGAGGATTGGTGCAATTTATTTCCTCGCGTAACAATTGAAAATGTAAGATCTGATACTTGGTGGACTCAAGTGCGAAGTGCAACACGGTTTAAAGACTGGGCGCGCTCAAAAGTGAAGTGCAACATTTTTAGGTAGAAAATGTTTCATGGAAAAATATAAACAATTAAGTATGGAAGAACGTAGTTTAATTCAATCGCAGTTAACTTTGGGATTTAAACCCAGTTGGATTGCGTTAAGCTTAGGGAGGTCCGTTTCAACGATTACCCGGGAATTAAAAATAAATAGTTGGGTAAACACGACAGGAGTAGTAATCCGTGGAAGACCTGCTATCGCTGGTACATATCGCGCTGTTTTAGCGCAAGACCGAGCGCAGCGCATTTCTGCGGTACCACGAGTAGCTCGACGTTTACAAGCTGGGAATGACCTTTGGAAGGTGGTTGTCAATTATTTAAAACAAGGCTACTCACCAGAACAAATTGCTGGCACACTCAAGGCTGTGAACGCAGACTATCCCAGCTTACAGGTATCGCACGAAACGATTTATAGCGCTATTTACTTAATGCCCCGTGGCGAGCTACGGACTGAAGTAATTGGCTGGCTAAGATTTGGTCATGCCAAACGAAGGCCCAGAGCATATGGTGAAGATCGCCGCGGACAGATCCCTGAGATGGTAAGCATCCATGACCGCCCTCCCGAGGTTGATGAACGACTAGTCCCAGGGCACTGGGAGGGTGATTTAATGAAAGGCAAAGGTAACCGTACTGCGGTAGGTACGATTGTAGAAAGAACGACCTTATTTACCGTTTTAGTCAAGATGGAAAAAGCAACAGCGGAGTCTGCGGTTACTGGGTTTAGTCATGTTCTCAACCGCATCGAAAGGCAAAAACGCCTATCAATGACTTATGACCAGGGAAAAGAAATGTCTAGGCATGCCCAGATCACAGAGAATACGGGAGTCAAAGTGTATTTTGCTGATCCCCACAGTCCATGGCAACGAGGTATTAATGAAAACACCAATGGATTATTAAGACAATACTTGCCAAAGGGAGAAGATTTGAGTATCTTTAGCCAACTGGAATTAGATCGGATTGCTTGGCAACTTAATACGAGGCCACGCAAATCGTTAGGGTACAAATGTCCTGCTGAGTTGTTTACTCCAGAGGCGTTTGATTTTAAGCAACATCATGCAGCAATTTTTGCACTTCAACCTTGAAACCTCCCTGCATAAAAACTTCGTTGGGTGTTTTAAATCCTTATCTTTTTCTTGGTCGGTTATTTAATTGCTGATGAATCATTTTAATCTCCTCCTGAGTTACTGTAGATAATGGTCGCTTTTTTGAGATATATTGACCTTGCCTAAGTTCAAAAAAATATTAGAAAAATAACGGATAGTTTAAAATAAATTGTGATTTAACTAAGCTACAAAAATATATTGAATTTTCAAATTTACTTAGTCAAAAATTTATGGTGATTAATGAAGATTTTAGTAATTGGTGCAAGCGGAATGATTGGAAGTGCAGTCTTTAGGGCACTTAGCAATGATAATAACTTCGATACGTATGGAACACTTCGCAATTCTAGGCTTAAGACTTTCTTTTCTGATAAGGTTTTAGGTAATTTGATTATTATTGATGATGTTGAAGAGTCTGACGCTTTAAGCTTATATATAGAGGGGCTGCTTCCAGATGTAATTATTAATTGTGTTGGTCTGACTAAGCATAGACCAGAAGCGCAAAATGCTATAAGCTTAATAGCGTTAAACTCCTTATTGCCACATCGTCTTGCTGCGCTGAGTAAGTTAATTAGTGCTCGCCTTATTCACGTTAGTACAGACTGCGTTTTTTCAGGACACAAGGGTAGTTATGTGGAGGATGATTTTGCAGATGCACATGATGCGTACGGCAAATCAAAATTTTTAGGTGAGGTACATTGTCTGCATGCGGTCACATTGCGAACTTCTACAATTGGCCATGAGCTTCAAACTAAATATGGCCTTTTAAATTGGTTTCTATCACAAGAAACCCAATGTAGAGGGTTTGGAAGAGCTGTTTTTTCTGGTTTGCCAACTGTGGTATTCGCACAGATAATTAAAGAAATAGTAATACCTCATACTAGGTTATCAGGTTTGTATCATGTTGGTGCAAAGCCTATAAATAAATTTGATTTACTAAAATTAATTTCAAAGTTATTTAAAAAAAATATAAATATCATAAGAGATGATAAATTAATAATAGACAGATCACTTGACTCCACTCGATTTCAATTAGCTACTGGTTATATAGCACCAGAATGGCCGGATTTAATTAATTTAATGTATCAGTATGAAAATAAGGATTGATTATGTTTAAAGATAAAATACTTTTAATTACTGGTGGCACCGGATCTTTTGGAAATGCGTTGTTGAAGAGATTTTTATCTACAGATGTGCGAGAAATTCGTATTTTTAGCCGTGATGAAAAAAAACAAGAGGATATGCGCATTGCCTTTAACAATCCAAAACTTAAATTCTATATTGGAGACGTGAGAGATTACAATACCGTTTCTCAAGCTCTAAAAGGGGTTAACTATGTATTCCATGCGGCCGCACTAAAGCAAGTCCCGTCTTGTGAGTTTTATCCTATGGAAGCTGTTCGCACTAACGTTATCGGAACTGAAAATGTTTTAAATGCTGCCATAGCCAATCAAGTTAGTCGTTTAGTTTTATTAAGCACTGATAAAGCCGTATACCCGATTAGTTCTATGGGTATATCTAAGGCGATGGCTGAAAAATTACTGGTCGCTAAGGCGCGTTCGCAGGGTGAGGATGAAACAATTTTTTGTGCTACCCGTTACGGTAATGTAATGGCTTCTCGAGGGTCGGTTATCCCTTTATTTGTGGCACAACTTAAGGAGGGGAGAGCCCTCACGTTAACAGACCCTAACATGACTCGCTTTTTGATGTCGCTGGACGATTCCGTTGACTTGGTACTTTATGCCTTTAATCATGGCAAACAAGGCGATATTTTTGTGCAAAAGGCGCCAGCTTCAACAGTTGCTGATTTGGCGCAAGCCATTAAAGAATTGTTCAATAAGGATGAGCCAAATAAGATCATTGGTACTCGGCATGGTGAAAAGTTGTTTGAATCTCTAATCTCGCGGGAGGAGATGGCCAGAGCGAGTGATGAGGTTTACTATTACCGCATCCCAGCAGATTGCAGAGATTTAAATTATGCACAATATTTTACTGAAGGTAATAAGGAACTTTCACTGATGTCTGATTATACTTCCCACAACACTGAGCGCCTGAATGTAGCACAAGTTAAAGTATTACTTAGTAAATTAGATTATATCAAGGGCGAACTCCATGCTTAAAGTGATGACTATTGTTGGTACTCGCCCCGAGCTTATCAAAATGAGCCGAGTAATTGCTGAATTTGATCTCCATACTCAGCATATTTTGGTCCATACGGGGCAAAACTACGATTACGAGTTAAATCAACTTTTCTTTGAAGATTTGAGTATCCGTAAGCCCGACTACTTTTTGGAGGCGCTCGGTAAGAACGCTGCCCAGACTATTGCAAGAGTTATTGAAAAGTCGGATATTGTGATGGAGTCAGAAAAGCCAGATGCTATTATGCTTTACGGTGATACCAATTCTTGCCTAGCCGTAATTGCCGCTAAGCGTCGTAAAATACCTGTATTTCATATGGAGGCGGGTAATCGTTGTTTTGACCAACGCGTTCCTGAGGAATTAAACCGCAAGGTCTTAGATCACTTGAGTGACATTAATCTAGTATTGACAGAACACGCGCGAAGATATTTGATTGCGGAGGGAATTCCTCCTGAAAGGATTATAAAGACCGGGTCACATATGCAAGAGGTCATTGATTTCTATAGGCCAAAAATTATTGATTCCAATATTGTTAATCTAATGAAGCTTGAAACAAATAAATTTTTTATCGTAAGCGCTCATCGTGAGGAGAATATAGATAGCCAAGAGAATATGTTAGACATGGTTGATGCCCTAAATGGTATTGCTGAAACATATAATATGCCAGTTATTGTGTCTACCCATCCACGAACAAAAAAACGACTGCATACGATGGAACTAGGTAATTTAAATACAAATATCAAATTTTTAAAACCATTTGGCTTTTTTGACTATATTAAGCTTCAGATGGAGGCACTTTGCGTTGTATCCGATAGTGGGACAATTTCTGAGGAGGGCTCATTATTAAATTTACCAGCAATTACCATTCGAAATGCCCATGAGAGGCCTGAGGGGATGGATGAAGGCACTTTTATTATGACAGGATTGAAAAAAGAAAGAGTTTTGGATGCTATAAAAGTGATTATCTCTCAACATGATAGATCCAAAAGAGTAATTCAGCCTGTGGCGGACTATGAAGGAGGCCAAGTTTCTAAGCAGCTATTGCGGGTGGTAATGAGCTATACAGACTACGTTAATAGAACGGTTTGGCAAAAACTTTTGTAATGACCCATGCGAATTTTAATAATAAGCCAATATTTTTGGCCTGAAAATTTTAGAATTAATGATTTAACGGCTGAGCTAGTTGTACGCGGTCATGAAGTGAGTATATTAACGGGCACTCCGAATTATCCATCTGGCGAAGTGTTTGAAGTTTTCAAAAAAAATCCTAAGGAATTTGGAAATTACATGGGCGCAAGTATATATCGAATACCCGTATTTTCTCGAGGGAGTGGGTTGGTACGACTAATTCTCAATTATTTAAGCTTTGTATTGAGCGGTTGTATTTTTGGGGCATTGCGCCTATACAAACTGGCTTTCGATGTTATTCTAGTATATGAACCTTCTCCAGTAACAGTTGGGCTACCTGCTATTTTTCTGGGAAAAATTAAGCATGCTCCTATTATTTTTTGGGTTCAGGATCTTTGGCCTGATTCACTGGCGGCGATAGGAAAAGTTCAATCTAAGAAAACTTTAGCAGCGATTGGTTTAGTTGTGCGTTTTATCTACACAAACTGTGCATTGATATTGGGCCAATCACAAGGTTTTTTATTAAAAATTTCCGAATATTGCACTGACCCCGCTAAAGTTAGATATTTTCCTAACTGGGCTGAAGAGATTTTTAGCTTTGATAGCGTAACCCCTGCGCCCGAATTGCCAACGCGAAAGGACTTTTTCAATATCTTATTTGCTGGTAATTTAGGTGAAGCGCAGGATTTCCCAGCAGTATTAAATGCTGCTGACCTTCTTCGGGGCGATAGGGCAATACGCTGGATAATTCTGGGAGAGGGTCGAATGTTTGATTGGTTGAAGAAAGAGGTTATTCGCCGAAAGTTAGAACATTCTTTTTTAATATTAGGAGGGTTCCCATTGGAACGTATGCCCTCGTTTTATATGCATGCTGATGCCTTATTCCTCTCGCTTAAGTCTGCTCCCATTTATTCGATAACTATTCCAGGCAAGTTGCAATCCTATTTGATGTCGGGTATCCCCGTGTTAGGGATGTTGGATGGTGAGGGAGCGGAAATTATACGTAATTCAAACGCTGGGTTCGTTTGCCCTGCAGGTGATTTTCGACAACTGGTAGCAATAGTAAATAAGATGGCTTCATTATCAAATTTTGAAAGGAAAAGATTAGGGGGAAATGGGCGTGAATTCGCTCTAAAAGAGTTTAGTCGCCAAACCTTAGTTAACCGACTCGAGATGTGGTTTTCCGATATTGTCCGCGTGTCTCAAATTAAAGATTGATCCTTGTGAATATAACAGGGATTTTTAGTTTGATATGGCCAGTATGAAAATTTTAGTTACTGGAGCAAGTGGTTTTATCGGCAGGGCGCTTTGTAAATCTTTATTAAAAAAAGGTGAAGTTGTAAAGTCTGTACTCCGCTCAACTAATACTCTAATTGAGGGCACTGAAGTTGTACTTATTGAAGATATTGACGCTAATACGAATTGGTTTGAAGCCCTCCTCGAGGTAGAAATTGTAGTTCATCTTGCCGCACGCGTACATGTTATGAATGATCGGGTGGCAAACCCAATCAATGCATTTCGAGTTGTAAATGTGGATAGTGTATTAAATCTTGCGACTCAAGCAGCTTCTGTAGGGGTTAAGCGCTTTATTTACATTAGCTCAATTAAGGTTAATGGGGAGCTTACTATGGATGGGCAGCCATTTAGAGAAATTGACCCCCCCAGCCCTAAGGATGCATACGGCCAGAGCAAAAACGAGGCTGAGCGGGGTTTATTTGAGCTTACTACTAAGACTGATATGAAGGTTGTAATTATTCGTCCGCCATTAGTTTATGGACCCGGGGTGAAGGCAAACTTTGCCTCTCTTACGCTTGCTGTGCAAAGGCGGTGGCTTTTGCCATTTGGGGCAATAGCTAACAAGCGTAGTTTCGTGTCTCTTGATAATTTGATTGATTTTATTATTATTTGTATTCATCATCCTCTAGCCGCTAATCAGGTGTTTTTGGTTAGCGATGGGCAAGACTTATCTACCCCCGAGCTTATACGTCGAATTGCTAGCATAGCTGGAGTATCCGTGCATTTGCTATGGGTCCCCCTATGGGCTTTAAAAATATGTTTCTTTCTGCTAAATAAGAGTCATATTGCGCATCGCTTATGTAGCAACTTACAAGTTGATATTTCTAAGTCTCAAAATATGCTAGGTTGGATCCCTCCAGTATCGGTTGATGAGGGCTTAAAGCGAACAATATTAACAGTTGACTAAATTTAATTTAACTAACATATGAAACGCTTATTTGATGTAGTTCTTGCCTTATTAATTTCAATGCTTTTGCTGCTTCCGATAATGTTAATGGCAATTTTAGTGAGGGTTACATCTAAAGGCCCTGCTATCTATTGGACAAGTCGCGTAGGCAGGCGCAACATTATTTTTCAAATGCCCAAGTTTCGTACTATGCAATTAGATACTCCTGAAGTTGCAACTCACTTACTTAGTAACCCAAGTCATTACTTAACCCCAGTAGGATCTTTTTTGCGAAAGTATAGCTTAGATGAATTGCCTCAACTATGGAGTATTTTGGTTGGAGATATGAGTTTTGTTGGACCTCGCCCAGCATTGTTTAACCAAGAAGATTTAATCTTAAAGCGAAACCAATATGGGGTGGATAAGTTAGTCCCAGGATTAACTGGATGGGCGCAAGTAAATGGACGTGATGAGTTATCCACTTTAATCAAAGTGCAATATGAGGTGGAGTATTTACATAAACATACTTTTTGGTTTGATATGAAGATCATAGGGCTAACTTTTTTAAAGGTGGTTCATCGAGATGGAGTTTCACATTAATTAGGATATACTGGGGGTTAAGGATGGCCTAAGCGCAACTGGCTGAATGCTAAACATTTTTTGAGATAGCTTTTTTCCATTGTGCAACTTGGGCTAGATGAACGTCATACAGCTGCGCAATCTCATTAATCGTCTGATCAGACCCAATTGCCTCAAGCCCAACTTTAGCTTTGAAATCAGCTATATGGGAGTCCCGTATTTTTCTTTCGCTCATATCTTTCCTTTAGATAGAGCATGGCTTAAACTAATGTACAGAAAACTGGGTCCACTTCACTTCATAATACGATATTATTTTCTAATGAACTTTCTCGGTTTATATTTACTGTTAAGTATCTATTTTGTTAATATATTATTTCATTACCGTCCGGTTAAAAACCTGGCAAACTCAATTGCTTAGGATCGTCTTCATTATCTTCAATTTGTCGACCTGGCTGGAAAGCCCATGAAATATCACTTTTCTCAAAAACTGATACTGAAAGTATCTGCAATAAAGTGTAAAGCGAGGTGTTAAGGAATTGAGCCCCTGAGGTCTAACAATGTGTGTAGTTTGACGGCTGCTTTGGCTGTGCGAAATGGCGCCCAGTCGAACAAACTCAAGCATAGGTCGATAGTGGTTGCGTCTAATGCGTAAACTGTGTTGTTGAGCTCTAAGCCGAGATCCTCGCTGGCATACAGTTTGCGAGCTTTCTTGATCAGTAAAGCTGCTAGGTCTGCCCAGACCCTCCAGTCTCTGGTCTCGTTGGCATCGGCTAGGGTTGATTTGTGAACTGCATGGCGAAATCCCATCGCATATAACTTCTTGTAACTGGCTCCAAGTGTTACTTCGATATCGCGCAGACTCTCTCGCCAAGTGAGCTGGGCAAACGCCATGATTCTGAATTGCTCTGCGCAATTCAGACGACGAACACAACTGTCTGCGTTGTAGCGTTGAACGATTCGAGTAAAGCTGGTCCAGGGTATAAATTCCATGACTTGTGCGAACAATGTCTTGCCTGTATTCATAGGTACTCTCCGGCAGAGGGAAAGTCTTAAAAATACCTGAAAAAGTGGAATTTAAATTCAAATCGGCACCAAAATAAATTGTCTGGAAAGGCTCATGAATACTGGATTTCGTCTAAAGTCGATTCAATTTAACCGGACAGCAGTGATATTATTTAATGAATAACATATCAAGAACACTTATTACTAGTGGCGGTATGATAACTTGCCTGAGATGTACTGCACAGCCTAAACGTAGCAAGTTGCAGAGAAGTGGCTTCAAAAATTAGAACAGGTCGCTAAGTGAAATTTCTGTTATTTTAGAAGGCTTAAAAAGCCAGAAAGAAGAGAGAAAGCATGGCCAGAAGACCAAGAAGAAACCACTCAGCCCAATTTAAAGCAAAAGTGGCATTAGAA
>Ga0214919_10001449_pt1 | contig 38836 bp, 37 predicted proteins | sample LL1503_MetaG_FD_177994 | JGI IMG/M metagenome (GOLD analysis project Ga0214919, IMG submission 177994) | Freshwater microbial communities from Lake Lanier, Atlanta, Georgia, United States - LL-1503 | ecosystem: Environmental > Aquatic > Freshwater > Lake | place: USA: Georgia | collected...
CATATCTTCATGCGCTCGATCTGCCCATCACCCTTTGCAGCCGCGCTCAGGGAGGTTAAACCCCCCGCCAGACCCTTCACTGTGACACCCGACCAAGGACCGTTGCCATGACCGCCACCCGCACAGAGACCGATACTTTTGGACCCATCGAGGTGGAGTCCTCACGCTATTGGGGTGCCCAGTCCCAACGCTCGATTGGCAACTTCAAGATTGGCTGGGAAAAGCAGCCCCTGCCGGTGGTTCGGGCGTTGGGTATCGTCAAGCGGGCGGCGGCTGAGGCCAACACCGCCCTTGGCCGCCTTGATCCTAAGCTGGCCCAAACCATCGCCGAAGCGGCGCAAGAGGTCATCGACGGCAAGCTGAACGACCATTTTCCTCTGGTGGTCTGGCAGACCGGGTCTGGTACCCAGTCCAACATGAACGCCAATGAAGTGATCTCGAACCGCGCCATTGAAATGCTCGGCGGTGAGATGGGCTCCAAGAAGCCGGTTCATCCCAATGACCACGTCAATATGAGCCAGTCCTCGAACGATACCTATCCCACGGCCATGCACATTGCTGCCGCCGAACAGGTGGTCAACGACCTGTTGCCAGCGCTCAAGCACCTGCACGCCTCGCTACTGGCCAAGCAGGAAGAGTTTAAAGACATCATCAAGATCGGCCGTACCCACACGCAGGACGCCACCCCCCTGACGCTCGGCCAAGAATTTTCCGGCTATGCCCAGCAGGTCGCCAACGCGATCAGCCGTATCGAAATGACCCTCCCCGGCATTTTAGAGCTGGCCCAAGGCGGCACCGCCGTGGGTACCGGCCTGAACGCCCCCGTCGGATTTGCCGAAAAGGTTGCCGAGCGGATTGCGGCCCTCACGGGCCTGCCCTTCACCACGGCCCCGAACAAGTTCGAAGCCCTCGCCGCGCACGACGCCCTCGTCTTTGGTCACGGCGCGATCAATTCGGCAGCAGCGGCCCTGTTCAAGATCGCCAACGACATTCGCTTCCTCGGTTCTGGCCCGCGCTCCGGCCTTGGCGAGCTGTCCTTGCCAGAGAACGAGCCCGGCTCGTCGATCATGCCGGGCAAGGTCAATCCCACCCAGTGCGAGGCCATGACCATGGTGTGCGCGCAGGTGTTCGGCAATCAGACGACCATGACCGTGGCAGGCAGCCAAGGGCACTTCGAGTTGAACGTCTTCAACCCGGTGATGGCCTATAATTTCCTGCAGTCGGTTCGCCTGCTGGCCGACGCCTCGATCTCGTTTGCTGACAATTGCGTCGTCGGTATCGAGGCCCGCCGCGATAATATCAAGGCGGCGCTGGACAGGTCCTTGATGCTGGTCACCGCACTGGCGCCCAAGATTGGCTATGACAATGCCGCCAAGATCGCCAAGACGGCACACAAGAACGGCACCACCCTGCGCGAAGAGGCGGTCGGCGGCGGCTATGTGACTGATGAGGAATTTGACGCCGTCGTGCGCCCAGAGACCATGATCGCACCGGGCTGACCCTATGGCCGACCTGATAAATCTGAACAGAGCGCGAAAAACGAAGGCCAAGGCGGAAAATTCTGCCGAGGCCGTTCGGAACCGCCTGCGCTTTGGCCAGACCAAGGCCCAGAAGGAGAATCTGCGTTTGGAGCAGGCCCGTGCCGCCCGCGCTCTTGACGGTGCTAAACAAGAAATTTAGCACTTTAGCCAATGTGTAAACGTCTCGTTTACCTTGTACTGGGAAATTACTGCCTAGCGACAAGGGGTGACACCTGCGTCGCCTAAGAAGGGCGTAAGGCGTGGAACAGTTCATCAGTGCGCTACAGCGGTTCGGGATCGGCCGCCTCGCTGCCATCATCGGCGTGTCCGCCGGTGTGGCGGCTGCGCTATTCGCGTTGATTTTGAACTTCGGTTCGCCGCCTCAGTCCCTGCTCTATTCCAATCTCGATCTGAAAGAAGCCTCCACGATCACCGCCGCCCTCGATCAGGCTGGGATCAAATATGACGCCAAGGGCGACGGCTCGACCATCTTCGTGGCCCGCGACAAGGTCGGATCGACGCGCATGCTGCTCGCCGGTAAGGGATTGCCGAGCACGGGGTCCGTTGGCTACGAAATTTTCGATCAGACCAACGCGCTGGGTCAGACTGATTTCGTTCAGAACCTGAACCGCCAGCGCGCGCTTGAAGGCGAGTTGGCACGGACCATCCGCTCACAGGAATGGGTCAATTTCTCACGCGTTCAGCTCTCCATGCCCAAGCGTGAACTGTTCGAAGATGCGCCTCAGCCCCCCACCGCCGCCGTGACCATCGGCGTCAATGGTCGTGCACCGACGGCCGAGCAGGTTCGGTCACTGCAAAATCTGGTGGCTAGTGCGGTGCCCGGCCTGATGCCGGAAAAGGTCACCATCGTTGATCAGAAAGGCAAGCTTTTGGCCGGGGGTCAGAGCGATAGCCTCGGTGCTGCTGGCGAAGAGCGCCGCAACGAGGCCGAAGAGGCCATTCGCCGTAAGGTCCGCGATCTGGTCGAGGGCGTTGTGGGTCCTGGCAAGGTCCGTGTGAACGTCACTGCCGTTCTGGATCTGGCCCGCGTGACGGTTCAAGAGAGCAAATATGACCCCGATGGTCAGGTCGTCCGCTCGACCCAGACCGTCGACGAAAATGCCAAGGAAAATAAGCCTGACAATACGGGTCAGGCCACAGTCGCCAACAATATCCCCGGCGGCACAGGCGCAACCTCAACCGACCCGACCCTCAACGCTAGCGGACGGACCGAAGAAACCACCAACTTCGAAATTTCGAGCACCAACACCACCACCATCACCGAGCCCGGTCAGGTCAAGAAACTGTCGGTCGCGGTCGCCGTCGATGGCCTGACCTCGGTCGGTAAGGATGGCAAGCCGACCCCCTATAAGCCGCGCACGGCCGAGGAAATGAAGCGGATTGAAGATCTGGTTCGCTCTGCCGTTGGCTTTGATCAAGCCCGCGGCGACACGGTGACCGTAACCAATGTCCAGTTCGCGCGCGATGACGGTCTGGTTGGCGGTGTGGTAGCGGGCTCGCCCTTGGCTGGCTTTGACAAGAACGATATCATGCGGGTCGCCGAACTCGGTATCCTGACCATTGTTGCCTTGCTGGTCATCTTCTTCGTTGTCCGGCCACTCTTGGCCACGGCACGGGGTGAGGGCAGCACACGGATGGCCTTAGTCGGACCGGCTGGCGCAGGACAGTTGGCCTTGGCCAATCCAGACGGTTCGCTTCCCGCCCTATCGGATGGTGGCATCGACGCTCGTATCGACATTGCGCGGATTGAAGGACAGGTGAAGTCCTCTTCGGTCCGCAGCGTCTCTGAATTCGTAAACAATAACCCGGAAGAGTCGATCTCGATCATCCGGGGCTGGTTACATGAGGCCACATGAGCCCGCGCGCCGGAAAAAAAGGCATTACGAACGCTAACGGCCTGACCGGCGCAGAGAAGGCTGCCGTCATTCTCCTGTCGTTGGGTGAAGAAGCTCAGGCCATTTGGGAAGGTCTGGACGAGGAAGAGGTCAAGGACATTTCCTCTGCCATGGCTAGCCTCGGCGCGGTGCCATCAAGCGTGGTTGAAGACCTATTGATGGAGTTTGTCTCCGGTCTTTCGACGACCGGGGCCATCATGGGCTCCTATGAACAGACCCAGCGTCTTCTGAACGCGTTCCTACCATCGGAAAAGGTCGACTCCTTGATGGAGGAGATCCGTGGTCCGGCAGGCCGGACCATGTGGGACAAGCTGGCCAATGTTAATGAGGCCGTGCTCGCCAACTATCTGAAGAACGAATACCCACAGACCGTTGCTGTGGTGCTGTCCAAGATCAAAGGCGATCACGCTGCACGCGTTCTGTCCGCCCTGCCCGAGGATTTTGCGCTGGAATGCGTGACCCGCATGCTGCGGATGGAGCCGGTTCAGCGCGAGATCTTGGACAAGATTGAACTGACCCTGCGCAATGAGTTCATGTCCAACCTGGCCCGCACCGCCAAGCGCGACAGCCACGAAATGATGGCCGATATCTTCAACAATTTCGACCGCCAGACCGAGTCTCGCTTCCTCAGCGCCTTGGAAGAGCGGACCCGCGAAAGCGCCGAACGTATCCGCGCCTTGATGTTTGTGTTCGAAGACCTCGCCAGGCTCGACCCCGGCGGGGTGCAAACCTTGCTGCGCGCGGTGGAGAAGGATCAGTTGGGTCTGGCCCTCAAGGGCTCGTCCGATGCCCTGCGCGAACTGTTCTTCTCCAACATGAGCGAGCGCGCCTCGAAGATCATGCGAGACGATATGGAATCTATGGGCCCTGTGCGCCTGAAGGACGTCGATGCAGCCCAGATGGCCATGGTTCAGGTCGCCAAAGATCTTGCCGCTCGCGGCGAAATCATGATGGCCGGCCAGGGCGGCGATGACGAGTTGATCTACTAAGATGACCGACGCCGCACCCCGCAAATTCAGCTTTGAAACGGTCTTTGACGAGGAGGGCGGCATTGCCTATGCCCCGCCCAAGCAGAAGCGTATCTTTACCCTCGACGAAGTGACCAAAATCCGGGCTGAATGTTTCGAAGATGGCCAGCGTTCCGCTCTCGTGGTTGCCGAGCAAGCCGCCGCCGCTGCGCTGCAGGGTATAGCCCATGCGGCCCAGGCGGCCCTTTCAACCCTCGTCCAGATCGCCCATGACCATCGCGTGGAATCGGCGGAACTATCCCTCGCCTGCGCGCGGCAAATTGCTGATGCGGCCCTCGAGCAGTTTCCAGACGCCCCTGCCCGTGCGGCGCTTGATGCCCTTGCGGCTGAAATCACGACCGGGCCGCGCCTCACCGTGCGGGCCTCTGCCGATCTGGTTGAGCGGTTCCAACGGACGCTGGATGAACAGGCCCAAGCCTTGGGCATGCCCGGACAGATCATCGTCAAGGCAGACCCTCTGATGCCGCACGCCGCCTTCCACTTCGATTGGGGCGATGGCCGCGCCAGCTATGACCCGACCGTCACGGCTGCGCGCGTCGCTCAAGCCCTACACAATGCCTTGATCGCCGAGGGCATGCATGCCGAAGCGATCAATCCCCACGCTCTTCCTTCCACCATCAACCCCTAAGAGAGAGGTCTGCCCATGGCCAGCGACACGCCCCTGACCCTCGACGAGTTCGACCCTTCCGATGGCTTGGCCTCGGACATTCCGATGGATAACGAGAGTAAATCTGCCAGCGACCTGTCCACGGTCTTTGATGTTCCCGTAAGCATTTCAGCCGTCATTGGCCGCGCCCAACTGTCGGTCGCTCAGCTCTTAAAGCTCGGCGCTGGCAGCATTCTGGAACTGGACCGCAAGGTCGGGGAAGCCATCGATATCTACGTCAATAACCGCCTCGTGGCCCGCGGCGAGATCGTCATCGTCGATGAGCGGTTGGGCGTGACCATGACGGAAATCATTAAGGACGGTGACTCGCAGTCCTGATCGGTTGTGAGTCATTGAGGAGAAGATTATGCGGCTTCTAGTCGTCGGACGATTGAGCGGACAGCTTTCCGCAGCGGTGCAAATGGCCATGGCCACAGGCGCAAAGGTGGCTCATGTCGACACCTGTGCCAAGGCCACCCATGCCCTGCGCGCTGGGCAGGGCGCGGACCTGTTGATGGTGGACTATGACCTCGACATTGCCGCGCTGATCGCGGCCAACGAGGCCGAGCGCATTCACGTGCCTGTGGTGGCCTGCGGGATTGCCGCTGATCCCCGCCGTGCCGGTGATGCGATCCGCGCCGGAGCCAAAGAGTTCATCCCCCTGCCACCCGATGCTGAGCTGATCGCTGCGATTCTGGCCGCCGTGGTGGCCGAAGACAGTGCCTTGGTCGCACGCGATCCGTCCATGACCGCCGTCATTGCCTTGGCCGATCAGGTCGCTGCGTCCGACGCCTCGATCCTCATTACCGGCGAAAGCGGCGTCGGTAAGGAGGTCATGGCCAAATATCTGCACCAGAAGTCAAAGCGTGCAGCGCGCCCCTATATCTCCGTCAACTGCGCGGCCATTCCGGAAAATCTGCTGGAATCTGAGCTGTTCGGTCACGAGAAGGGGGCCTTTACGGGGGCGATTGCCCGCCGGATCGGCAAGTTCGAAGAGGCCGACGGCGGCACATTGCTGCTCGACGAAATTTCCGAAATGGATACGCGCCTGCAGGCCAAGCTGCTGCGCGCCCTGCAAGAGCGCGAGATTGACCGGGTCGGTGGCACGCGCCCCGTGAAGGTCAATATCCGTATTCTCGCCACCTCGAACCGCGATCTGGCAGAGGCTGTGAAGGCCGGTACGTTCCGCGAAGACCTGCTCTATCGCCTGAACGTAGTCAATCTGCGCCTCCCGGCTCTGCGCGAGCGGCCCGCCGATATCTTGGCGCTGGCAGACCATTTCATCAAAAAATACTCGGCCTCAAACGCCATAGCCGAACGGCCCCTTTCGGACGAGGCGCGCAAACGGCTCCTGTCCCACCGTTGGCCAGGCAATGTGCGGGAGCTGGAAAATGCCATGCACCGCGCCGTCTTGCTCTCCACCGGTTCAGACATTGCCGAGCCCGCCATTCGTCTGCCCGATGGACAGCCTATGGCCGCCAGGGCCAGCGGCGATCCCGTGGCGCAAACCGCGAGCCGCGCGGCTCAAGCCGCATCGGCGGCCATGTCGGCTGTAAATGCCGACGCCTCACGCGGCTTTGTCGGCCTGACCGTCGCCGAGGTCGAGCAGCACCTGATAATCGACACCTTGAACCACTGTTTTGGCAACCGGACCCATGCCGCCACCATCTTGGGCATCTCTATCCGAACCCTTCGCAACAAGTTGAAGGAATATTCCGAAGCCGGTGTTGCGGTGCCAGCGCACCAAGGCACGGGAACCTCAGCCGCTTAAGAGCCGCCCGACCCCGATAAAAGACTTAGAGTGATTTAGGACAGAATGGCCCAACTGGATCTCAATACCCGCACGGCATCTGCCCCCACAGCCAAAGAGGTTTGGGGCTGGCTGAGCCGCGGCGATGTGATCATGGCCATCGGGGTTGTCGGGATCATCGTCCTGCTGATCATCCCTGTCCCGCCCGTCCTGCTGGATCTGCTGCTGGCCATTTCGATCAGCATGTCCGTCCTGATCCTCATGACCGCCATCCTGCTCAAGCGACCTTTGGATTTTACAAGCTTTCCAACGGTTCTACTGGTCGCGACGCTCTATCGTTTGGCGCTCAATGTCGCCTCGACCCGCCTGATCCTCGCCCACGGCCATGAGGGCGTGCATGGTGCCGGTCAGGTCATTGCCTCGTTCGGAGCGATGATGATGCAAGGCAACTTCATCATCGGCGTGATCGTCTTTGCCATCTTGGTCTTGGTGAACTTCATCGTCATTACCAAGGGTTCTGGCCGAATCGCCGAAGTCGCGGCTCGCTTCACCTTGGACGCCATGCCTGGCAAGCAGATGGCCATCGATGCTGACCTGTCTGCAGGCCTGATTGACGAAGGCGTTGCCAAAAAGCGCCGTAAGGAGTTGGAACAAGAATCCACCTTCTTCGGGGCCATGGACGGTGCATCGAAGTTCGTACGCGGTGACGCCGTTGCCGGTTTGGCCATCACCTTTATCAATGTCATTGGCGGTATCCTGATCGGTGTGTTCCAGCACGGCATACCCATCGGCCAAGCGGCCTCGACCTATACGATCATGACCATCGGTGATGGTCTGGTCAGCCAGATTCCCGCCCTGATCATCTCGCTCGCTGCCGGTTTCCTCGTCTCCAAAGCGGGCGTTGAAGGGGCGGCGGACATTGCGCTGGTAACCCAGCTCAGCATGAACCCGGTCAGCCTTGGCATGGTGTCGGCAGCGGCTGGCGTGATTGCTCTGGTCCCCGGCATGCCGATCCTGCCCTTTGCAGCCATCTCCATCGGTTCGGGCCTGCTGTCATGGCGTCGCTCACAAGACACAATGGAGCCTGAACGCGAGGAAGGGACTGCGGCGGGTCCGATAGAGGACGAGGAAGAGCCCATCGCCCGGTCCTTGGCCATAGATGACGTCAAGATTGAGCTGGGCTATGGCCTGCTGAACCTGATCAACGACCTCGAAGGGCGCCGCCTCACCGACCAGATCCGCGCCCTGCGCCGAACACTGGCCTCCGAATTTGGCTTCGTCATGCCATCCGTGCGCATTCTCGACAATATGCGCCTGCCCAATCAAGGCTATTCGATCCGCATCAAAGAGATGGAAGCGGGCGGCGGCGAGGTTCGGATTGGCTTCTTGATGGTCATGGACCCCCGCGGCGGTCAGGTCGATCTTCCCGGTGAACATGTGCTCGAACCCGCCTTCGGCCTGCCTGCGACTTGGGTGGACGAAGCCCTTCGCGAGGAGGCCACCTTCCGTGGCTACACCATCGTCGATCCGGCCACAGTCTTGACCACGCACCTGACCGAGATCCTCAAGGACAATATGACGGACCTTCTGTCCTATTCCGAAGTCCAGAAGCTCTTAAAGGACCTACCGGGCGAGCAAAAGAAGCTGGTCGAAGACCTGATCCCCAGCGTGGTCAGCGCCACCACCGTTCAGCGCGTACTGCAGGCTCTGCTCAAGGAGCGGGTATCGATCCGCGACTTGCCGACCATCCTCGAAGGCATAGGCGAAGCCGCACCCCACAATAGCTCCGTCGTTCTGTTGGTCGAACAGGTTCGCGCCCGCTTGGCCAAACAGCTTTGCTGGCAGCATAAGGGCGACGATGGAGCCCTTCCGATCATTACCCTATCGCCAGAGTGGGAACATGCCTTCGCCGACGCTTTGGTTGGTCCGGCCGATGATAAGCAATTGGCCTTGGCCCCCTCGAAGCTGCAGGATTTCATCCGACTGGTCCGCGAGAATTTCGAACGGGCGGCGCTCAATGGTGACGCAGCCGTCCTGCTGACCGGCCCGACCATCCGTCCCTATGTTCGCTCCATTATTGAGCGGTTCCGGGGGCAGACCGTGGTCCTGTCACAAAATGAAGTCCATCATCGCGCTAGGTTAAAGTCTGTTGGCCAGATCTAGCGCCATCCTTACCGTTGCGAACGGCCTCTGTGGCTGATAGCGAAGAACCGGCGGGAAATGACCGCCAGATCCTGGACTGACCATGCGCGCGCCGATCACCACCAAGTCGACCAGTCTGAAATCGCTGATTTGGGACATGCTGACCTTCGAGAAGCTGCTGACCCGTGAGGTTGTGCATCTGATCTATTGGGCGGGGCTTGGCTTGCTGGCCCTGATGGCCTTTGCCATTGTCGGCGGTGCGGTCGGCCTTGCCTTGCGCGATGGTACAATCGCCGGTCTGCTCATTGCCTTGCCGGTGTTGGTCGGTGGATTTCTGGTGGTCGGCGCCTTGATCCTGCTCTGGCGCGCCGCCTGTGAGTTCTATTTGGCGGTCTTCCGGATCAGCGATGATCTTCACGCCATGCGCCAAGCCAGCGCCCCGGTCGATCAGGACTGATTTCTTATCCCGGTCCTTGACGGGGACGCCTTAGCCCCAACTCATCGAGCGCCGCCGTCTCACGCTGTTGTTCCAGCTTGGCGGCCTTGACCTTTTGCGCTTCGGCCACGTGCTCATAGCGTTTGAGATCTTCAAAGGCGACACTCAGGGCATCGCGCGCACCGGCCTCTTCGACCAGCAGAGCATCGATGGTCAGTTGAATCTCAGCCTTGCGCATCCGCACAGCATGGGTGAAGCCAAGCTGCATAAAGCCCGCCTCGACGTCGGCCGCGGCGTGACGGGCTTCGGCTTCCGATTCCGCCTCCAGCATGACAATGCGCATTTCGGCGTCGACCCGGCGCCCGACAATCTCGGCCAGCCGCTTTTGCAAGGTCTGCACCTCATAGTCCGAGATGCGGATCAAGGACTGGACCCAGCGGCTCATGCGCTATCCTGGTTGAGGATGTCGGCGAGCGAGGAGAAGCACTCATCCAGTGACGTCGCCTCGTCCTTATCTTGGCCCAAAAACTGTTCGAGCGCTGGGTTTAGACGGATGGCACGGTCGATCTGAGGGTCGGTGCCCATGCGATAGGCCCCGATGCGGATCAGTTCTTCCATATTGGAATAGGCGGACAGGGTCTGGCGGGCATTGGACACGATCTCGCGTTCATAGGGCCGCTGACAACCGGGCATGGTTCGTGAGATCGACTTCAGCACATTGATGGCGGGGAAGCGTCCGCGCTCGGCAATGGCCCGCTCCATAACGATGTGACCGTCCAAAATACCGCGCACAGCATCGGCGATGGGCTCATTGTGATCATCGCCATCGACCAGCACCGTAAAGAGGCCGGTGATCGGTCCCCCTTCAGAGCCATCGGGCCGCACAGGACCTGGTCCCGCCCGCTCCAGCAGCTTGGGCAATTCGGTAAAGACGGTCGGCGTATAGCCCTTGGTGGTCGGTGGCTCACCGGCGGCGAGGCCGATCTCGCGCTGGGCCATGGCAAAGCGGGTGACAGAATCCATGAGGCAAAGGACCTCCTGATCCTGATCACGGAAGAACTCAGCCACCGCCATGGTCATATAGGCCGCTTGGCGACGCTTCAACGCTGGCTCATCCGACGTCGCGACAACCACCACGGCTCGGGCAAGACCCGCTTCGCCGAGGGTCTCTTCGATAAATTCCCGGACCTCACGGCCCCGTTCGCCGATCAGGCCGACAACCACCACATCGCAGGTCGCCTCACGCGCTAGCATCGACAAGAGCACGGACTTGCCAACGCCCGAACCGGCAAAGACGCCGAGGCGCTGCCCCCGACAACAGGTGGTGAAGACGTTCATAGACCGGACGCCGAGGTCTAATCGCTCGCCCACCCGGCCTCGCGCATGAGCTGGCGGCGGTGCGGCCCTCAGAGGATAGGGCACCTGGCCTTGAGGCAAGGGACCCTTCCCATCAATCGGCTCGCCGAAGGCATCAATGATCCGCCCGCGCCACGCCAGGGTGGGCCTTATAGCGGCACCTTCCGACAGGATGCGGATCTCCGCCCCCGGCGCGACGCCTTCTACCGGACCAAAGGGCATCAAAAGCGCCCTCGCCTCGCGAAAACCAACCACCTCAGCAGCGAGGGGGACGTCGCGCAGGCGGGTAATCTCAACCCGTGCGCCGACGGCCAGACGGGTCAGCCCACCCTTGGCCTCAATCAGCAAGCCATTGACCGCCGCCACGCGCCCAAAGACCACCAGCGGGTCTATGCGCTCGACAGCTGCCACAAGGTTGCGCACTTTATGGTCCTCTAAAATTTAACGACAAAAAATTTTCCCGTCGGTTCGATTTTCTATCCTTGACCTTAAAGGGGAGTGAACACCAGCCCATCAGAAACTAAAAGTCTGTGATTCCAATAAATAAAATGGTTAACGCAGCCCTTGCGCGGGCTTTGCAAATCACCCTAGAACGAAATGGCCGGTCAATCAAAGTTAACCAAGTGTAAGTGAATGGCAGGCAAATATGGTTAAGAGTTTACTGGGGGCGGATTTTATCATTCCGCGAAGCGAATCCGCCTTTGGGCGGGGAGGGGTCGATGCGCGTACTGTTGATAGAGGACGACAGCGCAACAGCGCAGAGCATCGAATTGATGCTCAAGTCCGAGGGCTTCAACGTCTACACCACCGATTTGGGTGAGGAAGGCGTCGATCTGGGCAAGATCTATGATTATGACCTGATCCTGCTCGATCTGAACCTTCCCGACATGTCCGGCATGGACGTTCTGCGCACCCTTCGGGTCGCGAAGATCAACACGCCGATCATGACCTGTCGGGCACCTCGGAAATCGATACCAAGGTCAAGACCTTCGGCAGCGGTGCCGACGACTATATGACCAAGCCCTTCCATAAGGATGAACTGGTCGCCCGCATCCATGCGGTGGTCCGTCGCTCCAAGGGCCACGCCCAATCGGTCATCCGCACCGGCGACATTACGGTCAATCTGGACGCCAAGACCGTCGAGGTCTTCTCCCAGCGCGTTCACCTGACCGGCAAAGAATATCAGATGCTGGAACTGCTCTCCCTGCGCAAGGGCACGACCCTGACCAAGGAAATGTTCCTCAACCACCTCTATGGCGGCATGGACGAGCCAGAACTGAAAATCATCGACGTCTTCATCTGTAAGCTTCGCAAGAAGCTGGCCTCGGCGGCCAATGGCCAACACCATATCGAAACCGTCTGGGGCCGGGGCTATGTCCTGCGCGATCCCAACGAGATGCTGGAAGTCTCCGCCGCCTAAGGCCAGACCCCCGCATCACGGACCTCCAGAAGAACCCGCCTTCCCCAAGGCGGGTTTTTTTATGGCTAAACCCTGTCCGTTCAAATGACACAAAATCAAATTTGTCCGTGACAAGACGGCCAGAGTCGCCAAATATCCGGCCACCCGGTTTTAACCTCTGGTTAAGGCCTGCGTTGAGCGGCAGAGCGGCCCTAGGGGAGTTCAGTTCGGTCACCGATCCAAGCACCGCGCATCCGCGCAAGGAGGGACGATGATAGAATTCGATCCAAGACGGACCCCGGTGCGGCTAACCCCTCGGCTCGTGGTCGGTGTAGCTGGCTTGGCGGCCCTCGCCTTGGCTTGGCAACTCAGCGCCTCTGAAACCCGTAACGCCGCAGCCGTTCAACAGGCCACCGCGCAACTCAGCGAACTGCAGCACGAGGCCTTCACCCAGGCCGAAGCTCAACCCGGCTATAGCCGGCCCGAAAATATCCCAGTTGAGGTTCGTCGGGGCGAAACCTTCGAGGCCGCCATTCGCCGCGCTGGCGTCAGCGACAGCGAAGCGCGCGAAGTGGTCAAGGCTATTGGCTCAACCTTCGACACGGTCAATATCAAGGCGGGCCTTGCCTTTGACGCCGCGATTGCTCGCCCGCGTGATCAACGCGGCCCCGTGCGGCTGGTCGGCCTATCCATGCGCACCGGCCCGGCCTCAGCCTTGACCCTGTCGCGGACCTTCGATGGCGCGCTCAAGCTGCGCGAACTGGAAGAGAAACTGCGGTCAGAAACCACCGTCGCTCAGGGCCAGATGCACGGTTCGCTCTATGAAAGCGCCACCCAGGCCGGAGCCACCCCTGCCCTCACCGCTCAGGTCGTCAAGCTGTTCAGCCACAAGCTGGACTTTAGTCGCGACATCCAACCGGGTGACAATTTCCGCATGGTCTTTGACCGCACCCTGACCGAAGCGGGCCGTACCGTCGAGACGGGCGATCTGCTCTATGCCGAGATCGAGGCCAAGGGCGGCACCAGCCGTTTCTATAGGTTCAAAGAAAACGCCAAGTCCCCGACGCAATATTTCGACGAAAATGGCAAGAATATCCGCGGGTTCCTGCTGCGCACGCCCGTCGATGGTGCCCGCATGACCTCTGGCTTTGGCATTCGCCGCCATCCGATCCTGGGCTATAACCGGATGCACCAAGGCATAGACTTCGGGGTCGGCTCAGGCACCCCGGTGATCGCAGCCGGGGACGGCGTGGTCAAAGAGGTGCGTTGGAACGGTGGCTATGGTCGCTGGGTCAAGATCCAGCATTCCGGCGGCTGGGCCACCGCCTATGCTCACCTATCGCGCTGGTCTCCGAAGCTGCGCCCGGGCTCACGCGTTCATCAGGGCCAAGTCATTGCCTATGTCGGCTCGACGGGCTCATCGACGGGACCGCACCTACATTATGAGGTGATGCGCAACGGTGCCAAGCTGAACCCCAAGGGCGCGAAGATCCCGCAGGGCTCGGCCCTCTCCGGCCGCAACCTCGCCGCCTTCCGCGCCGAAAAACATCGGATCGACCAGATGCTCACGGGCAAGGGCGCACGAATTGCCTCGATCAATCCCTCACCGTCAGACAGAGAAAAGGCCAGTCAGGGAAGCTGACTGGCCTTGGCCTATTGGGTTACCAAAGGATCGACGGTTAAGGTCTAGACCTCGTCCGTGGAACCCGATGGTTTTGCCGCTTCAAGGTTACGCGGTGGCCGACCACGCCGAGGCTTGGGCTTAACCTCTTGATCCGCAACCTCAGAGGGGGCCGCTACGGGCTCAGGACGCGCTTGTAGGAACGCAGGGGCATGGCTGGTGGATCCATCCTGCGAGCGCAAGACGGGCGATGCCTCGACCATCGGTGCCGGCTGGGTCAGAGGGGTCGCCTCTGGCTCAACCACCGCCAAGGGATCGGAAGGCCGCTCGCTATAGCGTTCGCGGTTTTCATAGCGCTCACGGCGATCATCACGATAGGGACGTTCTGGCCGATCGCCTTGGACGCGCTCGCCTTGGAACCGTTCGCCCTGCGGACGATCTTGCCGCTCTGGCCTGTCCTGACGCTCTGGGCGGTCCTGACGGTCCCCTTGTGGGCGTTCCCCTTGAGGACGGTCACCCTGTTGGAAGCGTTCGCCCTGCTGGCGCGGTTCGCGGTCGCGGTCGCGGCCAAAGTTGCGGTCACGATCCCGGCGAGGCTGGTCTGGACGACCCTCTCCGCGTTGGTCCTGACGCGTGTCTTGCCGCGGTTGGTCTTGACGTTGATCGGGGCGCTGTTCTGGGCGCTGGTCCTGACGCGGCTGCTCGTCGCTGACCTCAGCCTCTTGAGGATCGGCTTGATAGTCGCCGTTCTCGTCTTCGAAATCGATGTCGAAGCCTGACGCAATCGAATCACGTCCGAGGATTTCAGCCGCCGTACGGTGAGGCTGAACGGCCCTTAGGAGCCGGAAATAGTGCTCGGCATGTTGTAGATAGTTTTCGGCCAGAACCCGGTCACCCGCTGACGACGCGTCACGGGCCAGTTGCTGGTACTTTTCGAAGACGTGCTGGGCATGGCCGCGAATCTTGACCCCATCAGGGCCGTTGGATTCGAAGGCTCGGTTGGCGTTCTGCTGCGGCTTACCACCGCCGCCAGTATTGCCACCGCCGGGCCGACCGCGGCCACGCTGCCGCTTCATTCCTTTGAAATCTCTCATATCTTGTCGGTGACCTGGTTCGCCGGGACGCCTGAACGGCCAAAAGGGACGTTATAAGGGGACCTTGGGCTGAAGCCTCTGTCGGGACTGGGGCTAACCCCGAATGTCCTGTTTGAAAACGTTGGTGGTTCCTTGTCCCCTATCCGTCGACAACGGCCTTCGCAATGAGCGAGGGTAACATTGGCGATGACCGAGTCTGTCGGAGGTCAGAGGCGATTGGGTTTGAACAACCGCTTTCTCCTAAACGCCGACTTATTGGGTGGAGACAATAATGCTCTAGCCAATAGCGGCGGCTTTTCCAAGGATATTTTTCACGCCTGTAACAACACGGTCGCGATTGGAGAGGTCACGGACGGTGCGGACCCGCTGCGCCCCAGCGTCGCGCATCAAGGCCTCAACCGATTTGGACTGATCATAGCCAATTTCGATGGCGAACCAGCCGTCGGGCTTCAAGACCCGCATGATCTCACCGGCCAGCAATCGGTAGGCATTGAGTCCGTCTGCGCCACCGTCGAGGGCCAGCATCGGCTCGTGGTCCCGCACCTCGGGCTCCAATGTGGCGATGACGTCGGTCGCGATATAGGGCGGGTTGGACACGACAATGTCGTAGGCCTCGTCCTTTTGGCCTTCGGTCCAGTTGGCATGGGCAAAGGTCACCCGGTGCTCCAGCAGAACCCGCGCCGCATTCTCGCGCGCTACCTCAAGGGCCGGGAGCGAAATATCGATGCCGATACCCTCTGCCAAGGGCAACTCATTGAGGATGGCCAAGATAATGGCCCCCGAACCCACGCCCAAATCCAGGATGCGGACCCGCTTATCCATCGGAGAGGTCTTGACCACCAGATCAACAATGACCTCCGTATCGGGACGCGGCGTCAGAACGTCAGGGGTGACCTTGAGCTCGAGGGTCCAAAAGCCCTTGCGGCCAATGATGTGACTGACCGGTTCACGGGCTTCGCGGCGCGCAAGGTAGCTGTCGTAGGTCCGGATCTGCTCTGGTGTGAGAGGCCGGTAGGGGTCAGTGACAATGTCGGTACGGGTGGCACTGGCGGCGACCTCGAGCAGCAGGCGCGCGTCAATGACCGGGCTTTCAATCGCAGCAGCAGCCAGCCGATGGCGTGCGGCCGTCCAAGCTTGAACCAAGGTCAAACCTTCCGATAGATCAAAACCAGTCATAGGCAGTGGGCACTCACTCTTAGGCGTTCAGACACGAGATGGGTCCAACAGGACACCATCTCCCAGCCGGATCAATCCACCTAGGGTAACAGATAGATAGACGCCGCAAAAGCGGTGACCGTAGGCCTCAAACAGGGCCGAGACCAGATCAAGGTCCCGCTCGCCGGTCACAGGGTCAACATGGGTCGCCGCACAACGGACAATCGGCTTGGTGATCTTGGCCTCAGCCTCACCCATCGTCACAGTCTGGCCAACCCGATCCATTTCCGCCCAAGCGGGCCAGCCCTCGACATAGAGATTGGCGCGAAAGCGCATGGGATCAATCGGTACGCCCATCCGCGCCTCAAGGTCACGCACACTGGCCAGATTGATCACCGAGACATAGCCGGTCGGATCATCCATGAAACGGTGGCTCTGAGGCCCTTTGAGGAGCCGCAAAGGCCCAGAAGCCCGATCACCAAGAAGGCGGGTCAGCCAGTCGCATAGGGCGCTCGCGCCTGCATCCGTCGCCAGCTCCGCCGACAAGGGCTCCATGCCATCGGCTGTAACCGTCAACAGGCCGCTGGCCTCATCATAGGCCGTCCGGGCCCGCGCGACCTCGGCGATCTTGGCCAGCACCGTGAAACGGGTCTTGGAGATGTAGGTCGGGGCGGCAGGATCAAAGCCGCTGGGACCATCCTCAATGGCAAACAACCGGTCACAGGGAAAATAGGCCCCCGCCGTCAGGTTCACCTGCTCCAGCCGCTCGGGCGTGAAGCCCTTGATCGGATGACGATAGAGGCCCGTGACGATCCCACCCATCGGTTCAGCCGTACTCATCTTCGAGCGAGGCCAGCCGCTCGGCCTGATCTTCGGCGATCAGGGCCTTGATCATCTCATCCAGACCATCGCCCTCTAGCAGCTTAGGCAGGCTATAGAGGGTCAGGTTTATCCGGTGATCGGTCACCCGGCCTTGCGGGAAGTTATAGGTCCGGATGCGCTCAGAGCGGTCGCCGCTGCCGACCTGGCTCTTGCGGCTATCGGCGCGCGCATTGTCGAGGGCTGTGCGCTGCATGTCATAGAGCCGCGCCTGCAAGACCTTCATGGCCCGCGCCCGGTTCTGGTGCTGCGACTTTTCAGAGCTGGTCACCACCACGCCCGTGGGCAGGTGAGTGATACGTACGGCGGAGTCAGTCTTATTGACGTGCTGTCCGCCTGCGCCACTGGAGCGATAGGTGTCGATGCGAATGTCAGACTCGTTGATCTCGATCTCGACATCCTCGACCTCGGGCAGGACCGCGACCGTGGCCGCAGAGGTGTGGATCCGCCCGCCAGCCTCGGTTTCTGGCACCCGCTGCACCCGGTGCACGCCGCTCTCAAATTTCAAACGACCAAAGACGCCGTCGCCAGTGATCGAGGCGATAATTTCCTTAAAGCCGCCCGCATCGCCTTCAGAGATGGACTCCACCTCAACCCGCCAGCCCTGAAGCTGGGCATAGCGCTGATACATGCGAAAGAGATCACCGGCGAACAGGGCCGCCTCGTCGCCGCCCGTTCCCGCCCGCACTTCAAGAATGGCCGAAGCGTTCTCGTCCTTGTCCTTGGGGGCCAGCAGCAGGGCCACTTCGCGCTCCAGCACCGGCAAACGTTCGTTGAGCACCTGGAGCTCATCCCGGGCCATGCTGGCCATCTCCGGATCGCCGCTGCCGATCATCTCTTCCAGATCTGGGGCCTCAGCGCGGGCACGGGCGAGGGTTTCCACCGCCTCGGCCACGGGACGCAGTTCGGCATGTTCCTTGGACAGGCGCACGATCTCGGCCCCATCCGCGGCCGCGCCCATGCGGGCTTCGATCTCACGATAGCGGTCCAGAACAGCCTCTAGCTTGGCCTGAGGAAGATGCACGCACGGTCTCCAACTGCACCGCCAGACGGCGGGGGGATTGCTTTAGCCCAATCGGCACGATTTGGCCAAGGGTGGGGCTAGGGTGAGGCTAGACCTGCGCCTTCAAGACCGCCGCGCGGGCCTCGACCAGCTCGACGATGTGGTCGATCATATGGTCATTGTCCATCTTGTGGTCCGGCTTTCCGGCCGTATAGACCATGCCCGCCCCCTTACCGCCGCCGGTAAAGCCGATGTCGGTATAGAGGGCCTCGCCGGGGCCGTTCACGACGCAGCCAATGATCGACAGGCTCATGGGCGTGGCAATGTGGGCCAGCCGCTCTTCAAGGGTCTCGACCGTCTTGATGACATTGAACCCCTGCCGCGCGCAGGACGGGCAAGCGATGATGTTGACGCCGCGATGGCGAAGACCCAGCGACTTGAGGATATCAAAGCCGACCTTGACCTCTTCGACCGGATCAGCGGCCAAGGACACGCGGATCGTATCGCCGATCCCGGCCCAGAGTAGCGAGCCCATCCCGATGGAGGACTTGACCGTACCGGTCCGCAAGGCGCCGGCCTCGGTCACACCCAGATGCAGCGGGCAGTCGATGGCCTCGGACAACATCTGATAGGCCGCGACGGTCAAGAAGGCGTCGGAGGCTTTGACGCTGATCTTGAACTCGTGGAAGTCATGATCCTGAAGGATACGGGCATGGTTGAGCGCGCTTTCGACCATCGCCTCGGGGCAAGGCTCGCCATAGCGTTCTAGAAGTTCACGCTCCAATGACCCGGCATTGACGCCGATGCGGATCGAACAGCCGTGGTCCTTGGCCGCCTGAACCACGTCCCGCACCCGGTCCGCCGAGCCAATATTGCCTGGATTGATCCGTAAGCAGGCCGCGCCAGCCTGCGCCGCCTCGATACCGCGCTTATAGTGAAAATGGATATCAGCGACCAAGGGGACCTTAGCGGCCTTAACGATGGTCTTGAAGGCCGCCGTGGACTCAACATCGGGGCAAGAGACGCGGACAATGTCGGCCCCGGCCTCTTCCAACTGGCGGATCTGATCGATGGTCGCGCCCGCGTCCGAGGTCAGGGTGTTGGTCATGGACTGGACGGAGATGGGCGCATCGCCTCCGACCTCGACCGAGCCCACGCGGATCTTACGCGTCGGACGGCGCTGAATCATCCGCCAGGGGCGGACATGGGCCAGCCCAGCAGCATCCGGGCCCTTATCGCTGTGATCGTGTGCGCTCATGATGGGCTATAACTAAGCCGTCTGGCGGCAAAACCCAAGCCTCTCGTCAGCAACCGAGCTCAATTGCCCAAAGAGGCCGCAGCCACATTACCCAGACGAGACAGGGGCGTCACGGCGGCGGGAAGTTTGCCCGTGAACTCGCCGTTGACATAGACATCGAAGGCGACGGGGTCAGACACATCCAAGGTCAGACCTGAAACCATCGGAGCCCGATAGGCCTCGCCAGCGGCCAACTGACGGGCGAAATAGACCGAGCCGTCAGCACCCTTGATTATGATCGAAGAACTCTTGCGAGCTTGGATCGTCACCACCGACTGCTGGGGCGCCGCGCCATAGACTGCGCCGTGTGCGTTGAAGGCTGCGCGCACCGGGACCGTGGCCTCTGGCGCCAAGGGCGTCACGCCGCCTGCCTTTTGCGCGGCAGCCAGCGCCTTGGCATTGGCTTGAGCCCCATCGACAGAGCCCCCCGCCGCGGTGGCTGCCGCCAAGCCCGGAGTGACATAGGCGGTTGGAAGGGTGGATTCGGCCGGAGCCGTGAGGGGCTCGCCGAGGCTGACCGTCGATTGGCCCAAGAGATGTTGATCGCTGACCGGCAGACCCGAAGCCGCCATGGCCAGATCCGGCACGGTTGGCGCGGGCACTGGAGGCTCCGTCAAGGCGTGCTGGGCGATGTTCCAAATCAAGACAGCGGCAAATACAACAACCGAGACAATGGCGATCAAACGAACACGAGGGTCCGACTGAGGCTGAAGACCCGACGGCGCGCGAAGAGGACCGGTCTCGTCTGGCACTTCACGGCGGAACCGCTCAGTCACCTGCGCCTCATCTAAACCCAAGGCCTGCGCATAGGCCCGCACATAGCCCAAGGCGAAGGGGCGCGAGGGCAGTTCGTCAAACCTCATACCCTCAATCGACACCAGATAGACCCGGCGCACGCGGGTCATTTCGGCGACCTGAACCGCTGTCAGACCTTGAAATTCACGTGCCGCGCGCAAACCGTCGCCAAGGGTGGGGGCGAGATCAAAGTCCGCCATGGTGAAACTGGTGCGCGGGGTCAAAATGGTAGGATCATGGGAAGCGTCATCACTGGGCACCGAACCGGGCTCACCCCCCGCTTGGTTGCCGAGCCGCGATGATGACGGGCCAGTATCCAATGCCATTATCCGCCAATGCCCCGAATTGATGGGGCAAGATCAGGCTTAAATCGCCCTCACCCTCATCAGGATTTGATTAGCTCAAATCTGTGACGTTATTATCATGCAAAATATTACAAAACAATGACTTAAATAGATACTGATAGCTTCCGTGCGAGGGTCTCAATTTCATTTCGAACCGAGCCCGCCGACCCCTTCAAGAGGTTGAGCACACCGCGCCGCGCCGCCTCACGGTCGCAGGACAAGACCATACGCTTGACCGGACCAATGCCAGACGGCGGCATGGACAGGCGGTCATAACCTAAGGCCAACAAGGCAAAGGCCTCTAGGGGCCGTCCCGCCATCTCACCGCAAACCGATACGGGCGTTCCACTCTCGTGGCACGCATCATAGATCGCCTTCATTACCCGAAGGGCGGGGGGCGAGAGGGGATCATAGCGATCAGCCACCCTCGGATTGCCCCGGTCAGCGGCGAACAGATATTGCATCAGGTCGTTGGTACCGACCGAAACAAAGTCGGTCAGGGGCAGCAGTGCATCGAGATGCCAGATCAGGGCCGGAGCCTCGATCATGGCCCCGACACGCAAGAGACCGGGCGCAGTGCGTCCTCGCCGCTCAGCCCAAGCGATTTCATGATCCACCAGAGCGCGTGCGGCGCGGAATTCCTCAACACTGGCGACCAGCGGGAACATGATCCGAAGTTCCCGCCCCCGAGAGGCAGCGATCAGGGCACGCAGTTGCAGGCGCAGCAAGGCCGGGCGGTCCAGACCCATACGAATGGCGCGCCAACCAAGGGCCGGATTGTCTTCGCGTTCCGCCTCCAGATAGGGAAGCACCTTATCGCCGCCCAGATCGAGGGTCCGGAAGGTCACGGGTCGCCCTTCAGCCGCGTCCAAAACCCGATCATAGAGAGCGGTCTGGGCGTCTAGGCGCGGCAGTTCCTCAGCAACCATGAACTGAAACTCGGTGCGAAACAGGCCAATGCCCTCCGCGCCGGTATCGTTCAGAATATCCAGATCAACCGCCAGACCAGCATTCATCAAGAGGGTGATCTTGGCCCCGTCACGGGTGATGGCCGGTGTGTCGCGCAGGCGCGCAAACTCAGCCCGCCTCTGCGCCCGAACCTCCATCCGCGCACCGACCGCTTCAATGACATCGGCACGGGGGCGCAGGTAAGCCTCGCCGGACTCACCATCGACGATCACTGGATCGCCTTCAGACACCCGATCGCGCAGGCCAGACAGGCGTCCGACACAGGGAATATCGAGCGCTCGCGCAACGATGGCCGCATGGCTGGCGGAGGAGCCCTCTTCCAAGAGCAAGCCCTTGAGCTTGGTGCGGTCATATTCGAGCAGATCGGCGGGGCCGAGATTACGGGCAATCAGAATAGCGTTTTCCGGTAGGACCCGCACCGCCGCCCCATCACCCGACAGGTGGCGCAGCAGGCGGTCATTGAGGTCTTCGAGATCGTGCAACCGTTCGCGCAGATAGGGGTCGCGGGCTTGACCGAGCCTAGCGCGGTGCTCAGAGCGCACCCGCTCAACCGCTGCCTCTGCCGTCAGACCCGAACGGACGGCCTCCTCCAAGGACCGGTTCCAGCCCCGATCATGGGCAAACATCCGGTAGGTTTCGAGCACATCATAGGAGGCCCCGACCAGTCCGTGACCATCGAGCATGCCATCGAGCTGAAGCTGCAGGGCCTCGATGGCCTTGTGCAGGCGCAAGGATTCTGCGGGCGTATCTTCGGACAGGAGGTCCGACGGCATCACCGCCGACTCGTGCAGGACCGCTCGGCCATAGGCTAGGCCATCGGCAAACTTCGCGCCCTTCAGCCGCTCTGGCTTATGGGGGGCCAATTCGACATTGCGAAGTTCAGCCTCATTGAACAGTTCACCGCCCGCGACCATTTCGGCCAAGACCATGGCGATGATCTGAAGGTCCTCGACCTCTTCTTCGGCATAGGTCCGTTCGGTCCGGTTCTGGACGACCAGAACGCCGATGGTGCGACCACCGCGCAGCAGAGGCACACCCAAGAAGGCATGGAACGGATCTTCGCCCGTCTCTGGACGGTAGGAGAAGTTCGGATTGTTGGGCGCGTCCGACAGGTTCAGCGGACGGCCAAGGCGCATGATCTCACCGACCAGACCTTCGCCCGGCTTTAGGGTGGTATTGTGCACGGCGGAGGGGTTCAGACCCTCGGTGGCGAACAGCTCGAGATCATCGGTCGAGCGGCGCAGATAGATCGAGCAGACCTCGGCCACCATCGACTGGGCGATGATGCGAACGACCATGTTCAGGCGTGCCTGCGCCGGACCGCCGCTGGCCATCGCTTCGCGGATCTGGCGCAGAAGACTGCGCGGACCCCGTATGGCTAGACCCGGCGTGGGCATGCTGATCGATGGTTCCCTAACTGGTGCCTTTAGCGACGGGGCCTTTTAGCCAATGTGAACGAAGACTTGATGACCAAAAAGGACAATCGTCCGAATTGGCTGACTGCCCTTTTCTTTGCGCAGATTAAAGCAGGCTGGTGCACAAAAAGACAACGCGGCGATCCCGAACGCTGCCTTCTAAGCACGAGACTGTGATGGGCGAGACGCCCTAGAGTTGGTCCAGTCCGTAAGCGGCGTGGAGCGCGCGCACGGCCAGTTCGGTATAGGCGGCATCGATCAGCACGCTGATCTTAATCTCGGAGGTTGAGATGACCTGAATATTGACGCCCTTTTCCGCCAAGGCTCCGAACATGGTCTTGGCCACGCCCGCATGGCTGCGCATGCCAACGCCGATGACCGATACCTTGGCCACATCTTCGTTCAACGCCACATCTTCAAAGCCGATATCGGCCTGAGCGGCGCGCATAATCTCGATGGCGCGGGCGGCATCACGCTTGCCGACGGTAAATTCCATATTGGCCGCATCGGTGGCCCGGGCCCGCGACTGGACAATCATGTCGACATTGACGTTGGCATCGGCCAAGCGTGAAAAGATCTTCGACGACACGCCCGGATGGTCGGGCAAACCAAACAGGGTGATCTTGGCTTCGTCGCGGCTATAGGCGACCCCGCTGACGATACGCTTTTCCACGATCTCCTCCTCGTCACAAACAATGGTGCCTTGGCCGGGGGCTTCCCCGGGCTCAACAAAGCTAGACAAAACCCGCAAGGGCACTTTTTTGGCCATGGCCAGTTCAACTGAGCGGGTCTGCAGGACCTTTGCGCCCAGCGAGGCCATCTCCAGCATCTCTTCATAGCTGATCTTGGCCAGCCTCCGCGCCTTCTTTTCGATGCGCGGGTCGGTCGTATAGACGCCGTCGACGTCGGTATAGATATCGCAGGCCCCGCCAATGGCTGCGGCGATGGCCACAGCGCTGGTGTCCGAGCCGCCGCGTCCAAGCGTGGCGATACGGCCATCTCGGGTCACACCTTGGAAACCGGCAATCACAGCCACTTCGCCAGCGGCAAAGGCGGCTTCGAGATTTGCGGGCGGAATCTCATCAATCCGCGCACGGCCATGAGCGTCATCGGTCAGGAGCGGCACCTGCCAGCCCATCCAAGAGCGCGCCTTGAGGCCCATATGGCGAAGGGTCATGGACAGCAAACCCGCCGTCACCTGCTCGCCTGAGGCCACAACCACATCATAATCATCGTCCGAAGGGGCCAGCCCTTCAGCCGCTACGCCCGCACCATCGGTCCAGGCGACAAGCTGGTTGGTCTGACCGGCCATAGCCGACACCACCACCGCAACCTGATGGCCCGCCGCTACCTCAGCGGCCACAAGTCGGCCCACCCGCGCGATCCGTTCCAGATCCGCGACAGAGGTCCCACCAAATTTCATAACCAGACGCGACACGTTCGGCTCGCCTTTCCTTCGTCGTTTCACTTGCCAGATGGACCTAAGCCCTCCATTTCCAACAAGAAGCGTCGCGTTCTAGCGGCGCAATGGCCTCACGGCAATGCAGGACGGTGTTTTTGATGCAAACCCCAGGGACGGACCAAGCGCAAGGATGGAGCGTCGATCCGCAAGAGGTCGAACGTTTTTCACGGATTGCGGCCGAATGGTGGGACCCAAAGGGCAAGTTTGCCCCTTTGCACCGGTTCAATCCGGTGCGTCTGTCCTTCATCCGCGATCAGGCTCTGCAACGGTTTGAGCGGGATGGTTCGGCGCGCCAACCCTTCACCGGCCTTAAGCTGCTCGATATTGGCTGTGGGGGCGGGCTCTTGTCTGAGCCGATGAGCCGCCTCGGTTTCGAAGTCACTGCCGTTGACGCGTCCGAGCGCAATATCAAGACCGCCTCTGCCCATGCCTCTGAACAGGGCCTCGACATTCACTTTCGCTGCTCGACAGCAGAAACCTTGCTCGAAGAGGGCGCGGGCCCCTTTGATCTGATCCTCAACATGGAGGTTATCGAGCATGTGTCCGATCCGGGTGCCTATCTGCGCGCCTGTTCGCAGCTGCTCGCCCCCGGCGGCCTGATGATCGTCGCGACCATGAACCGGACGCTCAAGGCGCTGGCCCTGGCCAAGATCGGCGCGGAATATATTCTGCGCTGGCTGCCTGCGGGGACCCACGACTGGAACAAGTTCCTTAAGCCTGAGGAGCTGCAAGCCTTTTTGGCCAGCGAACCGGTTCAGATCGAAGGTCCGTTCGGCGTCAGCTTCAACCCGCTCTCCGGCAAGTGGGTGCGTTCGGGCGACAGCGATGTGAACTATATGATGACGGTCCTAAAACCGGCCCTCGTCTAGACCAGCTTATCCACAAACAGAGCGGTGCTGGTCGGCGGTGCTGCCACCGCCGCGCCATAGGCCGTGGCCTTGGTCTGATTGTCTTTCAAGGCTTTTAAGAAGGCGTCGAGCGCGTCCTTCAAAGGCGAGCTTGCGTTGGTATCGGTCGCAGTCGCCTGATCGGCAGCAGGCGGTGGTGGCGGAGGACGCCGACCGGCTGCGCCCGGACCTTCAGTTCCGCCGGGGCCGTCATCCTTGGCCCCCTTGTCATTATCACCATCATTATCGCCGCCCATTCCGCCACCATTGGGGCCGCCCTTGGACGCGACCTTGGCGAAGAAGTCCGACAGCAGGGTGGCTTGATCTTGGCTGATGGCACCTGCATCGACCTGCTGGGACAGAAGATCTTGCAGCTTTTGGCGATTGTCCGCGCCTTTGGGCGGCGGCGGAGGCGATGCCCCATCAACCGACTGCGCGGGGGCACCCTGCCGAGCGACCTGTGCGGTCTGCTGGGTCGGCGCGATGGGCATATAGCGCATCATGGACGAACTGGTCGCGGCGATCGACATCACCATCTCCTTGATAGCAAGCGCCCCCCGGCCCTTACTTCAGGGTCTGCTTAACAGCGAGGCCTGAATGTGATCCTAAATTGTATGGTTAATAAAAAGTTAATACCCGTTGATATCAATTATAAACTTGGCGTCTGATTAAGATTTTGGATTAGGCATTTTCGTCCAAAACCATCGGCTCATTCGACGCGATCGACCGTGACAGGGCCGAGGCGCCATAGATCGCGGTCTTTTCCTGCGCCTCTTTGAGGTTCTTCACAAACAGGGCCAAGGCCTCGTTCAGTACCGGGTCAGGCTTGAGGGCGGCGCGAGCGCGTGAGGCTCTGGTTTTCTTACGCCGAACAGTCCCCGTTTCGGCACCGGTTACAGCGCCCTCTTCCTCGCCACCCTCTTCCTCCGCCTCGAGACCTTTGCGGATCATTTCACTGCTGGACAGTTCCTTGGGGCCACCGCCCATCTGGGTCTGGGTGGCGAGACTGGCAAAGAAGGTCGAGAGGGCGTTGGCCTGTTTCTGGTTCAAACTGCCGGCCTGAATCTGATTGGCCAGCATCGACTCCATACGGGCCAGGTTTTCAGTGCGCGATAAGGGCGGCAGGCGCTGGCTATTGTTGGTGTCAATCGACAGGGCAGGGCGCACCGGCAGCGGTGCCACCGCCGGCATGTAGGCTGGACCCGCCGTCCCGACTGCATTGATCGACATGACCACATCCTTTGAGAAAAGGAACCTGAGGCAACTCTATATCAAAATGTTAGAAGTCAAAGCGTTAATGATGGAGCCTAAAACAGAGTAGATCACCCCGACTAAATAGCTAAAAAAGACCCGTTCGCTTAGGTTTGCCGTTAGTTGAGCTTTTGTTTTTCAATGGGCTTTGGCGGCATGGGCAGGACCGGCACGCCATCCTCGACCAAGTCCTTGACCTCTTTGGGCGAGGCCTGGCCATAGATTCCCCTCTGTTCAGAGCGGCCCTCGTGGATGGCCCGGGCCTCAGACGCAAAGGTGTCGCCAACATCGTCAAAGTGGGTCTCGACATGGTCGCGCATGGCCTCCATGGCCTGCATAGCCATGGCGTGCTGGTCCAAAGTTGAGGGGCTGACATCGCCTTTCTTCGCCCCGACAACCGCAGGCGCCATGATGGCCTTGCGCACATCGGTTGAGCCACAGATCGGACAGCCGATCAGACCCCGCGCTGATTGATCGTCAAAATCCGCCGACGCGCCGAACCAGCCTTCAAACTCATGATCCAAGACGCAGGACAGACTATAGCGGATCATAGATCAGGCCCGCTAAAGGCGCGGTCGTGGATCAGGGCCGGAATGGCCGAACGGGCCTTGGCGATCTCAGTCAAATCCAGCACGGCGTTGACCACGCAAGGCTCGTCATGATCGACGCTGGCAACGACCTCGCCCCAAGGCGCGATGATGATCGAGTGGCCCCAGGTCGCACGGCCATCGTCGTGGGTGCCGCCCTGCGCCGGGGCCAAGACAAAGCTGCCCGTCTCAATGGCTCTGGCCCGCAGCAAGATCTCCCAGTGCGCTGCACCGGTCGGTCGGGTAAAGGCCGCAGGCACGCTGATCAGGCCTGCGCCCGCCTTGGCTAAGGCGCGGTAAAGGTACGAAAACCGCATGTCATAACAGATGGTTAGACCCATCTTCACATCGGGCAAGGCCACTACGGTTGCGGCCTCTCCGGGGGTATAGGCCGAAGATTCGCGATGGCGCTCGCCCGTGGGCAGGTCGACATCGAACATGTGGATCTTGTCATAGGAGGCGACGATCTGGCCTTCGGGCGAAATCATCAGGCTGCGATTGGCCGCCAAGCCATCGGGGCGCAGAACCAGCGCCGATCCGATCAAGAGCCAAATCTTGAGCTCTGCTGCCAAGGCCACCAGACCCTGAACACAGACATCCTCCTCCGCCGGACGCAGAGCCGCAAACATGGCGTCGCGATTGCGCTGCAAGAGGTTGGTGCCCTCCGGCGTCAGGACCAACTGCGCCCCGTCTGCGGCGGCTCGCCGGATCAAGGGCTCAGCCTGAGCCAAGGCCGCAGCCTGGGTCGCGGGCGTGCGCATCTGGATCAGGGCGACGGCCAGCCTGCTCATGCGGCGAGCATCGCGTCCAGTTTGCCGTTACGCTCTAGGGCCATAATGTCATCACAACCGCCGACATGCTTATCGCCAATGAAGATCTGCGGAAAGGTGGAGCGACCCGAGCGCTGCATCATTTCCTGCCGTAGGGCCGGATCCATACCCGCTTCGATCTCCTGATAGCTGACGCCCTTTTGACGCAGAAGGCCAATCGCGCGGGTGCAATAGGGGCAGAACGGCTTGGTATAGATGGTCACGGCGGTCATGACGGGCCTTTCATGGTTTGATAGCCTCTATATAGGCTGATTTTCCGACGTGCGCACCCTTGCCACCACCGCGACATCAACAGCGCGTGCTCCGGCCCGCATCAATGCCTTCGCGCAGGCCTCGACCGTGGCCCCGGTGGTCAAAACATCATCGATCAGCAAGATCCGCCGTCCCTTGATGTGACGCAGATGACCGGATGGTACGATGAAGGCCCCGGCCACGTTTCGCCGTCGGCCAGAGCCGGAGCGTCCCCCTTGACTTGCCGTCGCCCGCCGACGCTGGAGACTGTCAGCCAAGTAAACCAGACCCGCTTGCCGAGCGAGCGGACGGGCGATCTCGGCGGCCTGATTGTAGCGCCGCGACAAAAGCCGCAAGGGATGGAGCGGGACGGGAACCACGGCGTCAGCATCAGCGATCAAATCTCGCGCCGCGCGGCTAATCCATTGCTGAAACAGCTTGGCCAGATCGGGCCGGTCGGCATGTTTGAACCGCAAGATCAGGTCACGTGAGAACTCATCATAGAGGCAGGCCGCCCGCGCCCGCGCAAAGGCCCTCGGCCGCGCCATACAGGCCGGACAGAGGGCCCCAATCCCCTGATCGAACTCGAACGGAATGCCGCAGCCATCACAGACCGGATCATCGAGGAAACTCACCTTCATAAAGGCATCCGCCGCCAATCCTGGCCCCTGCGACGGCCTTTCGGCGAAATCTCGAGGGGGAAATAGCAAATCGAGCAGGGTGTGAAGACTATGTCTCATTTCCGAAACCGGCTTTGATGATATAGGCCTTGAACCATGAGCGCCCCCCCTCGCCTGTTCGACCGTTCCTTGCACCGCGCCCGACTGGACCGCGCCGCCTTGGATTTCGCCGCTGCCGATTTCCTCAAGACCCGCGCGGCTGGCGATATGGTCGAGCGGATCGAAATCATCCTGCGCGATTTTCCCGTCTGTGTCGATCTGGGGTCGCGAAGTGGAATATTCTCGCTTATATTGTCAAACAGCGATGCACGGCCACGGGTCGGAACCGTGATCGAGACGGATCTTTCCGGGATGATGCTGGCCGGGCGAGATGGCCTTCGCCTTCAGGTCGACGAGGAGGCCCTGCCCTTTGGCGTTGCCTCTTTGGATCTGGTGGTCTCCAGCCTTGCCCTGCACTGGGTCAATGACCTGCCTGGGACCCTCATTCAAATCCGCCGTGCGCTGAGGCCCGATGGCCTTTTCATGGCCGCGATCTTCGGGGGCCAGACCCTGACCGAGCTTCGCCAATGTTTGATCGAGGCGGAGTCCGAACTGAGCGGCGGCGCGGGCCTTCGCATTGCCCCCTTTGCCGACGCCTATGATGTGGCGGGCCTGTTACAGCGCGCCGGTTTTGCCCTGCCTGTGGCCGATGTTGACCGGGTGACAGTGCGCTATGACCATCCGCTCAAGCTGATCCAAGACCTGCGGCGCATGGGCGAGACCAATGCCTTTGCAGACCGGCAGGGCCGTCCCCTGACCCGGGCCGTGCTGGCCAGGGCCATGGCCCTCTATCAGGACCGGTTTAGTGATCCAGACGGTAAGGTCCGCGCCACCTTTGACATCTTGACCATGACCGGTTGGGCACCCCATCCCGATCAACAACAGCCCCTCAAGCCCGGCTCCGCCAAGATGCGACTGGCCGACGCCTTGGGGGCGATCGAACAGTCTGCGGGCGAAAAGCCCGGTGAGGAAATGTCATGACCGAACTGTCCGTTCTCGACCTGTCGCCTCTGCTGGGTGCCATGACCGGCGCCGAAGCGGTGCGCGAAACCATCGCCATGGTCCAGATCGCCGAAAAACTCGGTTTCAACCGGTTCTGGGTCGCAGAACATCACTCGATCCCGGCCTTTGGCGGCTCAGCGCCTGAAATCTTGATCGCGGCCATGACCCAGGTTACCAGCCGCATCCGGCTCGGCTCTGGCGGGGTGATGCTACCGAACCACTCCCCGCTCAAGATCGCTGAACAGTTCATGGTCCTAGAGGGTCTGGCGCCGGGGCGGATCGATCTGGGTGTCGGACGAGCCTTGGGGGCGGATATGCGCACAGGCTCGGCCCTGCGCTCGGCCGGATCAGAGGCCTTCCCGCAATATTTCGCGCTGCTCAATGCTTGGCTGCTGGATTCGTCGGGCAAGGAGCCCTTCCCAGAGCGCCATCCGGCCAGCGGTATCATAGCTCAACCACGCGGGCCGTCTCATCCAGATCTTTTCATCCTCTGCACCTCGATAGACAGCGCCACCTTCGCCGGAAAGGCCGGGGTCGGCATGGTCTTTGCTGAGTTCATCGCCCAGACAGATGCGGCACCCGCCATCGCCGCCTACCGCGCCGCCTTCACCCCCTCGCCCTTCCGCGACAAGCCTTGGGCCGGGGTCGGGACCTCTGCCTTTGCCGCCGATACGCCCGAAGAGGCGCAAAGGCTCGATGCCCCCCGTCAGGTCTGGGCACTGAGCTTTTTAGAGGGTCGCCAAACCAGCTTCCCAAGCCTCGAAGCGGCCCATGCCAAGCTGGCCGCCCTTGGTCCTGATCCTAGGCTGGCCGAGGTGTCGCGTCGCTCCATCGTCGGTGACGGCGCCCAGGTCCGCGCCGCCCTCGCCGCCAAGGCCGCCCACACCGGCGCGGACGAACTGTTCATCATCAGCTACGGCCCCACCCGCCAAGACCGCGCCCGGTCGTTGGCGTTGATTAAGGGGTGAGGGAGTGGTTGTAACCCCCTACCCCGGCTTCGCCGGTACTTCCCCCAGAGGGGGAAGATTTAAGCGCTGATAATCTTCCCCCTCTGGGGGAAGTGGCCCGAAGGGCCGTAGGGGGCCTTGCTTCCTGTCTTCCACCTTCCCCGCGTTCGCGGGGACCCGGCGGTGAGAGGGGAAACCACTCGCGTCATTGCGAGCGCAGCGAAGCAACCCAGGGGTCTGACACAGTCATGAGGGGATGTTCCCATGTTTTCCGCGCCATCAGACGCGGCAAACAGGCTCCACATACCGTCTTCCCCGCGAAGTCGGGAACCCAGACCCCTTCCCTCAGGCGGGAAGTGACCCACTGGCCCACGCTTTTGTGGCCAAGGCGGTGGAGAAAGCCGTGGATGAACACCCCCTCACCCAACCCTCTCCCCCAAGGGGGCGAGGGCTTTATCGTTTTTCTTAGCCCTCTCCCCGTGGGAGAGGGTTGGGTGAGGGCCTTGTTTTATATTCCATCCCGTCTCACCGCCGGTGTGAATGGATCTAGATCCCCGCCTTCGCGGGGAAAACGGTAGGATGCAGCCCCCTTCCCCCCCAAACGAAAAACGCCCCCATCCGGAGATGAGGGCGCTTCAAGACTAATTTCGAAAAATCTTAGCCGCCAGCCATTTTGCGGAAGAACTTCTGGCCCTGTTCGCCGCCGGCGAAATAGGCTTTCTGGCCATCCGTATCGTTGATCTTTTCCCAGTTGGCCGCGACCTCTTCGACGGACAGGCCGCCTTCACCGAGATAGACGCCTTCGGTTTCAAAGATGCGCGACAGGGCGAAGGCCCCGGCGCCAGCGGTCAAGATCGCGCCGGTCGGGGCATCTTCGCTAACCAGATAGACCACGCCGGGTGTGACATATTCGGGCTTCAGCTTTTCCAGCACTTCGGGCGGCATCAGGCCTTCGGTCATGCGGGTGGCCGCGACTGGCGAGATGGCGTTGACGCGGATATTGTTCTTCTGGCCCTCGATCTTGAGGGTGTTCATCAGGCCCAGCACCGCCATCTTGGCTGCGCCATAGTTGGCCTGACCGAAGTTGCCATACATGCCCGAAGACGAGGTGGTGACGACGATGCGGCCATAGTTCTGGGTCTTCATAATTTCCCAGACGGCCTTGATGGGCTTGTAGGTGCCCCAAACATGGACCTGCATGACCGCTTCGAAGTCGGCCAGTTCCATCTTGGAGAAGGACTTGTCACGCAGGATTCCGGCATTGGCGATCAGGATGTCGATGCGGCCATAGGCGTCCATGGTCTGTTGGACCAGATGGGCGACACCCGCGTCGTCGGTAACCGATGCGCCATTGGCGATGGCCTCACCGCCAGCGGCCTTGATTTCAGCCACAACGGCTTCGGCAGCGGCGCTGTTGCCGCCCGAGCCATCCATCGAACCACCGAGGTCATTGACCACGACCTTGGTGCCGCGACGGGCGAGTTCAAGAGCGTGTTGACGGCCAAGGCCGCCGCCCGCGCCAGTGACAATGGCAACCTTGCCGTCGAAACGGATGTCAGACATGTGCATCTCCCAATGGTTCAAATGCGTTAAACTGGCGCGGAGTAGTGGTGCGCTGTCGCTTTGTCGTCAAGAGACCATGCGCGTTTGGACAGTGTAAGACGGTTACTGATCGCTCTTGTTGGCCTTGCCATCGGCTGGTTTGGCCACCGCGCGGCGCTCTCCGGCCACGTGACCTGCCTTCATGAACTTGACCAAGACCCGCTGGCCGATCAGCAGGGGGATGCCGTCAGCAGACACCACCACCTCGACCACGCGCTCATCGGTCCGTTCAGACGGGTCGTCCGACTGCAGCTTGCGCGCGCCGAAGACCGCAGCCCGGCGAAGGACCTTGCCTGTATAGAGCTTGGTGTCGTCGGCTTCGGGTGAGATTTCCACCGCTTGCCCAATGGTCACGGCGGGCAGGGCGCTCTCGGCGATTTCAGCGCGCACGATGCGGGCATTGTTGGGCTCAAGGTCAAACAGGTTCGAGACGTTCAGGGTCGAGGCACCCGAGCCCGGATTGGCATAGCGCCGCACGATCCGGCCATCGGCAGGGGCCCTGATGATGGTCATTTCGAGATTATAGTCTGCCTCGTTCTTGCGCGCCATTACGGTCCCGACGATCGCCTTTTGCGCGCCGAGATTGGCCTCCGCTATGCGCACGGCGTCCCGAGCCTGATCGATCCGTTGGGCGGCGACAAAGTTTGATCCGGCCAGCGCGGAAAGGCGGTCCAGTTCGCGACGGGCGGCGGACAGTTGCACATCGGTGGCGTTGATCTGGGCACGGGCTTGGGCGACCTCCGCACTGGCGCGGTCAGCGGCCAGGCGGGCCTCATCATTTTCTTGGCGGGCGAGGACCTGATCTTTGACGACATTGTCGCCCTCTTGCACCAGAACCTCGCGGATGATGCCGCCTCGGCGGGCTGCCACCGCAATAATGCCGCCCTCGACATCGGCCTTACCATTGGCAATGGCAGCAAAGGGGCTTTCAGGCGCTTTGGCAGCGGCAGAAACGGCTGCGGCCTTCTTGGTCTTGGCCTGATTACTCAGGAACAGACCGGTGGATCCCAAGGCCACAACCCCCAGAACGATGAGCCAAAAGACAGGACGACGGACAAGACTCAGCATCAGGATCTAGGCTCCAGCAAGGGCAGTAGAGGCATCGACAGGCGAGGCCGGTGTGCGGCGGACATCATCAAGGATGCGGCCGTCTTCAATATGGATGACACGGTCGGCATAGGCCTCTAGGCGCGGATCGTGGGTCACGCAGATGACCGCAGCCCCTTGGACCTTGGCGGCTCTCTGCAGCAGACGAATCACCACCTGACCGTTCTCGCCATCGAGGGCCGAGGTCGGTTCGTCGGCGAACAGAAGTTGAGGCTGTTTGGCCAAGGCCCGGGCAATAGCGACGCGCTGTTTTTCACCGCCTGACAGTTCTGAGGGGTGTTGATTAAGGCGCTCCCCCAGACCCACCTCGGTCAAGGCCTGGGTCGCGATAGCTTGGGCTTGTGCAGGACTAAAACCCTTATATTTCAGAACGGTGGTCACCTGTCGAATGGCGGTCAGGGCTGCGAACAGGTTGAAGCCCTGAAAGATGAAGCCGCAGTGATCAAGCCGGAACCGATCGATGCGGGTGTCGGTCTGGGACCAAAGGTCTTGGCCCATGGCTGTGACATGGCCCTCATCGGGACGCAGTAGGCCGGACAGGGCGGCGATGAGCGTGGACTTGCCCGAACCGGATGGCCCCATGACCATGGTCAGGTCGCCGTGCAGGGCGTCGAAATCGACGGACTTGAGCACTTGGATGTGGCTCCGACCGGTCTTGAAGCTCTTGCTTAAGCCCTTGGCCTCGATGGCCTTGGTGCCAACATGACTGTTGAGGGGGTTCGGGCTCATCGCAGCAGGTCCGCAGGTTGGCTCTTTTTCAGGATGCCGAGGGCCATAAGGCCTGACAGCATGGCGATCAGCAGCAGGAAGACCGCCGTCATGCCGACCAGTCCGGGGGTGAAGGCCATCGGCACGCCACCGGCACCGGCCAACAGGGCCATTAATGTGACCAGAACCGCCGTGGCTCCAAGGCCAGCCACCCCGACCCAGAAGCTCAGTTCGAGAACAATCCAGCGCAAGGACCCCATCGACACGCCGAGCGCGCGCAAGGACGCAAATTCCTTGATATTGGCCAAGATCGCACCGCGCAGGGTCTGAGACGTGATCCCCACCCCGATCAGCAGCCCCAGAAATAGCGAGAAGCCCAGCATGATGCCGATGATGCTCTCCTTCATCATGGAGCCTTCATTGGCCTTGGCCAGTTCGGCTCTGGTCCAGGCGCGAAACTGGCCGTTGGCGATGGCGTTCATCTGGTCTCGGACCTGATCAGCCTGCCCGGGGTCAGCGATCTTGACCATCAGCGGCCCGACACGGCGCGAGCCGTTGGCCATGCCGAGCAGACGCAAGGTATCGCGTGACATGATGATTTGAGGCCGCATCATGTTGGGGTAGCCGGTGATGATCGCCTTGACCTTTACGGTTTTACCATTGAGCGTCGCCTTATCGCCCAGCTTGACGCCGAGGCTTTTCAGCGCGGACTGATCGAGGGCAATGGCATAGGGTTCGGTCAGGGCAATACGGGTTGCGTCACTATAGTCGGTCGGCAGGGTCACAGAACCGGGTCGCGGATCAATCGACATGATCTGGACATATTCGCGCTTTCGCTTCTCGCCCTTTTTCGCTGTTCCATCCTGATCGACATTGCCCCACATGGCCCCTTCACCATCCAGATCGGCGACCTGAACCACCTGCGGGTTCATATAGATGAGCGGCATGACCCGGCGGGGCAGGCCGCCCGTATTCATCAAGCTTTCGGCCTTGCTCGGCAGGATCATGATTTCAGCGGGAGACCGGTCAATGGTGGCCGTAAAAGCCTTACCAATGCCCATGAACATGCCGACCTGCGCCAGCACCAGCAGGCCTGAAAAGGCCAAGGCGACGACAGCAGCCAGATATCTGCGCCATTCATAGATCAGCGTGGCGAGAGCCAGCGACATGGAGAAAGAACCCTTCGGGGGAATTTTGGTTATTTTGGCGAGAGCAAATTGCAAAACTGCTCTTGAATGTCTCAAAGATCGCCGCTGCGAAGGCTTTATCCAAGTTAAATCGAGGTAACAAAGGGCTTTGGTAGCTTTGGCCCGCGACGGCGTGATGGAAATGCAACGGCCAGATCGACTTCGGCTTGCGCCAAGGGGCCGTGCAATGGTTGATAGGGCTTGGACGGACCGGCGCAGGGGGCGCCGCCGCGCCGGGGGAAGTCGATGTTTCGGTGGGAAAACGCTCAGAGCCTTGTGGGCCTCAGTCTGACGCTTGCGCTCTGCTGGGCCCTGTCTGAGGACCGCAAACGGTTTCCTTGGCGCTTGGCGATCGGGGCCATTGGCGTTCAGATCGGCTTGGTGGCTCTGATGTTTGGTGTGCCGCAAGCGCGGGCCGTGGTCAGTGGGATCAATGACGCGGTCGACGGTCTGTCATCGGCGACGGCGCAGGGCACGCAGTTCGTGTTCGGCTATCTGGGCGGCGGCGCGCAGCCCTATTCGGTGGCCAATCCCGCGTCGCTCTTTGTCTTTGCCTTTCAGGTCCTGCCTCTGATCCTTGTGATCTCGGCCCTGTCGGCCCTGCTCTGGCACTGGAAGATCCTGCGTTGGATCACCCGAGGCTTTGGCTTTCTGTTTCAAAAGACCATGGGGCTTGGCGGAGCGTCGGCCCTAGCCACCGCAGCCAATATCTTTTTGGGCATGGTCGAGACCCCGATCATCATCAAGGGCTATCTGGATAAGCTGTCGCGTTCTGAACTGTTCATGATGATGGTCGTGGGGCTGGCCACCGTCGCCGGGTCGACCATGGTCGCCTATGCCATGATCTTGAAGGCCACCTTGCCCAATGCCGCCGCTCACGTGCTGGTGGCCTCAATCGTTTCTGCCCCCGCAGGCGTGTTGCTGGCGCGGATCATGATCCCGGAAAACCCCGGCGAGGGCGGGGCCTATGCCGACTATTCCTCGGACCTGCTCTATGACAGCTCCATCGACGCCATCAGCAAGGGCGTGGCCGATGGCTTGCAGGTGGTTTTGAACATCTCGGCCATCTTGATCGTCTTTGTAGCGCTGGTAGCCATAGCCAATAATGTGCTGAGCATCTTGCCCCTGTGGGACAGCCAGCCGGTGACGCTTGAGCGGATGTTGGGCGTGATCTTTTCGCCCCTCGCGTGGGCGCTGGGGATCGAGTGGGCCGATGCGGCCAAAGGCGGCTATCTGCTGGGCGTCAAGCTGATGCTGACTGAGTTCATCGCCTTCATCGACCTGGGCAAGATCCCCGTTGGTGAAATGAGCGAGCGCAGCCGCATGATCATGACCTATGCCCTGTGCGGCTTTGCCAATATTGGCTCGGTCGGCATTACGGTTTCAGGCATGGGCGTTTTGATGCCAGAGCGCCGCACCGAGATCATCGGGCTGGTGTGGAAGGCGCTGTTAGCCGGGTTCTTGGCCACCTGCATGACGGCTGCCATAGTCGGGCTTTTGCCCCGCGAACTGTTTGGTCTTTAACGAGAAAAACGAGGATATCCCATGAAGCTCTATGACAGTTTCCGTGCCCCGAACCCCCGCCGCGTGCGCTGGCTCATGGCGGAAAAGAACATCACCGACATTGAGATCGTGATGATCGATGTCTTCAAGGGGGAGCATAGGACCCCGGAATATCTGGCCAAGTGCGGCCTAGCCAATGTGCCAGCGCTCGAGTTTGACGACGGTACCGCCATCACCGAGTCTGTCGCCATCGCGCGCTATCTTGAGACGGTCTATCCTGAGCCCAACATGCTGGGGAAGGACGCTCGGGAAGTGGCCGTCATCGAGATGTGGACCCGCCGCGTCGAGAACCTGTTGGGCACACCCCTGATGCTGTCTGTGCGTCACACCCATCCCGCGCTGGCCGCCCTCGACACGCAAATCCCAGCCATCGCTGAGACCAATATGGCCGCAGCAGGCCGCGCCATGAAGGTCTTTGACCGCCAACTGGCCAAGACAGAGTTTCTGGCCGGTGATCGCGTGACCATGGCCGACGTGGTCGCCGCGACCTCCATCGATTTTGCGCGGATGATCAAGTTCACCATTCCGGCCGAACTGACCCATCTGAACCGCTGGTACGACGCCATGATGGCCCGTCCTGCGGCCAAGGCTGGCGTGTAGAAATAAGGCCCTTAATCGCGTCATTGCGAGGCGCACCGCGCCGAAGCAACCTAGGGTAACCTCCCCTCACGCGCTCGCAACGACGCGGTAAACAAATAGGTAAGGCCCTCACCCAACCCTCTCCCTCAGGGAGAGGGCTAAGAACGAAAATGCCCTCGCCCCCTTGGGGGAGAGGGTTGGGTGAGGGGGTTACATCCACTGGCCTCAGTGAACGGGTCTGGATCCCCGCCTTCGCGGGGAAAACGGAGGGAGATAGAAAACAAAACCCCCCTTCGGCCCTTCGGGCCCGTTCCCCCAAAGGGGGAAGATCAACGACAGCGAAATCTTCCCCCTTTGGGGGAAGTACCCGCGTAGCGGGGGAAGGGGGTCAGTCCACAATGCGCATTGTCGGCGCGGGGCGCTCATCAGCCCCCGCTTCCAGCCCAGCCGCCACCGCCATAGCAATATCCATAAAGGCTCGGCCTGCCGGACTGTCCGCCTGATCGATCACGAAGGGCTTGCCGTCGTCGCAAGCTTGGCGAAGGGCGATATCGATGGGCACCTCGCCCAAGAACGGCGCGCCTAAGGTCTCGGCGGTTTCACGCGCACCGCCTCGGCCAAAGATCTCAATCGCGGCTCCGGTCGAAGGATCGGTGAAATAGGCCATATTTTCGACGACGCCCAGGATCGGTACGTGGGTCTTTTCAAACATAGAGATCCCTCGGCGCACATCGATCAGGGCCACGGCCTGAGGGGTCGAGACCACGACCGCGCCGCTGACCGCGACCTTCTGAGCTAGGGTCAGCTGAATGTCGCCCGTCCCCGGCGGCATATCTATGACCAGCACATCCAGCGGCTCAGCCTCACTGCCCCAGGCCACATCATTGAGCATCTGGTTCAGCGCTGATGAGGCCATCGGTCCGCGCCAGATCATCGGGGCGGCCTCATCGACCATGAGGCCAATCGACATGGCCTTAATGCCAAAGACGCTGATTGGCTGAAGCTTGCCGCCCGCACCCACCACCGGCTCATCGGTCAGACCCAGCATGCGCGGGATCGAGGGGCCATAGACATCGGCATCGAGCAACCCAACCTTTAGGCCCAGACGCGCCAGAGCACAGGCCAGATTGACCGAGACCGTAGACTTACCCACCCCACCCTTGCCGCTAGCAACCGCCAAGACATGACGGACATGGTCGGGCTTCATGGCGCCGGTGGGGCGGCTTGGCGCGTTCTGCGAGACGGCTTGCGGTGACAGGGTCGCGCCCTTACGAACCCGAATACTACCCGGCGCGAGGCTCGGCTCGGCGCTGGCGGTGAGGACCACCTGAGCACGCTCGACCCCCGGCAAGCCGGCCAACAGCGATTCGGCCTGGCTACGGACGGCCTCATAGAGCGGCACATCGGCG
>Ga0214919_10001452_pt1 | contig 38813 bp, 38 predicted proteins | sample LL1503_MetaG_FD_177994 | JGI IMG/M metagenome (GOLD analysis project Ga0214919, IMG submission 177994) | Freshwater microbial communities from Lake Lanier, Atlanta, Georgia, United States - LL-1503 | ecosystem: Environmental > Aquatic > Freshwater > Lake | place: USA: Georgia | collected...
ATGTTTTATAGCAGGACGCCTGCGAGGAAACATGACCGACTATAAACTCTACGGCACGCCCGGTTCGCTCTATACCAGCAAGGCCCGGTCCTATCTGATCAAGCAGGGCATTGCCTATACGAACCATGCCGTGGGTGAGCCGCGTTTCCGCGCCGAGATCGTGCCCGCCGTCAATCGCTGGATCATGCCGGTGATGGAGACCCCGCAGGGCGAGTTTGTGCAGGACGGCTCAGACATCATCGCTTGGTTTGAAGCTAAGGGTCCAACGCGCTTTCCCGCCTATCCCCAGACCCCGCGCCACAAGGTCATCAGTCAGATCTTCGAGCTGTTCGGCGGCGAGGGCCTGTTGCGTCCGGCCATGCACTATCGCTGGAACTTTGATGAGACCAATCGCGCCTTCCTCGCCAATGACTTCTCCGCTGCCCTCGCCCCGACCGGTGCCGGACCCGAGGAATGGGAACAGGTCTTCGCCATGGCCAGCGCCCGGATGCGCAAGGCGATGCGGAACTTTGGCGTGACTGCCGACACCATTCCGATGGTCGAGGCCTCCTATGAGCAGTTCTTGGACCTGCTGGACGCCCATCTGGCCCATTCGCCCTATCTGCTGGGTGGTCGTCCGACCTTGGGCGACTATGGCCTGATCGCACCGCTTTTTGCCCATCTGGGCCGAGATCCCTATCCTTTGGCCATGATGAAGAACCGCGCCTACCGTGTTTGGCGCTGGGTCGAGCGGATGAATAGCACCGACCATGATGCCGGTGAATATGGCGGCGCGAGCGGGGAACTGTTCGCCGATGATGGCGTGCCGGACACCCTGATCGCGCTGTTAAAATTCATCGCCGAGGACTATCTGCCCGAGATCAAGGCCAGCGTCGGCTTCATCCGCCAATGGCTGGACAGCAAACCCGATCTGCTGGCCGGAACCAATGGCCTTGAGCGCAAGAGCGAGCGGATGGTGGGTCAGGTCGAGTTTGAATGGCGCGGCACGCCCGTTCAGGTCGCCGTCATGCCCTACCGGCTCTATCTGCTGCAAAAGGTTCAGGATGCGGCGGAAAGTCTAAAGGGATCAGATCGTGCGGGCCTCGATAGCCTACTGGCCGAGACCGGCCTGACCGAAATCCTAACCCTCAAAACTCAGCGCCGGGTCTATAGGGATAATCACCTCGAACTGTGGGGTGAGGTGGATTAGGAAGTGAGAAAAGGCCCTCACCCAACCCTCTCCCACAGGGAGAGGGCTAAGGATGGATAAGCCCTCGCCCCCTTGGGGGAGAGGGTTGGGTGAGGGGGACTAAAATAAACAGGACCCCCTTCGGCGCTTTGCGCCACTTCCCCCAGAGGGGGAAGATCTAAGCGTTCTAAATCTTCCCCTCCGGGGGAAGTACCGGCGAGGCCGTGGTAGGGGGTTAGACCAGCTTTAACTGATCCATGAGGGCAGGGCCCTCCATCGCCGGATCGGAGAAGCTGTCCTTGCCGGTTTCGATCCGTCCGGCGAGACGGCGGTGATAGCTGCGGGCCTTGGGGTTGGTGACCGACAGATCGTACCAGCCCGCGCTGGACCGCAGGGTCCATTGGGCCTTGGCCGTTCCACCGGCTGGGACGGTCAAGGTCGCAGGTTTCAAGCCATATTCATTGGCCGTGATGGCCAGGCTCAGCGGCGCGGCACCCGGATTATTCACCGTCACGGTCAGCATAGGCCCCTTGGCCTCGGCGCGGGTCAAGACGGTCGCCTCGCTAGCCGAAGCCGTACCCACATAGTGACGATGGAAGCCATTGGGCCCGAGCACCCAAAGGTCATGGGCGCCTGCTGGCCATTGATCGGCCAAGCTCTTATCGGCCTCGACCGTATAGCGCCGGGGCGGCAGGTCGAGCCGCAGGCGGTCATAGACGTGGAACACTGCCGCCGCCTTGCCGACATTGTTGAAGCTGAGATGCAGCGCGCCATCCTTGACGCTATCCTCGAGCTCAAGCGCATAGGGCAGAGCCCGCGATGGGCGAAGGCCAGCGGCCTGTACCGGCGCGGTTGGGCTGGCAGGGGTCTTGGGCAGGGCCCAGGCGAGCAGGGCCTTGGCCTTGGCCGCGTCGGTCCCAGTCTCAGGCAGCTTACTGGCAAAGGCCGCATCGTTCGGAGACTTGAAATTAAAGGCCGTGGTCAGGTCGCCGCAGACTGCGCGCCGCCATGGCGAGATGTTGGGCTCCATCACCCCAAACCGCTCCTCTAGGAAGCGGATCACGGAGGTGTGGTCAAAGACCTGCGAATTAACCCAGCCGCCACGGCTCCAAGGCGAGATGATGAACATGGGCACGCGTGGGCCGAGGCCATAGGGCCGTCCCATCAGGTGGTCGCGCTCATATTTGGCTTCGGTCGGGTTGCGGACCAGATGATATTCGCTGGCGGTATCGACCGTAGACGCACCGAGCAAGGCCTCCGGATTGGCCGGGTCGCGCGACGGCGGCGCGGGCGGCGGCGCATGGTCGAAGAAGCCGTCATTCTCGTCATACATGAGCAGCAAGACGGTCTTGGCCCAGACCTTGGGATCAGCGGTCAGGGCATTGATCACGCGGGCCGTATAGTCGGCGCCCTGTGCCGGGCTCGATGGGCCAGGATGCTCGGAATCCTTGGCCGGGGCGATGATGTAGGACACCTTGGGCAGCTTGTCGTTCAGCACATCTTCAGCAAACCCATCGAGGGTCCGCGTGCTCATGGCCAACTCTTTCAAGACCGGATCAGAGCCCGGCGCGTCGGCATGGGCTTCGCGGAAGGCCTTGAACCCTGAAAGAGGATTGTCGGTGAAGTTATCGGCCATGTCCTGATAGAGCCGCCAGCTAATGCCCGCCGCCTGAAGGCGCTGAACATAGGCGGTCCAGTGGTAGGACTCCGGCGCGCCGCCCTTCTCGACCAGATCATCATGCGAGTTGGAGATCGAGGGGCCGCCATGTGTGCCCGCCCCATCATTGGTCCCGGTCCAGAGGAATAGGCGGTTGGTGTTGGTCCCGGTCTGGATCGAGCAGTGATAGGCATCGCAAACCGTAAAGGCATCGGCCAGCGCATATTGGAAGGGAATGTCGGCGCGGCGATAGTGACCCATGGCGTGGGCCTGTTTGAACTCGGGCCAGCGGTTCATGCGCCCCTCGTTCCAAGCCTCTTGCGCGTCAATCCAGTTATGGGGTGTGCCCGCTACGCGCATCAGCTTGAAGCTATCGGTCGTATCCAGCGCGAAGGGCGAGATGAGCGGCGGGGTCGTCTTGGCCTTGTCGTCGCGCTGGGTCCAGTTGGTCTTGCCGGTGACGCCGGGCGCATCTGGGACGGGGATGGGGAAGCGATCGGCAAAGCCGCGCACGCCGTTCATCTCACCGAAATAGTGATCGAAGGACCGGTTCTCTTGCATGAAGATCACCACATGCTCGACATCGGCCAATGTGCCGGTGCGCACATGGGCATCGATGGTCATGGCCTTGGCGATGGAGGGCGGAAGCGCCATCCCCGCTGTGGCAGAGAGCAGAAGGCTGCGGCGATCGATCTGCGTCATGGTCGGCTCCGGTTCGGTCCAGTCGGACCTTCGTTCTTAACCCTAGCCTATGGCAGATAGATGACAAACTAAGGGCGGCAACCCTTTCGAGTGCCGCCCCTGTTCAGTATCTTAATTAGGCGCCCAGCATGCCTTCAAGGCGGCCACGGATGATCTGCGTGGATTCAAGCATGATCCGGTCCATCAGGTCTTGGCAGGTGGGGATGTCATGGATCAGGCCCGCGACCATGCCGCAGGACCAGGCGCCAATTTCCATCTCGCCATTAAGCATGATGCGCGGATAGATCCCGGCAACCTCTTCGGCGATATCGGCAAAGGTGATGGCCGAACCGAGGGCCTTTTCCTTGGCCAGCAGCTTTTCAACGCCGGCATTGGTCAGGACGCGTTCGGTGTTGCGCAGCGGGCGCATGACCAGACGGGTGTCCAGTTCCGAGGCGTTGAGGATGGCCTGCTTGACGTTCTCGTGGACGGGGGCTTCCTTGGTCGCGATGAAGCGGGTGCCCATGTTCATGCCGTCTGCACCCATGGCCAGAGCGGCCACCAGCGAGCGGGCATCAGCCATGCCGCCCGATGCCAAGAAGGGGATCTTCAGCTCGTCTGCGGCACGGGGCAGCAGGATCATATTTGGCACATCATCTTCGCCGGGGTGACCGCCGCACTCAAAGCCGTCAACACTGACCGCGTCACAGCCGATGGCCTCAGCCTTGAGGGCGTGGCGAACGGCGGTGCATTTGTGAATGACCTTGATACCCGCCTCTTTCAGGCCTGGCAGCCACTTGGCGGGATTGTTGCCCGCCGTCTCGACGACCTTGATGCCGCCGTCGATGATCGACTTGATATAGCCGGGATAGTCGGGCTGGTTGACTGAGGGCAGGAAGGTCAGGTTCACGGCCAGCGGCTTGTCGGTCATCGCCTTAGCCTTGGCAATTTCCTTGGCCAGAGCCTCAGGCGTGGGCTGGGTCAGGGCGGTGATGGTACCGATACCGCCGGCGTTAGAAACGGCGGCAGCCAGTTCCGCAAAGCCGACATAGTGCATGCCGCCCTGCATGATGGGGCGCTCAATGCCGAACATTTCTGTGATGCGAGTTTTCATAATTTTCTCCCTGCGCGTGCTTGCTTTGGCCAGACCATAGCACCCCGAAAATATTGGGAGAACTGTCAATTACCCAGAAATTGTGGTGTGGCTTCGATTAAATGTCTCAGGACGCTGTCAAAGCGCCGCGCTGAGGGTCAGCTTGACGGCCCGTGGCGAGCCGGGGGTGATGTTGTTATTGTTGTGGGCCGAGGCGAAGTAGCCGATATCGAACAGGTTCTCGATGTTCAGTTGAGCTTTCAGGTTCGGGCTGACTCGCCAATAGATCGCCCCATCGACACGGCTATAGCCGGCCAGGGTGACGCTATTGTCCGTCGAGGTGAATTGGGCGCTACGGTGCAGGAGGCCCAATCCCAGCCCAAGGCGAGGCGTAACCTCAACGCGGTTCCAAAGGGACAGGGAATGTTTGGGCAGTTGCGCCAGCCGCGCCCCCGCCTTGGCCGTCGCCGATTGGGTCTGGGTGATCTTGCCCTCTTGATAGGCATAGCCACCAGCCACGGTCCAGCCGGGGCGGAGGGTGCCATTGAGGCCGAGTTCAAGACCAGAACTGCTTTGGCCATCGACGAGGGTCAGTTGGGTGGGGTCAGCAGGACTGGCAACTGCTACGTTGGTTCGGTCTAGCCGATAGGTCGCTAAGGTGAGGGCGAGGTTTGGCTTCAGGTCCCATTTGATCCCGACCTCCTGGTTGCGAAAGGCTTCGGGTGCCAAGGCGCTGTTGGCCAAGGTTAGGCCCGCCAACTGATCACCGGCACGGGGCAGGTAGGACTGGCTATAGCTGGCATAGAGCGACAGGTTCGGTTGCGGCTTGTAGATCAGACCCGCCCGAGGAGACCAGAGCCGGTCCTCGGTGGAGATAACGCTGCCATTGCGGTTATTGCGTAGCTGCATCTCAAACTGTTCATGGCGCAGTCCAAGAACGGCGATCCAGTGAGGGTTGAGCTCGATCTGATCTTGAAGATAGACCGCTGCCGTCTGGGCGACGCCGTGATTGTCAGCATCTGTGCTGCCTGGCCGAAAGGTCAGCGCGGGTGTGACGGTCGGCTGGCGGACCGGAACGGTCAGGCTGGTGACGTTTGGCCCAATAGCGCTGAAATAGCCGGTGGTGCGGCGGTTGTCGGTCACCTGTCGGCCCAACTCTATTCCGGCCAGCAGGTTATGCATCATGCCCCCCGCCGCCTTTTCCCAGGTCAGGTCGGTCTGATGCAGAAGGTTGTCTCGCGTCGTGGCATTGGCGTAGGCGGACAGCGAGACGGACAATCCATCTGAGGTCACCGCGCCGGGAAAGAGGTTCTGATAGGCCTTGTCGTAGGAGCCAAACCGCGTGGCACTGTGCAGGCGCGCCGCGCCGCTTTGATGGTCAAAGACCAGCTCACCGACATTAAGGGTCATGTCGGTCGGGCTCAGGCTGGGACTGCCAAAGAAGGTCGAGGGGGCCGTTGCAATCGGCCGGCCTGACAGGGAAGGAATGCCCCGGTCTGTCACCATCTCGTAGGTGAAGTGCTCATAGCTTAGCCGCACAGACGTGTGCTCGCCCCATTTGGCCAGCAGGGTCGGGTTGATGCCCAAGCGCTCGCTCGTCACCCCATCACGGAAGCTATCGGCCGTTTCGGACAGTCCGGTAACGCGCAGGGCAAGGTTCGGGTTGATGGCTGATTTCAGATCAGCGCTCGCACGCCGCTGGTTCCAGCTACCGCCCGTCACCGACAGCTCCGCGCCGACCGTGCCGTCCGCCTGACGGTTAACGCGATTGATGACCCCGCCGCCGCCGCCGCGTCCAAACACCAACGCATTGGGTCCGCTCAAGGCCTCGACCCGCTCGACATTGTAGAGGTCCCGGAAATATTCGACATCGTCGCGCAGGCCATCGACGAAGAAGTTCGCGGTCGAGCTCACCCCGCGCATGATCGGGGCGTTGCGGTGTCCCTCGCCCTGCGCCATGCCGACGCCGGGCATATAGCGCACCGCGTCGCTGACGCCCTGCATGGCCTGATCCTCGATCTGGTCGCGGGTGATGACCTGCACAGCCTGAGGCGTATCGATCAGGGCTGTAGCGGTCTTGGTGGCCGAGACGATGCCGTGCTGGAGGTAGGTCTGGGCCGAGCCGGTCACCACCACTTCGGCAATCTCGAACTCTTCGGCGTGGGCAAGGCTGGGCATGATCCAGAAGAGCGCCATCAGGCTAGCTGCGCCTGTTGAGGCCACAAGTTGTAAGCGACGGGGACCTAAGGACATGATCGATACCTAATTGAGTTTGCGACGCGTTATTAACTGAAGCGGAAGGCCGCGGTCAATGAAATTGCGAGTCATTCTCATTTAAGGATCGGGATTTTCCGCATCCGCAAGGGCGGAGGCGAGGGCGGCGTGGCGAAAAGGGCCTACTTGCCGACGGCGCCGGTAATTTCTTTGATCAGGGCCTGGACGGGGGCTTTGCCACCAACAGACCAGATGAGCTTCAGGTGCGCGAGCGTGTCGGCTGCGGGCCCTTCGAACTTCCAATCGCATCCATCGAAGCGGCACTTTTTGAAGTCGGGCAGTTCGCCGCCGCTATAGACCATGCGGCAGTCTCGGAATTCGCACTCGTAAAAGCTCTCGCCGTCGAGGATAACTGTTTCGTGGTTGAAAATGGTCGAGGACTGCATGGGGGGACCTATTCGTCGTCGCCGTCGTCTGAGGTTGGTTCTGGACCCTCACCGGATTCAGCCCGCTCACGTTCGCGCTGCTCGCGCTTTTCAGCGGCCTTTTCGGCGGTCTTGATGGCCTTCATTCGCTCGCGTTCCATGCGCTCGAAGGAGTAGTTTGGTTTACGCGCCATTTCAGCGATCTCCTTGAACGGTGGAATTTGAACTTGGGAACGTGCTATCGCGCGGGGCCGTCAAGCAACCCCGCCATAGCAAGCTCCGGATAGATTTAGGTTTAGCGACGGGCCTTGCGGGCCGCGTAACGCTCGTCGCGCTTTGCCTTTTGCTCAGCCTTGGTCAGGGCCTTGCGTTCCTTGCGTTCGCCGCGCTTGGCGTCCAGAGCTGCGGCCTCAAGGGCCTCCTCTTCGAGACGCGCCGCTTCCTTGGCATCAGCAGCGGCTTGGGCTGCGATGGCCTTGGCTTCGGCCCGTTCTAGACGGACGCGCTCCAATTCTGCGGCACGAAGGGCTTCGCGCTGATCGAACAGGGGATCGGTGACGGCGGGCTTCGGTTGAAGTTTAGCCAGCAGGGCTTTCTTAGCTTCCGCAGCGGTCTTTTGACGATCTGCGAAGCCGGTGTTCAGATGTTTGGACATGTTGCTTTCAAAGGTGCAGGCCGAGCCACAAGGCCTATTCGGGCTGCGTGGGCTCTATTTCTTCGGGTTTTTCGGGCGTCGCTTGAACGACGGGCTTGTAGGTCGCGGCACAGATGGCCTCGAGGTGGCCTTTGAGTGAACGGGTCGCCAGCAAGGCGTCAACAGCACGGCAGCCGTCAGCCTTCAGGCGGTCCTTCAAGGTGTTCAGGTCACCATATTGACCCGAGCGGGCCAAAACATATGCACGTTCAACAGTAGACATAATCTTCGCGTCCTAAAGAATGCAGCCGGTCTAGGGTTAGCCAGCGAAGAGCTGGCCGGCGGACATCTTGCCGCTGCGTTGATCACGTTCCAGTTCGTAGGTCAGCTTTTGGCCTTCGTTCAGTGAGCCTAGGCCCGACCGTTCTACCGCTGAAATGTGAACAAAAACATCTGACGTGCCATCATCAGGTTGGATAAAGCCGTAGCCCTTGGTGGAATTGAACCATTTCACAACGCCAGTGGCCATGAGAGTCGCCTTTCGAGTGTCAATATTCGCGCTATCCCTGAGGGACGGGCGATCAAATGGTCGTGGAGGATCCTAGAAAGCTCGGGAGCTCGATCCGAAGAGCAAGCAGGGAGAGCGGCCGAACCGTAGCGATATTCGATCTGATCACCATGCCACAAATCCCTCATAAATCCAATGAAAATCAGGCCTGCGACACTGATGTCACTTTAGACGGGTCGATTTGTTCTCGAAATGACGGGCTGACGTTGCGTCTTTGAGCCTTTCAACCCGATTGGGAGGTCTAGCTTTTTGAGACCAGTCCCCTATTTTGACGCCTGAAGACTTGCCCCTGCGTTCACATGTTTAACTCTTAGGATCCATCCATGTCGATATTGCGCCGTTCGGCCCTGCTCGCCGCCCCAATGGTTCTGGCCTTGGCGGCCTGCGCGCCTGGAGGGTCATTACCGGTCGAAAAGGGCTTTGGTGCCAACCCAGTCTTGCCCGAAGCCAAGAAGCAGGCGCTGCCCGTCGTTAAGATCGCTAAGGTCGTCGGATGGGCTGCGGGTGAAACGCCAAAGGCGGCTGAAGGCCTGAAGGTTGCGGCCTTGGCCAGTGGATTGGACCATCCACGCTGGATCTATGTGCTGCCCAACGGGGATATGCTGGTGGCCGAAACCAACGGACCCGAGCGTCCCGCGGACTCTGCCGGGATCAAGGGCTGGATTGCGAGCAAGATCATGTCGTCGGCTGGGGCGATGACGAAGAGCCCCAATCGCATCGTGCTTTTGCGCGATGCCAATGGCGATGGCGTGGCTGAGGTCAAGACGACCTTCCTCACCGGCCTGAACTCCCCCTTCGGTATGAGCCTGATCGGCGACACGCTCTATGTCGCCAATACCGATGCGGTCATGGCTTTCCCCTATCAGGCGGGTGAGACCCAAATCACGGCCAAGGGGCGCAAGGTCGCCGACCTACCGGGCGGGCCGATCAACCACCACTGGACCAAGAACATCCTCGCCAGCGTCGATGGTACGACCCTCTATGCCACCTCAGGCTCCAACAGCAATGTCGGCGAAAATGGTATGGAGGCCGAAGCCAATCGGGCCGCGATCCTGGCGATCGACGTCAAGACCGGCGCGACCCGCGTCTTTGCCTCGGGCATTCGCAATCCCAACGGCTTGGCTTGGAACCCTCAGTCAGGTGCCTTGTGGACCGCTGCCAATGAGCGCGACGAGATCGGCAATGATCTGGTGCCAGACTATATGACCTCAGTGAAGGAAGGCGGCTTCTATGGCTGGCCCTATAGCTATTATGGTCAGACGGTGGACAGCCGGGTCAGCCCGCAGCGGCCCGATCTGGTGGCCAAGGCGATCAAGCCAGACTATGCGCTGGGGGCCCATACGGCCTCGCTCGGCCTTGCCTTCTATCAGGGCACGGCCCTTCCAGCCACCTACGTGAACGGTGCCTTTATCGGCCAGCACGGCTCTTGGAACCGCAATCCGGTCAATGGCTACAAGGTACTGTTCGTGCCCTTCAAGGACGGCAAGCCCAATGGGGTGCAGCGAGACGTCCTGACCGGGTTCTTGAATGACAAGGGCGAGGCGCGCGGTCGTCCCGCAGGCGTTGCGGTCGATAAGGCTGGCGGCGTTCTGGTCGCTGATGATGTTGGCAATGTCATCTGGCGCGTGACGGCGAAGTCGGGCGCTTAAGGCGACTTTATTCCTTGCGCGATTTTTCCTTCCCATAACGTTGGGTAAGGCCTTCTAATGAAGGCTTGCAACGCTCCGTCAGAGGGCGTGCCCGGGTTATGGAGGAGATTGGTCTTGGAAGATGTTGTCGATATGGCGGTTCTGTCCGCTTGGATGGACGCGCAAGGCTTGGGAACCGGCCCGCTCGAAAATGCCAGCCTGCTGACCGGCGGTACGCAAAATATCCTCCTGAAATTTACACGCAGCGGGCGCGACTATGTCCTACGCCGCCCCCCGCCCCACCTGCGTGACAATTCCAATGAGACCATGCGCCGTGAGGCGAGGGTGCTGGCGGCGCTGGCCGGATCGGACGTGCCCCATCCCGGTCTGATTGCCGCCTGTCCCGATGAGACGGTGCTGGGAGCCTCCTTCTATCTGATGGAGCCGATCAACGGCTTTAACCCCTCGCAAGGCCTGCCGGAGCTTCATGCGGGTTCCGAAGCCATCCGCCACCGCATGGGTCTGAGCATGGTTGAGGCCATCGCTTCGCTGGGGGCACTGGATTACCGCGCGCGCGGCCTCGATGGGCTGGGGCGTCCCGACAACTATCTGGAGCGTCAGGTTCAGCGCTGGCAGAGCCAACTTTCCTCCTACGAAGAACATGCCGGGTGGACCGGTATTCAAGCCCTGCCGGATGTCGGCCGGATCGGTCGCTGGCTTGAGGCCAACCGGCCCTCGACCTTCGAGCCGGGGATCATCCATGGCGACTATCACCTGTCCAATGTTATGTTCCGCTTTGACAGCGGTGATTTGGCGGCGGTGGTGGACTGGGAACTGACCACCATCGGCGATCCCTTGCTGGACTTGGGCTGGCTTTTGGCCACCTGGCCCTTGGAGGACCGGCCCGATGATGCGGGCATTACGGTTCAGCCTTGGAAAGGCTTTCCCAGCGCCACCGAGCTGGTCGATCACTACCGGCCCCTGACCCATCGCGACATGTCCCATATTGAATGGTACGGCGTCTTGGCCTGCTACAAGATGGGCATCATCCTTGAAGGCACCCACGCGCGGGCCTGCGCCGGAAAGGCGACCAAGGAGATGGGCGATCGCCTCCATGCCCACACCATTTCGCTGTTCGAGCGCGGCCTGCGCTGGATCGGCTAAGCCTCAACAAGGATCAATCCCATGAACGATACAGATTTCACCGGCAAGACCGTTCTCGTGGTCGGGGGCTCCAGCGGCATCGGCAATGGCATCGCCCACGCCTTCCGCGAGCGCGGCGCCCGCGTCCATGTCTGGGGCACCCGCGCCAAGGCCAGCGACTATGATCCGGCGGACGGCTCCGACCTGACCGGGCTCGGCTATGATTGCGTCGATGTCGGTGATCCAGACGCCATTGAGGCAGCCCCCCTGCCGTTCGACACGCTCGACGTTCTGGTCCTGTCGCAGGGCACGGTGGTCTATGGCCGCGGCGAGTTTGAGCGTGAAGGCTGGGACAAGGTCGTGGCGGTCAATCTCGACAGCCTGATGCACTGCTGCCGCAAGTTTCAGCCGCAACTGCTGCTCAGCCAAGGCTCGATCACGATTGTGAGCTCGATCTCGGGCCTCGGGGCCAATAAGGGCAATCCGGCCTATGCGGCCTCTAAGGCTGGCGCGATCAGTCTGACCCGCACGCTCGGTCAAGCTTGGGCCCCCGATGGCATTCGCGTCAATGGCCTAGCCCCCGGTCTGGTCGATACCAAGCTGACCAAGGTGACCACGGAAAATCCCAAACGTCTTGCCGGAGCGCTTCGGGCCATTCCCGCAGGCCGGATGGGCACCCCCGCCGATATGGCCGGCGTGGCCCTGTTCCTCGCCTCGCCCTTGGCCTCCTATGTCAACGGCCAGACCCTCGTCGCTGATGGCGGTTTGAGCCTCTAGGGCGGATCTGAGCGGACATCAGGTGAAGCAGTGGGGCGGTATCTTCGCCCTGCTCAAGACTGCGCTTGCCTGAGCCGCGCGCGACGCCTAGTCATCGATCATGATCCAGATTTGGGAATAGACAGTCATGTTGGCGAGCGGCGATCGAGTGACGGCAGCGGTTCTGATCATTGGCGACGAGATCCTCTCGGGCCGAACTCAGGACACCAATCTGGCAGCCATTGCGCGCTATATCGGCACCTACGGCGTCGATCTGGCCGAGGCACGGGTGGTGGGAGACATCCCCGAAGAGATCATCACCGCCCTGAACCATCTGCGTGGGCGCTATGACTATGTGTTCACCACCGGCGGCATTGGCCCGACCCATGATGACATTACCGCGGACTGTGTGGCCGATGCCTTTGGGGTGGCCCTCTATGAGCATCCCGAAATCATGGCCCTTCTGACCGGGCGGTTTGGCGATCAGCTCAATGCGGCGCGCAGGCGGATGGCGCGGGTGCCCGAAGGCGGGACCCTGATCAAGAACCCCGTCAATGGCCCGCCCGGTTTCCAGATCGGCAATGTCTTTGTTATGGCCGGTGTGCCCCAGATCATGCGCGGCATGCTCGAGGATATCGGCTGGCGCTTGAAGGGCGGGGCGGTTGTGGTCTCGCGCACCGTTCGCGTCGAGGGCACAGGCGAAGGTACGCTGGCTGCCCCTCTTGAGGCTGTGGCCAAGGCCCATCCGGCCCTGTCACTTGGCTCCTATCCGTTCTTCTCTAACGATGCCTATGGGTCCAACCTCGTCATTCGCGGGCGGGACTCGGCTGAGGTTGATCGCGTGGTGGACGAACTGATCGCAGCGCTTGAGGAAGCGGGCGTCAAGGGTGCCTTCGCCGTCGCGGTCTAGGCCCCGCTATTTCACCAAGCAGCCAATGCTCGAGGCCGATAGGGTTCGGCAGAAGGCGGCCGCTGAGGCGCGGTCGGAAAAGCCGCCAAACAGGCCGCGATAGTAGGTCCGACCGCCAACGACGGCTGTTTCGATCCGGAAGGAGCGGCTGGCGGTAATTTGCGGCAGGCGCTGCACCACCTGTTGGCGGGCGGTCTCAGCGGCCTGTGCGGATGCTGCGGCTACGATCTGAACCTCTGTCCCCCCAACCTTGGCAGGCGTCACGAGGGGCGTAATGGGCGTTACGGGTTTGGCCATTGCAGCAGAAGCGGCGGGCTTGGCTATCACCACCGGAGCCTGGGACGGGCTCGCCACTGCCACGACCGCCTCAGGCACATCGCGCAGGGGACGTTTGAAGTCCGCCCGGCAAATGGCATCGATGGCCTCGGACAGATAGGCCGTCTTTGGCGGTGTGATCCAGGTGCCGCTGCCGTTCAGAACCGTAACTTCGCCAGCGAGATTGGCTTTAGAATAGATCTTGGTTTGGTGGATCAGCGCCGATGAGGTTGTGCAGTTGACGTCGAGGGTCGCCAAGCTCGACCGGCCCTGGATCACCTTGGTAAATTGCGGGGTCAGGGCCTCGCCGCGCAGTTCCGCGCCCTTGATATAGCCGGTCACAGGATCGAGGCTGCCTGTCTTAGCAAAGCCGACCACCATATCGGCGCCGATTGAGATCACTTGAGCGGGGGCCAGCGAGGTGGCCGTCTTGAGCCATGAGCGGATCGCCTCGGGCGTACGGGCGGCGGGATAGCCCTCGGGGTCTGCTGCCTTGCTGGCTGGTATGCGAGCAGAGGTTGACGTCTGTTCCGCAGCGAACGCGGTGGATGCGGCTAGGAGTGCTAGCGTACCGAAAGCTATGCTGAGCGTTTTGATCATCTGCCTCTGCGAAGGGGTCATCTGCGTCGCGCGTCCGTCATTGTCGATTCGCCCCTCGGATGGGACTGCCTCTTTATGGCTTGCCCGCGCAAAAAGGCTAGGCCGTGGGGGCGGCTTGTCCAATTTGTTTGGCAATTATCGCTTATGGTGCCGGTTCGATTTGCCCAAGGCCGGTCATCTGCTAAAGCCATAGGCGAGCCGGTGTTCTGTGGGGACGTGGCGGAATTGGTAGACGCAGCGGACTTAAAATCCGTTGACTTCGGTCGTCCGGGTTCGATTCCCGGCGTCCCCACCAGCGGGCTAAGCCCGATTGCGATCGGTGGCCTTGATGTAGGACATGCTGTCGAGCTCTTCGAGCATGGACGCCAACACTTCTAGAGTGACCGCCACGCTATGGCCCTTTTTAGGCCTGTATCTCCAGAAGTTCACGATATGACTGACGTCATTATAACTTTCTCCGAGTTGTGTGAATATTTGAGATGATGAAACCAAAAATTCTTTAAAACCCATAACATTTCCAGTATTTATCAATTCCTGATAGGAGTGATTATAAATTGATAGAATTTGATGTGCTTCGGAAAAAATTAACGAGAATTTATAGGCAATCTTGTTCCTCATAGATTCAATCATTAAGCGGTCAGATTTGCCGACCAAACCGACTGGTTTTATTCTCCGGATTTCACGAAATACTTTTTCCGCGACAGGAATGATTTTTTGTATTTGCCATTTGTAGAATAGGATAGCTTTCCAGAAAAATAGCCCTTGGCGGTAGGCTGGCTTCTCCATCTGCAGCGTCTGTCTCAGTTCATCGGTGACTTCCGCGGCCTTGGGTGACAGCAACTCTTCGATTAGGGCGGGAGCCTTTGCGCCATATTCATCCAACCCAAAGCTCATCTGTGCGAGGGCCGAAATTTCGTTGAGGATAAATTGTTGAATAGGTTTGCGGTCAGCGATGCCATTTTCTAAGTAGCAATCGGCTGGTCTTATGCCGCCCCTTTCCAGAAATTCGCGCACCAGATAAGAGTCTAAACTCGGAATGCTGTCGAGCAACTGTAAGGTGACGACATCTCCTCCGAGATCGAAGCTCTTCTCCCGCAAGATTTCGCAAAGACGATCTTCGAAATCCCGTTGGCCGACGAACAGATATTGTGCGCCCAGCTTCAGTTCCATCGTGTCGAGTGGCAATAGGATCTTGGTCGCAACGCTGCGCCCATCTGCAAATTGATTGCGTTCGCTTTCCCGAAGCCGATGTTTTAGAAGAATGGAGCGGTTCAGAAGGCTATTCGAAAACAAGGGCTTGGCGCTATGGTCGGCACTAAGCCGATGGAGCTTGTAGATCTTATTGAGATTGAGAACGCGAGATGATGAGATGACATTATCGAGCGACGCCAAGCTCCGGATCTGTTCATTCGCCATAATGTTCTCGTCCATTCCGACTTGCGAGACAGGTGTCTTTAAGGGCCCCGCAGTACATCACGACAAGATACTTAAGATTATTATAAATCAAATAGGTTTTGCCGCGTCCCTTTCGGTCATATCGACCGTTCATTTTTGGCCAAGAAAAAGGCCGCCGCTCGGAGAGGAGCGACGGCCTATAATTCAGTCTTTTAGGCTTGGTTTAGAACGAAGCCTTCAGGGTTGCTGCGAAACGGCTGTCATAGATGCTGCCGATATCGTGCTCGCTGGTATCCCAATAGCGGACATCCAAGCTCAGATGCGGCATTACCGCGATCGACGCGCCGAGGTTCCAAGTGTTGTAATCCTTGCTGACGTCTAGGGCTTGGTGGCCATAGGCAGCAGTCACTGAAACCGTGTCGTTGATGGCGTAAGCACCGTTCAGCTCGACATAGGTTGCCTTCTCATCCGCACCGAAGAAGTCTGGCGAATAGTAGTAAGCGGCACCGACGGTAGCCTTACCGATTGCGCGGCTGGCCGCAGCCTTCACTTCGCCATAGCCATATTTCGCGCCGGTTGGGGCTTCGAGATAGTTATAATAGATGACGCCCAGATCCAGATTGAACCCAGCCACTTCAGGCTTCACGCCGACATAGGTGTCATTTTCAATCCGGGTGCCGTCGCCGAAATCAACGTTCGAAAGCCAAACCCCAGCATAGGCTTGACCGGCGGTGAGGTCCAAACCGCCGAAAATTTCGGGGTCGCCATTGGTCTGGGATACGCCGCGGAACACATAGTCGGATGCGACACCGACATTGGCCGACAGCGATGGGCCATCAGCAGCGTTGGCAACGCTGGTTAAGGCCAGGGCAGCGGTGGCGGCGAGAAGGACGGTTTTCAGAATCTTCATTGGTTTTCCCCAGTTTTTTAAAGCGATGGCCTGAGTGAGGCCTTGTGCCTTATCAGGCCCTATACGGACGGTCTTGAAGGTTAAGGCGGTCCTAATTTAACCTCTATGAGCGCATCCTGATGGGTCGAGTGTTGCAAATTTGTTTGGACATGTGTCCGGTGTAGCGCTCTCGATGTTCGTTGCACCGCAAAACAACATTCAGACTCGACGGAGCAGACTTCAATCCCCTGACGGGCTCTCACAGAACCCGCAGGGAACTTGTCTAATTTATGGGCCGATTAAGGAGGTCTTGCTCAAATCTTGTGCGTAAAATGGTCATCGCATGCTCAGGCTGGCCATTCCGAGGTGCGTTCCGGCATCGACCAGCAGGGTCTCGCCGGTCACGTGGCGTGCGGCTGGCGAGGCAAAGAACACGGCAGCCCCGGCAATATCCTCAGCGGTTGAGGCGGCTTTTAGAGGCGTGGAGGCGGCGACGCCTTGACGCATCCGTTCGACCGTCTGGGCAGGGATACCCTTTTCGAACCAAGGTGTGTCAATAAAGCCCGGGCAAACGGCGTTGACGCGGATCTTGGGGGCCAGGGCGCGGGCCAGCGACAGGGTCATGGTCGTCAGCGCCCCCTTAGAGGCGGCATAGGGCACCGACGAGCCGATGCCGGTCACAGCGGCGATGGAGGAGGTATTGACCACTGACCCGGCACGCGGTCCGGCTTCGAGCAGGGAGCGGGCGGCGCGGATCATCATAAAGGCCCCGACAACATTGACCTGATAGAGGCGCAAGAAGTCTTCCATCGAGACGGCGTCCAGATCGCTGTGGTCCGGAGCGAACTTGGTTACGCCCGCATTGTTGAATAGGGCATCGATCTTACCAAAGCGGGCGGCGGCCTCGACGATGGTCTTGCAGCCCTCATCCTGGCCAACATCGGCCTTGACGAGAATGGCTTCTGCACCGGCATCGATCACCAGGCGCGCGGTTTCGTCGGCTTCAGCGGCGCTATTGGCATAGTTGATGATCACGGCTTGAGCGCCGCGCCCTGCGGTCTCAATGGCGATGGCGCGTCCAAGGCCTGTGGAGGCTCCCGTAACGACGATCACTGATCCTGCAAAATCCTGTCCTGACATCGCTCTGTTCCCTATGGTTTTGATGATTTGCCTATTGATAGCGAGCCGTTGCCGCCTTGTCTTGTCTGACGAAGGGATCAGACGGTTGCAGATTGGCTGGCGGGGCGCTAATTCTTGGCCATGACCGACATTGACCTGACCCAGCTTGGCCGCGAGATCCGCGGCTTTGACAGCCCTGAAACCGCGATCTTGGAGCGCGTGCCCAATCCGCACCCGGACATGCTTTATCTGGCCCGTTTTGCTGTGCCGGAATTTACGTCCCTGTGCCCGGTGACAGGACAACCCGACTTTGCCCATCTGGTCATCGACTATGCGCCCGACCAGTGGCTGATCGAGTCCAAGAGCTTAAAGCTCTATCTGGGCAGTTTTCGCAATCACGGGGCCTTCCACGAGGACTGCACCGTCGGCATCGCGAAGAAGATCGTTGAGATCGCGGCCCCGCGTTGGCTACGGATCGGCGGCTATTGGTATCCGCGCGGCGGTATCCCGATCGACGTCTTCTATCAGACCGGCGCGGCCCCAGAGGGGCTGTGGGTTCCCGACCCTGGCGTGGCACCCTATCGCGGGCGCGGCTAGTCGCGCGTCACTCCGCGTCGAGGCCGATATCCAAGGCTGGCGCCGAATGGGTCAAGGCACCGACCGAGATCACGTCAACGCCGGTCTCAGCAATGGCGCGAACGGTGGCGAGGCTCACCCCACCTGAGGCTTCCAGCACGACCTTGCCCTTGGCGCGGGCCACGGCGGTGGCCAGATCGGCCAAACTGAAATTATCGAGCATGATCACGTCGGGCGCATAGGCTAGGGCCTCGTCCAGTTGGTCCAGACCGTCAACCTCGACCTCGATCTTCATTAGGTGGCCCGCATGGGCCCGCGCCCGCTCCAGCGCCTTGCCGACGCCGCCGCAGGCCGCGACATGATTGTCCTTGATCAGGATGGCGTCATCGAGGCCAAAGCGGTGGTTGATCGCGCCGCCGCAGCGCACGGCGTACTTTTCCAGTGCCCGAAGGCCGGGTGTGGTCTTGCGCGTGCAGGTGATGCGAGCGCCTGTGCCCTCGACCTCTTGGACATAGCGTGCCGTCAGGCTGGCGACGCCGCTCAGACGGCCCAGAAGGTTCAGCGCCACCCGCTCGGCCGACAGGATCTGGCGGGCACCGCCGCTGGCTCTGGCGATGATCTGACCGGCCTCGGCATCGCGTCCGTCACCGATCTCGACGGTGAAGCTCAAGGCAGGATCAAGAGCGGCAAAGGCGAGGCGGGCGCAGTCCAGTCCTGCGATCCGACCGGCGCTACGAGGACGAAAGACGACCGACAGGCGGGCATCTGCGGGGATGCAGGCCGCCGCTGTGACATCTCCGGCTCGGCCCAGATCTTCGGCCAAGGCGGCGCGAACGATCGGATCAATGATCAGGTCCGGCAGGGCGGTGATGCTCATTCGGCGGCAACCTTTATCGGAGCGTCGGCCAAGGTTTGGCTCAGTGTAGTAAGGGTTCGACAGGCGACCCTATCGGTTTGCGGATAGTCAGAGCGGCTGTGACCGCCCCGGCTCTCTTTGCGCATCAGGGCGCAGCTGGCCACCAGGCGGGCCGCGATCAGGGGCAAGGCCGGGCCGAAACGCCCCTCCATCCCATCGATCAGGCTCAAGAGCTGAGCCAAGCCCTGACGATCGCGCGTAACCCCCGCATAGAGACCCACGGCGCGGCGAAGGTCCTTGATCGCACCATCCGGCAAGGCCGGAGCCGCTTGGGTTGGCAGGATCGCGCAGGTCAGGTCCGCCGGGGCCTCAAGCGCAGCGGCCCGCCCGGCGCGGGCTCCGAACACGGCAGCTTCCAGCAGGGAGTTGGAGGCAAGGCGGTTGGCCCCATGAACGCCCGTGCTGGCACATTCTCCAGCGGCGAATAGGCCTGGAAGGCTGGTGCGGCCATCGGCGTCGGTCCAGACCCCGCCCATATGATAGTGCGCCGCCGTCGCGACGGGGATGGGCTCAAGGCGAGGGTCGATCCCCGCGCCCATACAGGCGGCAAAGACGGTCGGAAACAGGTCTGGGAAATGGTCGCCGATGGCCTGACGGGCGTCAAGGAAGGCCCCTTGGCCCGTAAGACGCTGCTCGTTGATCGCACGCGCGACAACATCGCGCGGCGCGAGGTCGCCTAAGGGGTGATGACGGGCCATGAAAGGCTCACCCGCGGCATCGATCAGGCGCGCACCGTCACCGCGCAGGGCCTCGGTCGCTAAGGGTGCGGGGTCTAGGCCGATGTCTATGGCGGTAGGGTGGAATTGGACAAACTCTGGATCTGCGATGACGGCGCCGGCGAGCGCCGCTAGCGCCATGGCTTCGCCGCGAAGGCTGTTGGGATTGGTGGTGACATCATAGAGCCCGCCAAGGCCACCAGCGGCCAAGATCACCGCGTCGGCAAGGATCGTCTGGATCTGGCCATTTTGCTCAACCAAGGCCCCGCGCACCCGTCCGCTGGCATCCTGAACCAGAGCCCTGACGGTGGCCCGTTCTAGAACCTCGATGGAGGGACAGGCGCGAACAGCAGTAATCACGCTACGTAATATTTCTTGCCCTGCCTGATCACCCTTTACCCGCGCGACACGGGGGCGGGAATGTGCGGCCTCTAGGCTCTGGGCAAAGCCTTGGGCTTCATCCCGGTCAAAGGGTACGCCAAGGCTGGCCAGCGCCCGGACCGCGTCTGGTCCCTCGCGCGTCAGAATATCGGCCATCTCTGGATCAACGAGGCCTGCACCCGCTGCAATCGTATCGGCGGCGTGAAAGGCGGGCTCATCGCCTTGCGATAGGGCAGCCGCAATCCCGCCCTGTGCCCAGGCGGATGAACAGTCCTGGCCCAGTGGCCCTGTCGATAGGACGATCACGCGGCGCGGAGCCGCAGACAAGGCCGCTGTCAGCCCCGCAAGGCCTGCGCCAATAATCAGAAGCGGAGAGGGGGACATTGTCATGGCTGTGTCAGATCAACTCAACATCGACATGGTGGCGCGCCTTGACCAGATCATAGCGGGCCGGGATCGCCAGAGGCGGCATGTCGATCATCCGCTGCACGGCCAATCGCGCCCGATCAGCCATGCTGGTCTCCACCGTGACCTCGTAGCGATCATGCAGCAGGGCCTCATAGATGTTCTCGAGGCTGATACGCTTCATGTGGGGGCAAAGGTTACAGGGCCCCAAAAACTCGGTTTCGGGCGCGTCGCCGGCGACATTGTCGGCCATCGAGCATTCGGTGATCAGGACCACCTGCTTGGGCTTGCGGGTCAAGACATAGTCCGACATGGCCGCCGTTGATCCGGCAAAGTCGGAGACCTCAAGGACATCCGCCGGACATTCCGGGTGCGCTAAGATTTCAGCGCCGGGATAGGCGGCTTTCAGCTCCAGAATATCGGCGGCCGTAAAGCGCTCATGGACCTCGCAGCGACCCGCCCAAGCGATAATCTTGATGTCGGTCTGGCGGGCGACATTGCGGGCGAGGAACTCGTCGGGGATCAGGATGACGCGGTCGACGCCCCATTCGCGCGCCACATGCTCGACCACCTGCACGGCGTTGGCCGATGTGCAGCAGATGTCGGTCTCGGCCTTCACCTCGGCGGTGGTGTTGACATAGGTGACCACCGGGATGCCCGGATAGCGCTGCTTGATCAGGCGCAGATCGGCTCCCGTAATCGAGGAGGCGAGCGAACAGCCGGCCAACAGGTCGGGGATCAGAACGGTCTTGTCGGGCGCCAAGATCTTGGAGGTCTCAGCCATGAAATGGACCCCGGCCTGAACGATGATCTTGGCATCGCACTTGGCGGCCTCGCGGGCCAGACCGAGGCTGTCGCCGACATAGTCGCCGACCCCGTGAAAAATTTCGGGCGTCATATAGTTATGCGCCAAGATCACAGCATTCTTTTCGACCTTCAGCCGATTGATTGCCGCGATCAACGGGGCCTGAAGCCGCCATTCCAGCGGTGTGACCCGTGTCTTGACCTTTTCCCAAAGCGGGCGCGTTTGCGCCTCGACCTCGGGGGTGAATTCAAAACCGGCAAATCCGTCAGCCATGGTCTTATCCTTATGCTCAATGTGAGCATTAGTGGGGCGTAAAAACCGCTGAGCGCCATGAGCGATCAGCGATCCGAGCTTTTGCTGCAAGTGAGCAAAAGCCTGTGGAGAAGATATAGGCCCCTGACGGCAGGCTGAAAAGCAGATTTTTCATAAAATCATCACGAGCGTGTGCGCGATGGGCCGGGCCTCTAGTCCCGCGCGCGCCGCGAGACGATCTCAGCTGCGACCCGTTCGGTTTCCTGCAGTGGCTCATAGGTGAAACTCTGCAGCAGGCCTTGATAGGGCCTTGTCGCACCAATCTGAGCCAATTCCTCGTGGAACAGGCGGAATTTCAGGCTTTGACCATCCATCTTGAGGATGAAAACCGGCTTGCCGGTCGAGGCGGCTTCGGTGGCCATATTGGTGGAGTCTTCGGTGACCAGCACGAAATCGGCGGCGCCCAAGAAGGCGAAATAGGGATTATCACCCTCGCCGTCCCAGATGATGCCGGGCAGGTGGCGCAGGCGTGCGGTCAGTATGGCACGGGCCTTGTCCGGGGTTCGGCGCGAGAAGGTCATCAATAGGCTTCCGCCAACCTGCTCAAGCGGCTCCAATATATCATGGGCCATCGCCGCCGCCCGCTCTGGCGACAGATCAAAGGCCTTGGACTTGCCACCGATCAGGACGGCAACACGCGGTCCGGGCAGGGGATCAATAAGGGCCTTAAAGCGCAGCAATTCGCTGGTGAGCCGCTCTGGCGTCACCCGATGGGGTGATCCGCAGATGGAAATGACATTATCGCCAGACAACCGATCATGCTTTGGCGGCACGACCAGATCGAACAGATGGTGCGGCAGTCGCGGGTCTTGGATCTGGACCACATAGGTCTTGCCCCCCGACCAGCGCTTCATGCGGATCGATAGGGCCAGGGTCGCGCGTCCAGCGGCGATCCAGATGTTCGGCCAAGGGGCTTGAACGTCCGACTGGGACGTCAAGCTACGGCGCGGGAGCAGGTTCATCAGGGCCGGAAGCCGACCGATGACGCCCTTCCAAGAGACCGTCTTGATCTGAACCTCGACCACATGGCCAGCGGCGCGATATTGACGCGCCAAGGCTTCAGCCAAACCCACCGCTTGGGTCTGGATGCCCGCCCTGCCATCAGACACGGCCCAAATGATCAGTGGGGTATCGCTCACGAACAGGGGGGCGAACCAAGGGGGCTTAAAGCCGCCCTAGATCCACTCAACCTTCATGATCTCGTAGGACTTGACGCCGCCGGGCGAGATGATCTCCACCACGTCGCCGACTTCCTTGCCGATCATGCCGCGTGCCAAGGGGGCGGTGATCGAGATGCGGCCCTGCTTCACATCGGCTTCATGTTCGCCGACGATCTGATAGCGGGTCGCCTCTTCGGTATCCTCGTCGACGAGACTGACCGTCGCGCCGAACTTGACCTGCTTGCCGGACAGTTTGGATACGTCGATGACTTGAGCCCGGGCGATCTTATCCTCGATTTCCGCGATGCGACCTTCGATGAAGCCCTGACGCTCTTTTGCGGCATGGTACTCAGCATTTTCCGACAGATCGCCATGGCTGCGCGCTTCTGAAATCGCAGCGATGACACTCGGCCGTTCCTGCGTCTTCAAACGCTTCAGTTCCACGTCGAGAGCTTGATAGCCCCCGCCGGTCATAGGCACTTTTTCCATAACGGATTTTTGCTCAAGTTCGCCCAAGGGGAAGGGGAGTTCCGATCGCGGGCTCATCGTTCGGGGGGTAGAGGATAGCCGGAAAGTCTTAAAAACACAAGGTCACGTGTTTTCTCTTGTGAAAACCAACCTATCCGGCCTCGACAAAACTATCGATAACCTTTTTCTCGCCCGCCTTGTCGAAGGCCACGGTCAGCTTGTTACCTTCGACGGCGCGTACCAGACCATAGCCGAACTTGATGTGAAAGACCCGGTCGCCGCGGTTGTACTTGCTGGTTGCGGCCCCGTCGGACACAGCGACCAGACGACCTTCGCCCTCGATGACCGAATTGCGTGGGCGAGCCGCAGAGGGCGCAGCGCGAGCATTTTCCTGGGCTCGTTTCCAACCGGGCGAGGTGTAGCCAGAGCCAAAGCTTGGCGCATCGTCCCAGCGGCTGGTCTGCTGCTGCATGCCCGGTCCGCCGCCGTAATAGCCGGTTTCGCTGGAGGCCTCGACGCTGGCCGGGGGCAGCTCATCGACAAAGCGGCTGGGCAATTGCGAGGTCCAGCGGCCATAGACCTGCCGGTTGGCCACGAAGGAAATACGGGCCTCTTCGCGGGCGCGTGTGATGCCGACATAGGCGAGGCGGCGTTCCTCTTCGAGGCCCTTCTCGCCCTTGTCATCCATAGACCGCTGTGAAGGGAACACGCCCTCTTCCCAGCCGGGCAGGAAGACGAGCGGGAATTCTAGGCCCTTGGCGCCGTGCAGGGTCATGATCTGGATGGCGTCATCGCCCGCGCCTCGGTCAATATCCATGACCAATGAGACATGCTCCAGATAGGTCTGCAGATCATCAAAGGCGCTCATCGACTGGACCAGCTCCTTGAGGTTCTCCAGCCTTGTCTGGCTTTGCGGGCCCTTGTCGGCGCGGAGCATGTCGGTATAGCCGCTCTCCTCGAGGATGGTTTCTAGGAGGCGCTGATGGTCGGCGACGGTCTGTTCATTGCGCCAGCGGTCGAGATCGCGGATGAAGGTCGATAGGGCTGTGCGGGTACGGGCCGGTAGCTCGTCCGTGCCGATGATCTGGCGCGCGGCGGTCATGGCCGAGACGCCGGTCAGCCGGGCGATCTGGAGCAGCTTAGAAACCGAGGTGTCGCCTATGCCGCGCTTGGGCGTATTGACGATGCGCTCAAAGGCCAGATCATCGTCGGGCGACTGGACCAGCCGCAGATAGGCGTGGGCGTCGCGAATCTCGGCCCGTTCAAAGAAGCGCGGGCCACCGATCACCGTATAGGGCAGCGACAGCAGAACGAACCGCTCTTCGAAGGCGCGCATCTGGAACGAGGCCCGCACCAGAATGGCACACTCTTTCAACTTGCGGCCCTTGCGGCGCCAAGCCTCGATCTCTTCGGCGATCAGGCGGCTTTCGGCCTCTCCGTCCCAGACCCCCCGTACGCGCACCTTTTCGCCGCCCATGGCCTCGGTCCAAAGGGTCTTGCCTAGTCGGTCCTTGTTGGCGCGGATCAGGCCGCTGGCGGCGGCGAGGATGTGCTCGGTCGAGCGATAGTTGCGCTCCAGTCGGATCACGGTTGCACCCGGAAAGTCGCGCTCAAAGCGAAGGATATTGTCCACCTCTGCGCCGCGCCAGCCATAGATCGACTGGTCGTCATCGCCAACGCAGCAGACATTCTGACGGGCCTGTGCCAGCAGCCTCAGCCACAGATATTGGGCGACATTGGTGTCCTGATACTCATCCACCAGCACATAGCGGAACCGGTCATGATACTCGGCCAGCACATCGGGATGTTTGGTGAACAGGGTCAGGTTGTGCAGCAACAGGTCGCCAAAATCGCAGGCGTTCAGCACCCGAAGCCGGTCCTGATAGAGGCTATAGACCCGCTGGCCCTGATTGTTGCCGAACTGGGCGCTTTCGCCGGGGGGAACCTTATCGGGCGTCCAGCCTCGGTTTTTCCAATGGTCGATCAGGCTGTTCATCAGTTTGGCTGGCCAGCGTTTGGCGTCGATATTTTCCGCCTCGAGCACCTGCTTGATCAGCCGTTCTTGATCGTCGGTGTCGATGATGGTGTAGGTGGATTTCAGCCCGACCAACTCGGCATGTTTGCGCAGGATCTGGGCGGCGACCGAATGGAAGGTGCCAAGCCAGCGTAGCCCCTCGGCCTGCGGGCCGATCAGGTGCGTAATCCGCTCGCGCATCTCGCGCGCCGCCTTGTTGGTAAAGGTGACGGCCAAGATCTCCCAAGGCCGAGCGCGGTTGGTCGACAGGATGTGGGCCAGACGGGTGGTCAAGACCCGCGTCTTGCCCGTACCCGCACCGGCCAGCACCAGAACCGGCCCGTCCGTGACCTCGACCGCGCGCCGCTGTTCAGGATTGAGTCCGGCCAGATAGTCGTCGCCGCCGCCTGCCATAGGGGCGCGATCGACCCGAGCCAAGTCACTGATGCGCGGTGTGTAGGGCGTGTCGGTCAAGGTGATGGTCCTGCAGCGTCTCTTAATTTCGGCCGATTCTGCGCCGCAATGAGAACGAATGTAGCACAGACCGCGCCGGGCTTAAGGGGCGAGGCCGATTATTGCGTTGGTGACCGATAGGCTAGGGCGGCAACCCGGCAGGCAGAGGCGAGAAGGCGTCCTTGCCGGGCCTGATCAATCTCGCCAATCAGCCCTGCAAGACTGAGCCCGCGTGATTTAGCCATGGCGTCAAGCACAGCCCAGAACTCGGGCTCTAGCGCCAGCGATGTCGCGTGACCCGATAGATTGATCGAACGTTTGCGCAGACCGTTCATTTGAAGTGTCTCGACGCCCTTCTATATAAAAGCCATCAGACTGGGACCTTGACAAAAAATGACGGGGGCGTCATCTTTCGGGCTTCCATAGAGGTGATATCATGACTGCTGTCGATCTTGCCATAGACTCAAGGCCCGAGCTGTCGGTGTCTGACCGGCCCTACGACTATAGTATCCGCCCATTGGCCGCCTTGCGTGCCTTGAAGAAGCTGATTGCCAACAAGGAAGACACCGAACAGGTGTTCTTGATCATGCAGGCCCTGTCGGGTCGCTCGACCCCGCGCGGCTATGCCCGGTTGCTCGACTCACCCGAAGGCGGGCGTCAGGCCTATCTGCGCGAAGAACTGTCTCACCGCCTGATGGATCAGGCCTGGGTTGCCAGTTTTGCGCCCGGAACGGTTGGCGCGGCCTATCGCGACTTTATCGCTCCACGTGGCTTGACGGCCTACGGCCTTGCCGAAGATAGCCGTAAGGTTAACGGCTCCATCGAGGTCGCTCATCCCGTGGCCTGGTATGGTCGGCGGATGCGCGATGTGCACGATATTTGGCACGTCCTGACCGGCCATGGCACGGACGCGCTGGGCGAGGCCTGTGTGGTGGCCTTTTCCTATGCCCAGACCAAGAGCTTCGGCTTTGGCTTGATTGCGATGGGCGCGGCCTATCAACTGTCGAAATCAAAGTCTGGTCTGCCCTATGCGAAAGCCGTTTGGCAGGCGTGGCGCAATGGCACGAAGGCCAAATGGCTGGCTGAGCAGGACTATGAGCGCCTGTTCGCCGAACCTCTCGACCAGGCCCGCACCCGCCTGAACATCGCCCCCCCCACCATCTATGAGTCGATCCCAGCCGGTCTGCGTGACGGTTCGATGGCGGCTTAAGAGCGGGTTTGAATTAAACAAGGCCCTCACCCAACCCTCTCCCACAGGGAGAGGGCTAAGGATGTTTAAGCCCTCGCCCCCTTGAGGGGGAGAGGGTTGGGTGAGGGGGTGCATCCACCATCCTCTCCACCCATTTCCCCGTCCGCTACTATTTGTGAGTAGGTATCTTGCGTTAACAGGTACCTTGCCGTATACACTGCTCAAGTGAAGAGGAGTGCGCGTTTGACCGAAGCCATTCAGATCCAATTAAAGCGGGGGGTTCTCGAGCTTTGCGTGCTCGCCGTCCTGTCCCGAAATGACGCCTATGCCTATGATATTGCCGCCCAGCTCGCCAAGGCGATCGATATGGGGGAAGGCACGATCTACCCGCTCATGCGCCGCATGCAGACGGACCGGTTGGTGGAAACCTATCTGGTCGAGAGCTCATCGGGTCCGCCGCGCAAATATTACAAACTGACCACATCGGGACGGGCGAGCCTTGCGGCCCAAACCGTCGAATGGACCGCCTTTTCCGAGGCCGTCAATGTCATACTGGGAGCACCCCAATGAACAGAGAGACCTTTATTGAGAAACTCAGGACCGGGCTACGCGGCTTGCCGCAGACCACGGTCGATGAGGTCATGGCCGACTATGAGGCGCATTTTTCAGAGGGCCTGCAGGCGGGCCGCACCGAAGACGAAATTGCGGGCGCGCTGGGTGATCCGGCACGGCTGGCCCGCGAACTGCGCACCGAAGCAGGCATTCGCCGCTGGGAGACGGAGCGTAATCCCTCGTCAGCTGCAGGCGCGATCTTTGCGATCCTCGGCCTTGGGGTGATCGATATTGTCATCCTCTTGCCCATCCTACTGCCGGTCGCGGCAACGCTTTTGGGCTTCATAGTTGTCGCTGTCGGGGTCTTTACGGGCGGAGCCATCATCTTCGTCGCTGGGCCTTTCGCCGGCATTGGCCACTATATTGCCGCCGTCATGTTCGGCGGTCTGAGCCTCATGGCAGGCGGCGTGTCGCTCGGTGCTCTGACGGGCCTTGTGTCTATCGGTTTCGTCAATGGCCTGGTCTGGTTTGGACGCCTGCATATGCGTCTGTTGAAGCCAGTTCTTGAATCTTCGGAGGTCCGTCCATGATCCGCACACTTATTCTGGTCACCGTTGTCGGGTTTTTCCTGTCCATCGGGTCGATGTCCGCTGCCATCGGCTTTGCCGGAGGTCTGTCCTCTATCGGGTCCTTCGTTCAGACCCTTAGCCACAACAAGAATTTGCATTGGTCTGTCGGGTCGGATGATCACGACTATACGACGCACGTGAGTGGACCAGTGGTCAGCCGAGACTTTGCTTGGGCAGCGTCGGATCGGTTAGAGGTCAATGACGTCGCGGACATCACCTATATCCAAGGCCCGGCCGCGAAACTGACCATCCAAGCGCCCAAGGCCGTGCTCGACGACATCGAGATCGAGGACGGGACCATCTCACGCCAAGGCCGTCATGATTGGGACGGGAAGCTGAAGGTCACCCTGACCGCCCCCAATGTTCATCGGTTCGAACTGGGCGGGGTCCAGTCCCTGACCCTGCGCCAATTTGATCAGAAGGATTTAGAGATCAATCTTTCTGGCACCGGAAGCTTGAAAGGTACGGGCAAGGTCAAGGCGCTGTCCCTCGATATTTCGGGTGCGGGGTCTGCCGACCTTTCGGGCATGCAAATGGATGATGCCGAGGTCAGCCTGTCCGGAGCGGGCTCAGCCAAGCTTGGGCCACGGTCCAGCGCCAACATCGCGATCTCGGGTATTGGCGGCGTCGAACTGACCCGCAAACCGGCTAGTCTTTCCACCAGCATCTCCGGCCTCGGTCAGGTCAAGCAGGTTGGTGAGGAGATCTGATCGCGAGGAAGACCCCAACCCTCTTCCCCCTCAAGGGGGGGAAGGGGACGTTAACCGCGAGCCTCAGCGGATGTTCACCTAGGTTGCTTCGGCGCGGCGCCTCGCACTGACGCGATAACAGAACAAGTAAGGCCCTCACTTAGGCCCTCTCCCTCAGGGAGAGGGCTAAGACAGAAAGAGCCCTCGCCCCCTTGGGGGAGAGGGTTGGGTGAGGGGGAGATCCACTTGGCGATGGGTCAATCTAAGACCCTCTGGCTAAGACCCTCTGGCCCCCCGCCCCCCGAACCGCTAAACTCAGCCCATGAGCCAGTCCGTTCCAGAGTCCGTCCTGTCCCGCCTCAAGGCCCTCGTTGGCGAGAGCGGGTGGAGTCAAGATCCTGAGCGTTTGGCACCCAAGCTGATCGAGTGGCGCGGGCGCTGGCATGGCAATACGCCGCTGCTGCTCTTGCCGCGCACGACTCAAGAAGTCTCGCAGATCGTGACCCTGTGCGCCGAGGCGGGCGTGGCTATTACCCCTCAGGGCGGCAATACAGGACTGGTCGGCGGTCAAATCCCCGATGGCGAGGTGCTCCTGTCGCTGGAACGGATGAAAACGATCCGCGAGATCGAGACCTTTGACGATGTGATCGTGGTTGAGGCGGGCGTGACACTAACCGCCGTCCATGAGGCTGCCACCGCCAAGGGCCGTCATTTCCCGCTCAGCCTGGCGTCCGAAGGCTCGGCAACCATTGGAGGGTTGGTCTCGACCAATGCGGGCGGCACGGCGGTGCTGCGCTATGGTCCCATGCGCGATCTGGTCTTGGGTCTTGAGGCCGTCCTGCCCGACGGACAGATCTGGAACGGGCTCAAGCGGCTTCGCAAAGACAATACCGGCTATGACCTCAAGCAGCTCTTGATCGGTGCCGAAGGAACCTTGGGCATTGTCACCGCCGCCAGCCTCAAGCTCTTTCCAATCCTGCCCAGCCGAGCCACGGCCATGGTCTCGCTGGACAGTCCCCATGCCGCCATTGCGCTTTTGGCCCTCGCCAAGGAACAGACCGGCGGTGGGGTTGAGGCCTTTGAACTGATGGGTCGGCGCGGGGTCGGGTTCGTTCTGAAACATATGGCTGGCATGAGAGAGCCCCTTGCCGAGGTTCATCCTTGGTACGTCCTGATCGAGACGGCCAGCGGCGAGCCGGGGGCGGCGGAATCGGCGCTGGAGCGGCTCTTGGCCCTCGCGCTGGAACAGGGCCTGATCACCGATGCGGCCATCGCCCAAGATGGCGCGCAGGCCAAGGCCTTCTGGGCCATTCGTGAAAACCAGTCGGCAGGGCAAAAGACCGAAGGGGCGGCCTGGAAGCACGATGTCTCGGTGCCGGTCTCGCAGGTGGCTGATTTCATCGATGAGGCGACAGCAGCCGTCGAGGCCTTCCAGCCCGGCTGCCGCGTGGTGGCCTTTGGCCATGTCGGAGACGGCAATGTCCATTATGATGTCTTGGTGCCTGAGGGCGGTGACGGTGAGGCCCACGCCGCCTTGCGCGATCAAGGCGCGCAGATCGTCCACGATATTGTCGCGCGCCGCATGGGGTCCATCTCGGCAGAGCATGGTCTGGGCACGATGAAATCGGTTGATGCGCTGCGCTATAAGGCTCCGGTTGAGGTGGCGGCCCTGCGCGCGATCCGGCTGGCGCTGGACCCCAAACGGATCATGAATCCGCGCGTTCATTTCTAGCGGCTCAAACTGGCCAGAAATTCAAAGCTGGTTTTGTACCGTTATTCACCCTATTTGCCTCCTAACCCTGGCTTGATGAGACCGCCCATGCTGCTCGTTCTGTCCCCTGCCAAGTCTCTAGACTATACGCCGCTCGATCAGGGCGGCGCGCCTGTGCCCCTGACCACGCCGCAGCTTAAGGCCGATATTGCTGAGCTGGCCAAGGTGACCGTCAAGCTGTCGCGTCAGGACCTGCGGTCGATGATGTCGATCTCTGAAAAGCTGGCCGATCTGAATTTCGAGCGGTTCAAATCCTTTGACCCGGCCTGCGAAGACGGGTTGCAGGCGGCCATGGCCTTTGACGGCGATGTCTATGAGGGCCTGCAGGCTCGCACCCTTGATCGTGGCGGCTTGGATTGGGCGCAGGACCATCTGCGCATCCTGTCTGGCCTCTATGGTATCTTGCGGCCTTTGGACGCTCTGCAACCCTACCGGCTTGAGATGGGCACGCGACTAAAGACCAAGCGCGGGTCGAGCCTCTATGACTTTTGGGGCGACCGGCTGGCCAAGGCCTTGAACGAGGCCGCCCATAGCCATTCCGACCAGAGCCTGATCAATCTGGCCAGTCAGGAATATTTCGGGGCTGTGGACGCCAAGGCCTTGAAATTAAATACTATTAACTGCGCCTTTAAGGACGAGAAGGACGGCAAGCTGCGGATCTTGGGCTTCTATGCCAAGAAGGCGCGGGGCCAGATGGCCCGCTTTGCCATTGATGGCCGCATCGACCGGGCCGAAGGCCTGAAGGACTTTACCAACGGCGGCTACCGGTTCCAGCCAAGCCTCTCCACCGCTGAGGAATGGGTCTTTACCCGAAAGCAGCCCTGAGCGGGCCCTAGCCTAATGGCGCGCACGGGCCTATGCTGCGCTGCAACATAAGCTTGGAGCGCTGGTCATGACCTACAATCTCTCATTGGCGGGGCAGGTTGCCATCGTCACCGGCTCGACGAGCGGCATCGGTCTGGCTATGGCTGACGCCTTGGCCGAGCAGGGGGCCAAGGTGGTGATCAATGGTCTGGGGGATCTCGCCGCCATCGAAGCCACCCGAGCGGCGCTTGAGGCCCGCCATGGCACCGCCATCGCCTACCATCCAGCCGATATGACCAAGCCTGATGAGATCGCGGCCATGGTCGCCTTCGCCAAGGATCAGTTCGGGCGGCTGGATGTCTTGGTCAATAATGCCGGGATCCAGCATGTCTCGCCGATCGAAGACTTTCCCATCGACAAGTGGGACCAGATCATCGCCATCAACCTGACCAGCGTCTTCCATGCCATCCGCGCGGCTGTGCCGATCATGAAGGCGCAAGGACGCGGGCGGATCATCAATATTGCCTCGGCCCACGCGCTCGTCGCTTCGCCCTTTAAGGGGGCCTATGTCGCGGCCAAACATGGCGTGCTAGGCCTGACCAAGACGGTGGCCTTGGAAGGGGCGACCTTTGGCATTACCTGCAACGCCATCTGCCCGGGCTATGTGAAGACACCCCTCGTCGAGGCCCAGATCGCCGATCAGGCCAAGGCGCGCGGGATCAGCGAAGAGCAGGTCATGCGCGACGTGATCCTTGCCGCTCAACCGACCAAGAAGTTTGTTCAGTTTACCGAACTGGCCGGAATGCTGCTCTATCTGGCCAGCGATCTTGGCGCATCGGTCAATGGCGCGGGCCTGTCGATCGATGGGGGTTGGACCGCGCAGTAGGGGGAAGGAAACAAGGCCCTCACCCAACCCTCTCCCACAGGGAGAGGGCTAAGTAAGAAAGAAAAGCCCTCGCCCCCTTGGGGGAGTGGGTTGGGTGAGGGGGATGTCTCCACGCCCCCTTGATCTTCCTCACGCAGCCCCTGACAATGGTCTCCAAACACACAACAAACGATCAGGAGACGTCCCGTGAGCTACAAACCCTTTGATCTGACCGGCAAGGTCGCACTCGTGACCGGCGGTAATCGCGGCATTGGGCTGGGGATGGCTGAGGCCATGGCTCAGGCAGGCGCGGACATTGTCATCTGGGGCACCAACGCTGAGCGCAATATCGAGGCTGAAGGTAAGCTGTTGAAGTACGGCGTGCGTGTGATGGCCCAGACCGTCGATGTCTCTGACGAGCATGCGGTGGTTCAGGGGATGAACGAGGCGGTTGAGGCCATGGGCACGGTCCATTCAGTCTTTGCCAATGCCGGTGTCGGCTATCGCTCCAACTCCTTCATCGAGATGACCACCGAGACCTATCGCAAGACCTTGGCGGTCAATCTGGACGGCGTGTTCTGGACCTTCCGCGAGGCCTGCAAGCATATGGTTGCCCGCGCCAAGGCCGGTGAGCCCGGTGGTTCGATCGTGGGCATTGCGTCGCTGGCGGCCATTTCTGGGCCTGCGCGCAATCAGGCCTATGCGGCGACCAAGGGCGGCGTCGTGTCGATGATGAAGTCCGTGGCCGTGGAACATGCGCGCTATGGCATCCGCGCCAACGCCATCCTGCCCGGCTGGATCGCCACTGACATGACCGCAGCCAATCAAGACAATCCGGTCTTCACCGAAAAGGTCATCAGCCGGGTCCCCTCGCGTCGCTGGGGTCAGCCCGAGGATTTTGGCGGTATTGCGGTCTATCTGACCTCGGACGCCTCCAGCTACCATTCGGGCGACAGCTTCCTGATCGACGGGGCCTACGCGATTTTCTAGGCATGTGACGCCGGGTCAGGCTTGCGCTCGAGCGCAAGCGGGGGCTTCCTAGGGGAAAGTTTGCAACAGAACATTCCTAGAGGAAACTCCCATGGCCCTGCGTACCTCCCTTTGCGATCTGCTGGATATTGAGCACCCCATCATGCTGGCCGGGATGGGTGGGGTTTCGTACGCGGAGCTGGCGGCCGCCGTCTCTAATGCCGGCGGCTATGGTGTGCTGGGCATGGCTGGGACAACGCCTGAGTTCATTGCTGAGCAGATGCAGGAGGTTCGCCGCCTGACCGACAAGCCCTTTGGCGTCGACCTCTTGGCCGCCTCGCCTGAATCCCTGACCGCGTCGGTGGATGTGATCATCAAGGGCGGGGCCAGTTCTTTTATCGCCGGTCTGGGCATACCCATGCCAATCCTGCAGCAACTGCATGAGGCGGGCCTGAAGGTCATGGTCGTCTGCGGCGCCGTCAAACATGCCATCAAGGCCGAACAGGCCGGATGCGACGCCGTCATCTGTCAGGGCGGCGAGGGCGGGGGCCATACGGGTCTGGTCGGCACCTTGCCTCTGGTCGCGCAGGCCGTGGACGCGGTGAAGATCCCGGTCGTAGCCGCTGGCGGTCTCTATGATGGTCGCGGTCTGGCCGCAGCCCTAACCCTTGGCGCGCAAGGGGTCTGGATGGGCACCCGTTTCATCGCCTCTGCCGAAGCCCATGCCGGACAGCTCTATAAGGACGCCGTCACCGCCGCCACTGATGACGATACGATCCGTACCCGCTGCTATTCCGGCAAGCCCATGCGCGTGCAAAAAAATAGTTATGTCGCTGGTTGGGAAGCGCGCCCCGAAGAGATCCAAGCCTTCCCGATGCAGGCCATGGTCTCGGTCAAGGCCAATGTGATGGGCGGTATCGGGGGCCAGATCGACGGTCTCGATCCTGACAAGTCCTGCTTTGCCATGGGCCAGTCGGCTGGCGGCATCCACGATGTCCTGCCCGCCGCGCAGATCGTCAAGAATATCTTGGATGAGGCTCACAAGGCCATCCGCCGCGCTGCCGATATCGACGCGGGCTAGGGCGGCCTAGCGATTCTGGTCCAGCCAGAGCCTAAGCTGTTTTAGGAAGGGCAGGGCGGCTTTGAAGTCGTCTTCGGCGATGGCGGCGCGCATCTCTTCCATGAGGGGGCGCAGGCGCTTGAGGCATTGCTGATGCTCCGCGCCGCCGCCGTCCGAGAGGCTGACCCATTTGCGGCGCCCGTCATCGGGATCGGTGGTGATGGCAATCAGGCCTTGCGCCTCCAGCTTTTGCAGCAGGTTGGTCACGGCGCCCTTGGTCAGGTTCAGGGCGGCGGCGAGCTGGGCAGGGCTCATCGGCTCGCCTTGACGCGTAAGATGGTTGAGGATCCCGAACTGGGCGTAGGACAGGCCTTGGGGCAGGGCCCGCTCGAGCCGACTCTTGGCTAACTGATCGATCAGGCTGACCTCATGGAAAAGCTCAACATCGGGTCGGTCTTTGATCGGATGAGCCGCAGCCATCGCATTGCCCTAATAGTTTATTTATGAACTATTATATAGTTTAATATTAAACAAGTCAAGCCCTCGGACCCTAACGCCCCGCCAGGCTGTTCAGCATCCCTTGCCGGGCCAAGCCGTCGGCCCGTTCGTTGAGGGGGTCGCCATTGTGGCCCTTGACCCAGCGCCAATCAACATCATGGCGCAGGCGGGCCTCATCGAGCCGTCGCCACAGGTCGGCATTCTTGACGGCGCCCTTGCTCTGGGTGCGCCAACCGCGCGCTTTCCATAGGGATAGCCAGGTGGCGATGCCGGTGCGGACATATTGGCTGTCGGTATAGAGTACGATCTTGCAGGGCCGGGTTAGGGCCTCCAGCGCTTGGATCGCGCCCATCAACTCCATGCGGTTGTTGGTGGTGTCGGGCTCGCCGCCGCACAGTTCCTTTTCATGACCGCCATAGATCAGGATCGCGCCCCAGCCGCCCGGCCCGGGATTTCCTCGGCAGGCCCCGTCCGTATAGATCACGACCTCGATGGTCACGCCTCGTCCCCGAACAGGATCAGGCCTTGACCGCCAAGGGCTGCGGCCCGGTGAACGGCCAGCTTGCGCTCATATTCCAGCGGATCCTTGGGCTTGACCAAGGCCCCTTCGGGGGTCGAGCCCCAATCGTTCAGACGGGTCAGGAAGAACCGCATGGCCGCGCCCCAAGCCAAAACGGGCAAGGCCAGACGTTCGACATTCGAAAGGGGTCTGATCTGCTCATAACCGCTGACAAAGGCACGCCCTGCGGTGACGTTAAAGGCGCCGTCAGCCTCAAAACACCAGGCATTCAGGCAGACGGCCAGATCATAGGCTAGCGCATCATCGCAGGCGAAATAGAAGTCGATGGCGGCGGCGAACTGGTCACCCTTGAAGAACACATTGTCGGGAAAGAGGTCCGCATGGATCGTCCCGACCGGCAGATCGTGCGGCCAGGCCTTGGCCAGATGTGTCAGATCGTCCGTGATGGTGGCGGCCAGACCGGGTTTCAGATCCTCAGCGGCTCCCGTCAGGCCCTCAAACATGGGGGCCCAAGAGGGCTGACCCAAGGCATTGACCCGGCGACCCGGATAGCCCTTTGCGGCCAGATGGAGTCTCGCCAAGCCTTCGCCCGCTTGGCGACAGTGCTTGGCCTCTGGACGGCGAACCGACAGGCCAGGCAGGAAGGCGACGATGGCGGCGGGCTTGCCGCGCACATGTTTGAGGGTGCGGCCCTGACGATCAGCCACCGGGGCGGCGCTGGGATAGTCGTGATCGGCCAGCCAGCGCATTAGGCCCAGGAAATAGGGCAGTTCCGCCTCGCGCATCCGCCGCTCATAGACGGTCAGAATATAGCGGCCCACCTCGGTCTCGAGCAGGAAGTTCGAGTTTTCGACCCCTTCGGCAATGCCCTTGAAGGCCAAGGGCTTGCCAAGGTCATAGTCCGCCAAAAAGGCGTCCAGTTCTGCGTCGCTGATGTCTGTATAAACGGCCATGGCCCTTGATCGGTGACCAAGGCCTCGCGGTCAAGCTTAGGCCGGATCAAAATTTTCCGACAGGATGCGCGGCAGCTTGAAGGTTACGGTCTCGCGGACGGGATCGACCTCTTCAATCGTGATCTGGAACCGCTGAGACAGCGTGTCGATCAGGGCCTCCACCAGCCGTTCAGGGGCCGAGGCCCCCGCCGTGACGCCCACCGTCTGCACGTTCTCTAGCCAGGCCCAATCAAGGCTAGAGGCGTCATCAATCAGTTCGGCAGCCTTGACGCCAGCCCTTAGCCCGACCTCGACGAGACGCACAGAGTTGGAGGAATTTTTCGATCCTATGACCAACAGCAGATCCGCATCTTGCGCCAACCGCTTGACCGCATCTTGGCGATTGGTCGTGGCGTAGCAGATGTCTTCCTTGTGCGGCGCGGCCATCAGGGGAAAGCGCTCTTGCAGGACGGAGACGATGGCGGCGGTATCATCGACCGACAGGGTGGTTTGGGTGGCAAAGGCGAGTCGGGCCGGATCTCTTGGCTCGAAGGCGCGGGCATCCTCGACCGTTTCGACCAGAGCGACCGCCCCATCGGGCAACTGCCCCATGGTCCCGATCACTTCGGGGTGTCCGGCATGGCCGATGAGAATTATTTCACGTCCCGCCTCAAAATGACGTTCCGCCTCGACATGGACCTTGGAGACCAGCGGGCAGGTGGCGTCCAGATAGAGCATCTTTCGGCTTTGCGCGTCGGCAGGAACCGATTTGGGCACGCCATGGGCCGAGAAGATCACCGGCCGATCTTGCGGACATTCATCTAATTCTTCGACGAAAACCGCTCCCATAGCCCTTAAACGGCCCACAACATGGCGATTATGGACGATTTCGTGACGCACATAGACCGGCGCGCCAAATTTTTCCAGGGTCCGCTCAACGATCTGGATGGCGCGGTCCACCCCCGCGCAAAAGCCGCGCGGGCTGGCCAAGAGAATGCGCAGAGGCGGCTTAGTCGGGGAGGAAAGATTGCTCATGGCCCCTTAATAGGCGCAGAACCGGTCCCTCGCTACCTCTGTCAACGTCAGACAAAGTTGCGAGGTCAAAGAGAAGCCTTTATCACGCACTAGGACCAATCGCCGTGCTTTCGCGGCGAACCTGTTTGCCTTGGATTGCCCATGCGCCAATTTTCGATTGCCACCGCCGTTGCCGTCACTGCTCTCAGTGCGATTATGGTCCTTACCGATGTTACGCCAACCCACGCTCAGGGCCGCCCCGGTGGTCGAGACGGTCAAGGCGGCGGACAGCAGGATGAGGACAAGGAAGCGGCCAAGCGTAGGAAGCGCGACGAAGAGTGGGGCAACCAGCTCTCGCCCTTGCCCGGTATGCGTAATGCCGGTCCATGCCCCTATGTGAAGGTGCTCTATGACGCCTCGCGGATGGTGGAGTTCAAGGACAAGCGCGAAGCCTCCAACGCCGTCATCTATTCGGGCGAAATTCAAGGTATCTCGGCAGGCTGCAAATATCGCGGCACCGATCCGATCGAACTGCGCATGGAGGTTCTGTTCGCGCTGGGCCGTGGTCCAGAGGCACCGCCCCTGTCGCAATCAGCTTCCAAGGATTTTACCTATTGGGTGGCGGTGACCAATCGCAACAAGACGGTGCTCGCCAAGGAATATTTCACGGTTCCGGCACGGTTCGCGGCGGGTGAAGATCGCGCCCTCTATACTGATAAGCTGGACTCAATCGTCATCCCGCGTGCGGGCGAGGGCGTCAGCGGGGCCAATTTCGAAGTGTTGGTCGGCTTTGATGTGACGCCGCAGATGGCTGAGTTTAACCGAGACGGCAAACGCTTCCGCGTCAATGTCGCCCCGCAGAAGGCACCCTAGGCCTTTCCATGAGGGATCTAAAAGGGGCCTTGAGCCAAACGGTCTCCAGCGTCTTTGAAGGGCTGGGCCTTGACGCAGCATTGGGACGGGTCGGGGTTTCGGACCGTCCAGACCTGGCTGATTTTCAGTGCAACGGCGCGCTCGCCGCTGCTAAGGCCGCGCGGCGCAATCCGCGTGAAATTGCCGCTGAGGTCATTGCTGCCCTAAACGCTGACCCGAAGGCGTCTAAGCTGTTCAGTTCGGTTGAGGTTGCCGGTGCAGGCTTTGTCAATCTGCGCCTCAGCGACGGCGCTTTGACCCAGCGCGCCGCCGAGATCGTCGCGGACCCTCGCCTAGGCGGCGCCCTTAACGAGACCCCGCGCCGAATCATTATCGACTATGGCGGGCCAAACGTGGCCAAGCCGATGCATGTCGGCCATCTGCGCAGCTCGATCATCGGCGAAGCGATCAAGCGCATCTATCGGTTCTGTGGCGACACGGTCTGGGGCGACGCGCACTTCGGTGACTGGGGCTTCCAGATGGGGCTCTTGATCTTGGCGGCTGGCGACGAAGATCCGCGCCTTCGGGCGATTGGCGAGGGGGCGGCGGACGCTGACCTATCGGCCTTAACTGACCTTGATCTGCCCCTGCTCGACCGCCTCTATCCCATGGCAGCGGCCAAGGCCAAGGAAGACACGGACTATCGCGACCGCGCCCGCAAGGCGACGGCAGAATTGCAGGCGGGCAAGGAAGGTTATCTGACCCTGTGGCGGCGCTTTGTCGAGGTTAGCCGCGTGGCCCTGCGCCGCGAATTTGACGCGATGGGCGTCCATTTTGACCTTTGGAACGGCGAAAGCGACGCTGATCCCTTCATTCCCGACATGGTCACGGACCTACGCGCCAAAGGCCTGTTGGTCGCCGATCAGGGTGCGCAGATCGTCCGCGTGGCCCGCGAGGGGGACAAGCGCGAACTGCCGCCGCTTCTGGTGATCTCGTCCGAGGGCTCGGCCATGTATGGCACCACGGACCTGGCCACCATCGTCGGTCGCCGCCGCGATCAAGACCCGC
>Ga0214919_10001453_pt1 | contig 38808 bp, 52 predicted proteins | sample LL1503_MetaG_FD_177994 | JGI IMG/M metagenome (GOLD analysis project Ga0214919, IMG submission 177994) | Freshwater microbial communities from Lake Lanier, Atlanta, Georgia, United States - LL-1503 | ecosystem: Environmental > Aquatic > Freshwater > Lake | place: USA: Georgia | collected...
CGACTGACGAACACTTTTCCTTTATTGATTTATAAGTTGTTAAACCTTAATTAACAAAGTTGTGATTTGTGGATAATAGATGTAGCGGTCCGTCAAACCAGATGTCTCATCTTTTGAACGAGACGATACTGAACTACACCTTGAAGTCTCCCGACCTCCATACTTTAAGTCTACTTCATAACTCCTACCTTGGTAGGTGAAGAGTAAGGAGAACAACAGCACCACCTGTACGAACTCTTACCTTTCGGTTTTAAGTCTACTCTAATATTGAACTCCGCAATTGTATAGTTGGACGACCATACTTCTTACATCAGCCCTACGAGTTATTCTTATTGGTGTTCCCACCTCAACCAAACGACCCACATCGCTTGGTCACCCAACCACTTTCCCTACAGTGTTACCCTCAGTACTAAAGGTCAGATGATATCCCGCTTGTCTACTCGAGCTCCGTTTCCGAAGCCGCAACCGTTCCAATCAAGAACAAGTCACTTTATACTACTTTCATAGTTTATTTATGGACTATAGACCGCCCAATATCTTTATCAGTTATCTCAAAATAAACCCGAAGGTCTCATTATCAACATCCTGAACGGATAATATTTTTATTCAAAGAACTTTTTTAAGAATGAAGAAAAGGGGAAACTTTACGACCAAGTAAACTTGGAATCTTTACAACCCCTTCTCTTCATTTGTCTTACAAAGGTAAGAATGTTTTGGGAAACAGTCAAACTTTTTTGTAAGTTTTTTTGAGCCGATAATACAACAAATAATTCTTAAGACCCCCTACTCTTAATAGGACAGGTTTATTCGGTTATCATTTCAAAGAACAAACAACTCTCGTCGTTTGGATTTCAAAGATAAGAAGAACTTTTCAATTCGTAAAATCTTTTTAAAAAAAATAGGGAACCTTAATTTTATGACCGTAGTCAACCCATTCTTAGTTGCGAGGGCGAGATTCGAACTCGCGACCTAAAGGTTATGAGCCTTCCGAGCTACCACTGCTCTACCTCACGATATATCTTAATGATTACAATCCCACTTCCCCACGGTCACCTATCCACGTCATGCGCTGGTTGTACCAGCGGGTGTAATCAAATTTTTAAAGAGCTAAACAACATCCGATAAAAAACCCCACAAGTTACTTAAATCTCTCAATCTTTTCACTTGTGGGATAAGGTTGTCTCACAAAGGTAATCAACAGTTTTGACACCGTCAAATTTTTATGAAACTTTTTTTGGGGATGTTCACCTTTTCAGGTGTGGAAATATAAATATCTCCATTTTCATCAAAGTCTTACAAAAATAATAACTTTTTTTTAATTATCAAGTTTTTCAACAATTTTTTTTAATTGTCTGTTCATGTCAATACAACAGTACACAGCAAAGGTAACCATTACGACACCTAACGTTATTAATAAAGTCATTTTAAATTATTTAATTTTTTTATTTCTTCTTTCGCCTTTTTAGTGAAATGAATATATGCCCATACATTGGCAACAATTGATACTACAAACCAAACAATGAATAATATTTTCATGATAGAATTATTTCAGCAAGTTTATGGAAATATTCACCTGATGTTTCAGGTTTAATTTCTTCTAATGTAAAGTACCCACACTCTGTATGTTCTTCCCCATCTATAGCATTTAATAAATCGGGATATAATGGAGTCTCCACATTCAATAAATACACATACATAAACCCTTTAACCTTTTTACCATCTCTGGTATGTCTTGGTATCAATCCAACAAATGTTAATTCAACATCGTTTATGTTTAACGCTGTTTCTTCAAAGAATTCTCTTTTGGCCCCTTCTTGGGTAGTTTCGTTCTCTTCCAACTTACCACCAGGTATTGACCACATTCCAAGAAATGAACCTAAATTGTTTCTTTTACATAAAAGAAGTTTGTTTTGATGTTTTACCGCCACTCCTACGTATCTTTTTTTATCCATGGTATTTATAATATATGCAAGTTAAAATTAATGATAATATTTTCAATGTCAAAACTTTAGTAGATAAAAAATCTCAAGCTATCGGTATGATGTACAAGAGATTTGACTCTACGTTTGACGGTCTGCTGTTTTTAATGGGTGGTAAGAAACAATGTTTTTGGATGAAGAACTGTATCATACCACTTGATATCATCATAATAAAAAATAATGTTATTGTGAATATTCATTTTGATTGTCCTCCGTGTAATGAAGACCCTTGTCTATCATATTGTGGAAGAGGTAATATTGTTTTAGAATTGGAAGGTGGTACTTGTGAAGACTTGAATATACAACCTGGTGATTCTGTAGAATATATCTTTTAGTTTTTCCAAATAGTTTCTTCAATATTATCTTTATGTGAAAGGTATCTTGCCAAAACAAAGAAGAAATCACTTAGTCTGTTTAAATAAATTGTAATGGGATTTAACTTGGCAAAGTTGTCAAGAACAATACATTCTAGAACTGTAATTTCAGCTCTTCTAGTGACTGTTCTACAAATATGAGCCAAACTCACAACTCTATTTCCTTTAGGTAATATAAAATTTTTTAATACTGGAAGTTCTTCATTCATCTTATCCATCCAATCTTCAAGAATTTTTGAGTCCTCAGAAGTTATTTCAGTTAATTCCACATTATTATCATTGATGATTGTGGACCCTGCGTTGAATAGATTCCATTGAATCATTTCAAACGAAGCTTCAGAATATACCAATTCGCTCCTTAATAAACCTATGAATGAATTAAGTTCATCTAAAACCCCAACAGCTTTAATTTCTGGAGTCATTTTGGAAATTCTTCTTCCTGACAAAAGACTTGTACTTCCGTCATCTCCTTTCTTTGTGTATACTTTATTTGACATACACAAAATATAAAAAATAATTAATTAAGATTCAACTGACTGTTTGGATTCCTCAATCTTTTCTTGGAGTTTTTTTCTGAACTCCTGAGCAATCATCTTTGTAAATTTAACATAAGGATGGTCTTCTTTTTCTGAATCATAACGATAAGTCCCTTGAGGAGGTCTTGTACTTCTACCCAAATAATTTAATCCACTAATATTGGTTATACACTTATGTCCACCTGAGTTTGCTTGAATCAAGTCCCAAGCATTTATTAATATATTATCTAACATGTTTTTTTCTCTGTCGGTTAAATCTTTGAATGGTTTTTCCATCATTTCTTTAACTCTCAACAAAGCCTCTTCCCCTTTAGGTAAACCAATAAATTTTCCACCATAAATCGCATCAAAATCTTGGAACGTAAACCCAATACTTTCAGGGTTAACACTTGTTTCACTAATCCACTTTATTGATGATAACGGTATTTTTTTTTCTTTAAGTTGACCTTCCCACTTTGATATAACTTCTTGGGCAATCTCACCAAGGTTAACACCTTTAAGTTGCCTTTCCTTTTTAAACGGGTTACATGAAGCCTGTACCAACCCCATCGGCCAAACCATAATGAGAAAGTCTGCCTCAGGATTATTTCTAAATGGGGTATACCTGTCATATGACCCAGGCTTGAACATACTACCTCCACCGTATTGGTAAATAATATTGTCTTGTACTTCGGGAAATCCCTTCATTTGTTCTTTATAATCTTCTGCATTTTTTTGTAATTCTTCTGGCTCAGGTGCATTAGTTTCTTTCATCCACTCTTTAATATTATTCAGAATATTCATTAACGAAGGTTCTGAATCCATAACAAGTCTTTCCAAAAATCCTGGTTTGTTTTTAAATGCCAATATCAATTTGTTAATAACAAATCCCAATAACAATTTATTTCTTTGAAGTGACTTATCTTTATCTATTCTATAGATATAATTTACCACCTCATCTGGCGTTATGTTTTGTCTTGCAAAGTCTGCCGAATCAACTGTGTTGATTAATAAAACATCTGAACTTGGGAATAATTCTTTTGGTGAAACAACTTGAGATATTGTTTCAACATTTGAACGAGCTTGTCTGAAAGATTTAGATGTTCCTTTTTCAGCACCAACTTGTTTGTCATGATGGTCTGTGTGAATTTTGAACATTGGTTTTCCGTGCGCAAAATCAACGAGGACTGGCATTACATCACCAGTTGCGTCGTTCTTTTTAACCGAAAATTCTTTATCACCATATTGTATAATGTGAGCACCAACAACGTCAATACCGTTATTCTCAAGGTATTTTTTCATCGCAATAGCAGTAGTAACCCCATCTAAATCTTGATGAAAATAAATTTCGGCTTTAGGATATCTCTTCCTTAAAGCCGAAATGTCTCTTATACCGCTTTCCTTAATTATATTTTTCATTAATCGGAATAAACAAATATTTCTAATTTCCCACTTGGGTTAAGGGATAAATTAACTTGTTGGAAATATCTTCCCTTGTCTTCTGGACTGATACTTCTCATAATCACCTCGTCTCCAGTCTTGAAGTTAACAAAATCTAATGGAGTAATTGTCATTCCTTTTGTTAATAACAAGTCTTTATTATCTTTTTTGATTGAGGGTTTTCCCTTTACTGTCAAAACATTGAAGGTTCTTTTCTTAGCTTCAGGGAAGTTTGATAATGCCGTTTTCAAAGACATTTGTGTACCCAATACGCCATTAGGTGATTTTGGTTGTTCTTCAATAACCTTTTTGACGATTCTTTCCAAATCTGATTCCGTGATTCTTATTACTTTTTTTACCATACTAGTATTTTAATGTAAGTCTATATTTTAATTGATTAATGTCTGCCAACATTTCATCTCTTAGATTTAATAAATCACTATCATATCTTGAATCTAAATGGTCGGACATACCTACAAAAAATTCAGTAATTCCATCCATAAAGTTTTGTACACTTAATGATTTAATATCTTGAAACATAATTGAAAACTCTGGCTCAAATTCAACTCTACCATATTTTCCCATCATAGCTTCTACAAATTTATCTATGATGTCACCTAATGAATCATATATTTCACCATATGCTTTGTGTTTAGCGTCTCCAAATGTTTGCCAATGTAAAAATTTGAACTGTAATTGGATTTGTATTAGTTTCAGAGTTAATTCTTCTTTCATTTTTAATTATAATTAATTGTTTTTTTATAATGCCGCTAAAAATTCTCCTTTAGCTGTTCCTCCAAAAATACTACTGAAAAAGTCCCCAATAGGGTTTCCTGAACTAGTAGGTTTAGAAGAACTTGATGTTGATGTTGGTTGTTGTGTTTGAGTGTCAGGAATTTCAGCGTCTCCAAAAGATTCTTGTGCATACTGTTGAGCTTGTGGTGTTTTTTGATATTCCGCAAATTTTGATTCTAATTGTTCTTGACCCATTTCTTTCAACGCCTCATCAGGACCAACAAAATTACCTAACCCTAAGAAATCTAAAAATCCTGCCCAAAGTTTGGTTTGTCTCATTAAAGACCTAACTGATGCATTTCTTCCTATTAATTGAGGCATCCCTCTAAAAATAGTTTTCCATGAAAATAAACCTTTAGTTGTTCTATAAGATGTGAATAAACCACTTTCTTTTGACGCCTTGATTAATTTTTCAAGTCCTGCAACTTGTTGGGCTTTAGTTAATTTTGGCATATTTTTTGCAAAAACACCTGCTCCATATCTAACCGTTTTTCCTTTAATCGCACCTTTTTCAAATAACTCTATCCATTGTGTAATAGTTCTTTTCATTCCACCAGGCATTGGGACTCTTTTAACTAAGTCTTTAATTTTTCCCGCATATTTCCCAACTCCACTAACAAAATTTCCTACAATACCACCTGATTTAGAAATTTTAGCTAATTCAGCAGCAGCTTCGGCTGACTTACCAGCCTTTGATAATTTCATAACCCCATTTAACGCCTTCGCACTTGGTGCTCCAATCTTTAACGCACCCATTACAGGTTTTGCAATTAAATCACCAGCGTATGGTATTGCCGAAACAAATGATAAAAATCCAAATAGATAATCGCCTTGGCCTATGTATGAAATACCGTTTATAGCATCTACAACACCTGTAGGGTCAAAAATACCTACAACATCACCTAAAGTATTATACCATTTATCTTCTTTTATCAACATGGCCTTTTTTGGATGCAACACTTTCATCATCTCAACAACCATTTCTTTTTCTTCGTCGTTGAATCTTGCCCAATTTTGTTCGGCTAACTTTAGATTTTCCTCTTTTGTGATTAAATCTTGGATTATCTGCAATTGTCTTTCGTTTATAATAATTTCAGCCATCTGTATTTTTCTTAATAAATATCCATATAAATAAAAAAAGGGTCATACGACCCTTTTATTATATACCTAATTCCATTTGTCTATTTTTATCTATAAAATGTTGAACTCTTTCTTTAGCCACTTTACTATAACTTTCACTTAATTCTATTCCTAACCATCGTCTTCCACTAACTTCAGCAGCAACTAAACTAGTACCACTACCCGTGAATGGGTCAAGAACTAAATCATTCCTGTATGTAAGAATCTTAATTGCCTTCATTGGAATGTCCATTGAAAAGGTGGCTTTAGTTTGTTGTTTAGTATCTGCAAAGTATTCCCACTGACCATAAACCAAACTCATAAACTCTTTCTTATCTTCTTCTTGATACATCATCTTCTGTTTGATGCTACCATCTTCTTGTTCTAAATCAACCAACTCCCCTTTCCACTGTGGTTCACCCTTAACTTTCTTTATGTGATTCTTTTTGTATCCAAGAATAACACACTCTTTAGGGTTGTAGATATAAGGTGCTGATGGAGACATCCATGAACCCCAAGCAGTAGTCTTACTTCTGTGTGGTGAATTCTCATCAAGGTCAACTAATCCAAAGAATTTAAACCCAAGGTTCTTCATAATCTGATAGAACTCAGACATGAATAGTATTCTTCCACCTCTATCCTGTACGTTTACTTCGTATGGAATGTTTACCGCAATTCTTCCGTCATCTTTAAGAATCCGATATGACTCTGACAACCAATCTTTTGTGAACTGCCAATAATCTTCCATAGATTGTCTGTCGTTATAACTATCGTAATCAATCCCCACGTTGTATGGTGGTGATGTTACTATCAAGTCTACACAAGACTCAGGAAGACTCGCCATCACTTTAATACAATCCCCATTAATTATTTTATTTGTTTCTAACATTATAGCTTACCTTCTTGTTTTAATTGTTTTCTAATTTTAGTTGCAGATATTTCACTGACTTCTTGTGGTGGTATATGTTCAATAATATCATAACCAACTCCTCTTCCAAAATTAACCGATTCAATGTCAGGAATTTTGATAATTTCAACTTTTTTTTCACGAATCAAATCCATCAATTCAACAACTAAGTTTGAATGTACTTGATTTGCCGTGAATGGATTTTTTTCATCGGGTTCTATATCCCTAATACAAATTAAAACATTTTTACCCTCTTTTAACCTTTGGTCAATTAACCATCTATGGCCTGCATGCCACGGTTGCCATCTTCCAATAAACATTGAATATTGTTTACCATGGTTATTCTTTAATTTTGGGTCTCCCTCTACGTGAATCTTTTCCATTATATTTTTAATTTTTCTCTAATTTCTTGAAGACTGTCATAAACTTTTTTATTGGTTGTATCAACATCAATAAAGTTCTCTAATGGTTTTTCATATCTTTCAACATGAAACGATTCTCGCCCTCTAATCTCATTGGTATGAATATAAAGTTCAACAATATCTTCTCCCATTTTTTGTTTGAAGTTTTCTCTTTGGTCTCTATACGGTGACACTAAACAAACAACAGGGTTCATCTTTTTTTTATGTAGAAACTGTGCGATGTTTTGTGCCAATTCAATATTCTTTCTACGTCCTTGTTCACTATAATCTTTGTTCTCAAAGATTTCTCTGATGTCATCTCCATCAACTAATACTGCTTCACCTTGTAATGCGGCTATTAACCAATTTCCTAAAGTAGTCTTACCCGCACCAGGTTGTCCTGTTAACCAATAAATCATTTCTGTAAGTTTTTAATTTTACGGTCTAAATAAAATGCTGCTTTTTTTAGGTCTTCTAACTCTTTTGTTTCATCTTTCTTACCTGCTCTAGCAACGTATTTTACAACGTTGAAGAGGTACGCATCTTTATCTAACTCCCATGCCTCACAGACTTTAATTACTTCATATGGATTATCTACACCACCATAGTGAGCAGGTCCATTTACCATTTCTTTACTCATTTTTTCCCCATTTTTTTTCCATGTAATCAATGTAATCTTCTGTTCTATTACCATTGTATAAGAAGTATACAAAATAATAATCCCAAATCCAGTCTAATTTTCTTAATAATTTTTTCATTACTTAGATTTCTTTTCAGGTTTAGAACCTTTCTTGTAAGGTTTCTTTTCTACTTGTTCTGTAGGTTCTTCTGTTGTTGTTGTTTCTTCAACAACTTTCTTACCTCTTGATAATTTCCATTCTGTTTTGGAAACATATTGCCAGCTTAAGCCGACCATGTTCATTGCGGTTTTGTCATCAACTCTTTTGATGTCACCTACTTCAACGTCTTTAGACGCTCTGATTGATTTAATACACTTCATTGGTTTGTTCCTCCATGTTTTGGTTTATAATTAATAAAATTTCTGCATCGGTTTTTCCCTCTAAAAATAAATCATGTATTCTTGAAGATAAGTCATCTTCAAAATATAACATGTCACTTTTTCCGTAATATCCTCTTAAATTATTGTTTTTAAGTGCCTCAATACAGCTACCAAGGTCCACATGTCTTTTGTTGAATCCCATTTATAAAATATAAATGAATTATTATTCAGAGTCAAAATTATTTATCTTTTCATAGTTAACTATTTGAAAGACATATGCCATAATTTTGCGTTTCATGATTGGTATGAGAGTTTCTTCCATTGGGAATGGTTGTGTACATCTCGCTTCAAATATTGGAAATTCTTTAAATCCTTCAATGTCTGTCCATGTAGAAAAGGTTTCAATGATGTGAAGTAATGTTATATCACTTGGTTGTCCTTCGTGAATTAATTTAAGATAAGTTTTATTGTTATGTCTATCTCCTTTTGGTTTTTTTATTTCATATTGCCAAACCATGACTTTATTCTCTTCTTTATTATAAAAATATATATAACCAAGACCTCCACTTAAGTTTTTTTTATTTTTCTTGATTGAAATATCTAAATTATCGTAGGCTAAATTCCAAATTGACTTTGCCACATTGAATGCATCAAATAACTTATTACCCGAATAACGAATTGTTTTATCTAATTCACCTTCTTCATCTTTAGTTAGTTCTCTTGGTTTTTTTGCAACAAGTTCTTTAACCAAAATTTCATCGTCACATGATTCAAATTTCTTATTTGTTAAAAGCAGAGTATTCTCTTTAACCAAAGATTGTATATTAGCCAGATGTAAGGATAACTCAACAAAGTCAGGATATATTTCTAAATTATTGAATCTCTTCTCACACTTTTGAAGATAATCCAACAATGTATATTTGTTGTATTCAAAATCTATAGGTTCTTTTAACATCCATTCAGGACTTAATTTGAATGATGTTTTTTTCTTTCTTCCCATTTAACAATTATAAGATTGGTTATTTGGTTAATCAATTCTCATTACATAAAATAACTGGTCTTGAACCGTTATTTCGTCAGCACTTCCATCGTAACTATTAAGATTATGTCCATATCCATCAGTATCAATAACCGCTTGGATGAATTCATCTTTATCAATATACTCGGACCATTCTAATCCATATTCATTCATAAACCACTCAGGGTCTCTTCTAACATCACTAATTAAATCTTGAACTTTGTCATCAATTAAATCTTCAGGAAATTCTCCTTCTGGTGAATTTTCAATATCATCAATTTCATCCTCGTACTCAACAATCATGTCAGTTAATTCATCAATTTTTTCTTCAATTGATTCATCATCTTCACCACCATACTGTTCTTCAAAATTTGAAATAAGTTTTTGAGTCTGAGATATTCTCATCTTCAAAATATCAATCTTTTCATCTTGTTCATCAGATAATTGTCTTTCACTCTCGTCAAAATAAGCGTCAGGATTATTTCTAACATCATCATCATAAACTTCTTCAGCGTAACTTATAACGGCTTCAGTATCAATGTGTTCTTTGGCAAATCCTGAATTGAACCCTTCGTACCCAATGTCATCAATTAAAGATTCAACCGCATCATAAGCACTACTTTGCATTTCATCCTCATCTCCAACAGCAAATCTTCTATTATCTAAATCAGCATTAATTACTTCAAATTCAGTTGTGTCGTAGTGTGAACCAGTTGGAATGATGTTATAAACATCAATGTAGGTTTTGTATTCCTCTAATTCATCTTCTAAGTCGCTAATTTGGTCAAGTAAATCTGTTCTAACATCTTCACTGTTGTCATATTGCAATTGAAGTTCTTCAATTTCATTTTGAATTCTCAACATGTCAGCTCTATCATTATTATCTAATACAGTCAGTCTTTCGTTGTCTTGGAGATACTGAAGTAAAGCATGAGCTTTCAATCCAACCTCAGGACAATCAGGTCCGAGCTCCCATTCATTATCCAATCTTCTTTCTTGAGCCTCTTCTTCTCTTTGGTTTAATATTCTACGTGTTCTTAATCTTTCTAACCTTTCTTTTTCTTTTTTTGCCGATTCTTTATCTCTCCAAATTTTAAGTTGTTCTGCGAATTCCAATTCAAGATAATCATTAATTGAAGTTGTTATTTTTTTATAATTCTCTTCGCCAACAAGTTCAGATAAGTTCTTTATCGTCTCATCTTTAGCGTCATAAACAGTATTATCCCCATTGAACTTTTGTAAAATGGCAATTTTATAATATGGGTCGTTGGTCGGCTTTGTTTTATCTAAAATGTAAAATAATTTACCGTCTTGATTATATTGAGTAAATTGATGGTCAGTATCTGCAGCAGTACACCACTTAGTACCCTTACCATAATAACAAGATGATTGATATGTTAATGGATTTACAACAAAGAATCTTGGGTCTTCATAAACGACATTACCACCTTCTACTTTTTTAACTTCTCTTCTTGGTCTATTTGCATAATCAACCAATGCTTTATCCAATTGTTCTAAATTGTCATATGAGTTTATGTCTGTTAATGGAAGGTTTGATGAAATTCTATCAAACTCTCTTAACTTATTTACAAGGTCATTAAAATTTGAATTAAAATTAATTGAATCAAAAATTTTACCCGCCCACATTAAAAATTTTTTAGGGATTAAATCAATAATTTTTTTGAGTTGTTCTGGTGTATACTTTCTTGAATAGGTGTTTTTAAAATCATCAATTCGGTTCTCTAATATAATTTTTGAAAATTTCATTCAACTTTTATTTAATAAATATCTTTTGTCTTGTATAATTGGATTACAAACATATTTATAATAATAAACAAAACAAAATTTAATAATCATGGGATGCGGATGCAAAAATAACGGGAATCAAACTCCTCCTCAGCCACAAACACCTCAACAGGTGCAACAAGTACAACAGGCTAAACAAAACCAAAACGAAAGTATCAAATCTGCAATCAAAAAAACTGTAGAAAAATACTACAACGTAAACAAAACAAACACCAATGGTTGGGTTAAAGGATAAGTGATTTTCAAAAAAGTATTAGAAGGGACAATAAAATGTCCCTTTTTTTGTATTTATATGTTATGGAATATTCTTTGGAAGACATTGTGGAAAAATTCAATAATAATGACTTAGACGTTCAAAAGTATTTTAACGACTATGATACGTTTTTTAATATATTGAAGAAGAGAGGATTGATGGGTGAAGTTGACCCAAAGAATGCTGATGGCGGTGAATATTGGCAAAACGAATATCTTCTTTGGTTATATGAAAACGATAGAGAAAATTATTACAAATGGGTTCCAGGTTTATTGGGTGATGTAATTTTTGAAAATGGTAATGCTTATTTGGAAATTACAGATAGAGGTGATTTATCAAAATTGTTCTGTGATGGTCACAGATATGATTTATCAAGAGATACTATTGAAAATATTTTATCTGGTGATGGGGATGTCTTTGAACCTTATTGGGACACAACTCAAGATGTTTATGAAGACGTAATTGAAGAATTAACACCTGAAAATGACAAAAGACTTGGCAAGTATATTGTTAATATGTTAAATGGTAAGCAGGTATCTGCAGATACCGATGAACTTCAACTTATTGCTTCTGAACAAGGTCATCCTGACTATGTTGAAGTCAACATGGAAAATGTCAAAAGAATTATTGACGATGAGGAAACTATGAAAGAACTGCTTAATGACCAATTGAGTGATTTAAAAAATGAATTATATTCAATCCATAGTTCTGCATATAATTCAGCATATGAAGAAGAAGTTTGGTCCGAAATATGGAGTGAATTAGAGACATATTTTGAGGGTAATGGTGAATGGATTAGTAAACCACACCCATATAAGAAGAACACTCAAATTCAATACTTTAAAATCCCAATTAAGGATTTTGAAGGATATGTTAATGACTACCTATTTAATAATAAGGGATATGGTAATTCAGGTACTTTAGAATATCATGGAAGCTTCTTAGAAATAATGAAGGAAGACAGGGATTGTCTGAGTGCTCAAGCACCTGATTACCCTGATAGTCGTAGGGTAGACAAAAATATAAACGAATATTTCAAGGATTACATTTAATGAATATAGTTAATAAGATATTAAAGGTTCTTGAAGAACAACGAGGGTTTACCCCACGTAAAACTCCGCCGAAGAACATCAAGAACATCTTGGGTCAGATTGATTTGTTTGAAATGTATCCAAAGATTTATGCACTTGTCATAAAAGATGATAAGTTAAGAGCCAGGGTATTCATGAGATACCAAGAATTTTATGAATCAGATTCAGATTCATTCAGAGGTCAAGGTTTCAAATGGCAAGACTACGTCAAGTTTTATAAAGAGAAGACAAAGAAAGATTATTTTTCTTATCACGAAGATTGGGCTGGTTATAATGTACCGTGTACATCTATTGAATCTTGTATCGCTAAAATACCTGACATGAATTTCTACGACTTAATTATGTTCAGTGTTGTTGATACTATTAAGTCCAAGGTTGGTGGTGACAATTATTATCTTATTGGCATTGACCAATCAACTGGTGATGACCCATCATTAATCTTTCATGAGGTTGCACATGGGTTATGGTTTGTGAATCCAATTTACAAAACAAAACAATTTAGAAACATTGAAAGGATGGAGCCTCGTGTTAGAAACGTTGTTGCCAAAAAGATAACAGGAATGGGTTACGGTGAGAATGTTGTGGATGATGAGATTCAAGCATATTTATCTACAGGTATTGGTGATGAGATGACAAGAATCAAAGATATCAAACAAGCCCAACTTCCTTTTAAAGAAACATTTGATTCTTATTCAGGAAAGATTAAACCGAAAAGAATTCCAATAGATTGGAGCACGGATTTAGATAGATGATAAAATTTATACCAATATTATCTGACGTTATTAACGAACAAAAAAGACATAAGTTTGAACCAGAAACTTATGCTAAAATTCATTCACTTGTTAACCAACTATGGAACGATAGAGACAAAGAATATAAAGGTAAAACCATTGTTGATTACGTACCAATAACAGTCAAAGACGGAACTCAAGGACAAGTTCAAATCAGAGTTAACCCAAGATTAAAATATATTGGTTATATGGGAACCAAGCCAAAAGATTCAAGAGACCCAATGGATATTTACATTGAGGTTAATCCAAAATTCTATGAATCAAAAAAGAATCTTTATTTAACATTATATCATGAATTGATTCATGCAATTGACCCAACTCAATCAACAAAATTAAATCAAAAATATCAAACAACTTACGATGAAAAATCTGATGAAAAGTATTGGGGTCATCCAATTGAATTCTTCGCAATTACAAATGAATTTTTAGAAGGGTTGGTACTTGAATTCAAAAGGAGAGCAGATAGAATAAGAAATGAAGATAATAGAAAACATCTTAACAAATCATTCAATAATATATTAAATTACTTTGCTAAAGGTGAAAAACTATCTAAAGTTTCTTCAGATATTCTATATAAGATTAATGATGAATATGTTAAAGAAAATGAAATTAGTAAAGTTTTAGATGATTTAATCACAAACAATCCTCATTTGGCTGATTACATTAAAATGCCTAATGACGTTCCTTATTATTTAAATTATGTTGAATTAATTAAAAAGTATAATCCGAAAATTTGGAGACGATTCTTAACCATGTTGGTTAAAACAAAAGATGAAATTGAAAATATCATAAATAAAAAAGGGACTTAAACTAGTCCCTTTTCTTTTGCTATTAATTCTAATTTTTCTAACTTATTTAAACTTGTTTCTATTACAAATGCCTGTTCTTTAATTGCTTCAATACAAAGTGCAACAATATCTTGATACTTTACAATAAGGTATTTCGGTTCTTCCCCAACTACTACCTCAGGTAATGCTACTTTCAATTCTTGAGCGATAAATCCAATATCTCTTTTTGTTATATCAGGATTTTCACCGTCTTTAATCCAAAAGAAACTAACTCCTCTAATTTTTTTAATTTTCTTTATTGAATCTTTTAAAAGCTTAATGTCTTTTTTAAATCTAATGTCTGAAGGACCTGTAGGACCAATGAACCCTTGTGCGCCTTGGTTACCTTGAGCCCCTTGAGGGCCTCCTCCACCTTGAGCACCCTGTCCTCCACCAGGTCCTTGTGAACCTTGAGCTCCTTGGCCACCAGCAGAACCTCCTTGTGAACCTTGAGCCCCTGTTGGACCTTGAGGTCCTTGAGCTCCCTGGCCTCCTTGTGAACCTCTTGGTCCAGTAGCACCTGTTGGTGACGGACCTGGAACACCTATCGCACCTGTTGGACCTTGAGAACCTTGTCCTCCTTGTGAACCTTGGGCTCCTTGTCCACCTTGGGAACCTTGTCCACCTTGGGAACCTTGTCCACCTTGGGAACCTTGAGCTCCTTGAGCTCCTGTTGAACCTCCTCCACCTTGAGAACCTTGTCCTCCTTGTGAACCTTGGGCTCCTGTTGCTCCACCACCTCCTTGCGAACCTTGACCTCCTTGTGAACCTTGGGCTCCTGTTGCTCCACCACCACCTTGAGCTCCTTGAGCTCCTTGTCCTCCTTGAGAACCTTGGGCTCCTGTTGCTCCACCACCTCCTTGGGCTCCTTGGGCTCCTTGTCCTCCTTGAGCTCCTTGGTTACCTGTAGCTCCACCACCACCCGCAGTACCTTGAGAACCTTGTCCTCCTTGGGCTCCTTGGTTACCTGTAGCTCCGCCACCACCTTGAGCTCCTTGGGCTCCTTGACCTCCTTGGGCTCCTTGGTTACCTGTAGCTCCTCCACCACCTTGGGCTCCTTGGGCTCCTTGACCTCCTGTAGTGCCTTTAGCTCCTTGGGCTCCTTGTCCTCCTTGGGCTCCTTGAGCTCCCTGACCTCCAGTACCTCCTTGAGCACCTTGAGCTCCTGTACCACCCTGAGCACCTTGAGCTCCTTGACCACCTGTTCCTCCTTGTGCTCCTTGTGCTCCTTGTCCTCCCTGAGCACCTTGAGCTCCCTGACCTCCTTGTGAACCTTGGCCTCCAGTAGTACCTTGAGCACCTTGACCACCTTGAGCACCTTGACCTCCTGTTCCTCCTTGTGCTCCTTGTGCTCCTTGTCCTCCCTGAGCACCTTGAGCTCCCTGACCTCCTTGTGAACCTTGAGCACCTGTGTTACCTTGAGCTCCCTGACCTCCTTGTGAACCTTGTCCTCCTTGTGAACCTTGGGCTCCCGTAACACCTTGAGCTCCCTGACCTCCTTGTGAACCTTGTCCTCCTTGTGAACCTTGAGCTCCTGTATTACCTTGAGCCCCTGTACCACCTTGAGCTCCTTGAGCTCCCGTATTACCTTGAGCTCCTTGAGCTCCTGTATTACCTTGAGCTCCCGTATTACCTGTATTACCTTGAGCACCCTGAGCTCCTGTAGGACCTGTATTTCCTTGGGCACCTGTATTACCTTGAGGTCCAGTTGGTTGAACCGCTCCTTTCCATCCTGTACTATCTATAATTGTTCCAAAAGTATTAATTAAAGACGTACCTAATCTTAAATCAGCACTTGGAATTGTGATTGTTGGCTGAGTTGAATTGAAAGCCAAATAAGTTGTTGCGCCTCTTTTAAATTTAACTGACCCTGTTTCAATAACCAAAGTAGTTACTGTACTAGCAGTATCATAAAAATCAAATTTACCCGACCCAGGAGTTATTATTATATTTTCAGCCACCTATTAATTCTTTAAGTTTGTTTATTCTTTGATAAATAGAATCAATTATTTTTTGTTGTTCTTGTATTGAACCAAATCCCAAACTTACCATCGCACCATATTCAATTGATTTAAATCCATCATCATCAGTAAATACTAATTCAGGAACCACATTTTCTACTTGCTGAGCAATTAAACCAATCGCTGGCCCTTTAAATGCTTCTTGTACTGCAATATTTTTATCATCTTTAATTTTTGTATGCTCATGGTCCCAAACGAAACTAACACCTTCAACACTTTTTGTTTTAGAATAAACATTATCAATTTTTTTGATATTATCTTTCAGTCTCATGTCAGATGGAGGACCTGTAGTACCTTGAGCACCTTGAGGTCCTGGTGCACCTGTAGGTCCTGTTGGTCCTTGAGCTCCTTGTGTTGTACCCGCAGGACCTGTAGCTCCTTGAGCACCTTGGGGTCCTGGTGTACTATTCTGAGCACCTGTAGCACCTCCCCCACCTTGAGCCCCTTGAGCCCCTATATTTCCTCCATCTCCTACACCTCCCTGAGAACCTTGGGCTCCTTGACCTCCTGTTGGACCTCCCCCACCTTGTGAACCTTGAGCTCCTGTAGTACTTCCCGCAGCACCTGTTGCTCCTTGTGTTGAGCCTTGTGCTCCTTGATTTCCTGGAGCACCTGGTACCGACCCTTGAGCTCCTGTCGCACCAGCGGAACCTCCTCCACCTTGTGAACCTTGGGCTCCTGTGTTACCACCTTGGGCGCCTGTTGAACCTCCACCACCTTGAGCCCCTTGAGCACCTGTTACAGAACTTTGAGCACCTGTTGAACCTCCACCACCTTGAGCCCCTTGGGCACCTTGGGCTCCTGTGTTACCACCTTGAGCCCCTGTTGAACCTCCACCACCTTGAGCCCCTTGGGCTCCTTGGGCTCCTGTTGAAGCTCCCTGAGCCCCTTGTGAACCTTTACCACCTTGTGACCCTTGAGCACCTTGGGCTCCTGTTGCAGCTCCTTGAGCTCCTTGTGAACCAGTACCACCTTGCGCCCCTTGAGCACCTTGGGCTCCTGTTGAAGCTCCTTGAGCTCCTTGTGAACCAGTACCACCTTGTGCCCCTTGAGCACCTTGGGCTCCTGTTGAAGCTCCTTGAGCTCCTTGAGCTCCTTGAGCTCCTGTATTACCTGTAGCACCTTGAGCACCTGTTGAAGCCCCCTGCGCTCCTTGTGCTCCTTGAGCTCCTTGTGCACCTGTATTACCCTGTGCACCAGTTGAAGCTCCTTGTGCTCCTTGAGCTCCTTGAGCTCCTGTATTACCTGTAGCACCTTGAGCACCTGTTGAAGCCCCCTGTGCTCCTTGAGAACCTTGAGCACCTTGAGCTCCCGTATTACCTTGAGCTCCTTGTGACGCACCTTGAGCACCTTGAGCTCCTTGAGCCCCTGTGTTACCTGTATTACCTTGAGCTCCTTGTGACGCACCTTGAGCACCTTGTGAACCTTGAGCACCTTGAGCTCCCGTATTACCTTGAGCTCCTTGTGACGCACCTTGAGCACCTTGTGAACCAGTACCACCTTGTGCCCCTTGAGCACCTTGGGCTCCTGTTGAAGCTCCTTGAGCACCTTGCGAACCTTGAGCACCTGTACTACCTTGAGCACCTGTATTACCTTGAGCTCCTGTATTACCTACATTACCTTGAGCCCCCTGTCCTCCTTGAGAACCTTGACCACCTTGAGCACCTTGATTACCTGTGTTACCCTGAGAACCTATTGCTCCTTGTGCTCCTTGTCCTCCTTGAGAACCTTGAGCACCTGCAATTCCTGCAGTCGGACCAACCCAAGCTCCTGTATTATCTATCATCTTAGTACCACCAACAAATAAGTTACCTGTTACTGATGTACCACTTGAAATAACAGTATCGGCAATTGTAGATGAGGTAGCGTTCGTTGAAGATGACATTACAATCTGTCCACTTTGAACGTCAAGTGCCATCTTTGCAGTACCGTCATCCATCATTACATATGGGTCCGCAATACTTCCATTACCTTGGGGATATATAATTACATTAGCCATTATTTCAATTTATTTTCTAATTCTATTAATTGTTGTTCTATGTCTTCAATAAATACCTGTTGTTCTTTTATACCTTCAACTAAAACTGCATTTAATTTTGGATAACTGATTCTATAATATCCTGATGACATAACTTCAATAACCTCAGGATAATATTGTCTTATGTTTTGTGCAATCAAACCTATTGAATGTAATTTATTTTTCTTTTCAAAATAAATGTAATCGGCAGAATTCAAGTTTTTATTCCAATCAAATTCAACAACATCAAAGTTTAATATCGCCTTCAATGGTTCTGGAATTGTTTCAACACCTTGCTTTAATCTTTTATCTGAACAAAACCCAATAGGTGACCAATAACCAGTACCATTTGTATAACCATAAACACCTCCACATGATAAAACTTGGCCCCCTGGATACCAAGATGGTGAACTAGTTTGACAATATGAATTATTATCATAAAGTCTTTGAGCACCTCCAGCACACGCCTGACTATTTTGACTATATACTGTTATACCAACACCAAAAAAACAAGCGTATGAATAACTTGGACCATAGTAGGCATATTGGCTATAACATGTTGTTCCTGGAGGTCCTGTTGGTCCTGTATCACCTGTTGGTCCCTTAGGTCCTTTTGGACCTGTTGGTCCCGTATCACCTGTTGGACCTGGGCCACCTTGAGGACCTGTTGCTCCTGTTGCACCTGTTGGTCCGTTAGCACCTACTCCACCTTGTGAACCTTGGGCTCCTCCAAATCCTGTTGGTCCTGTCCCTCCTGGATTACCTTTTGCCCCTTGAGCACCTGTTGGTCCTGCACCACCGCCTCCACCTTGAGCACCTGTTGCACCTGTTGGACCAAGGCCTCCTGTGGGACCTGTTGGACCCACATTACCTGTTGGTCCTGTTGGACCTGTTGGTCCTATCGCACCTGTACCACCTTTACCTCCTTGGGCACCTTGAGCTCCTGTTGAACCTTGTGGTCCTATTGAACCTACACCTCCTTGAGAACCTTGAGCTCCTGTTGAACCTTGTGGTCCTATTGAACCTACGCCTCCTTGAGAACCTTGGGCTCCTGTCGCACCTCCTGAACCTTGAGCTCCTGCAGAACCTCCACCTCCTTGTGCTCCTTGGGCTCCTGTTGCTCCACCTGAACCTTGAGCTCCTGTGTTACCCGTATTACCTTGTGCTCCTTGGGCTCCTGTTGCTCCACCTGAACCTTGAGCTCCTGTGTTACCCGTATTACCTTGTGCTCCTTGGGCTCCTGTTGCTCCACCTGAACCTTGAGCTCCTGTGTTACCCGTATTACCTTGTGCTCCTTGGGCTCCTGTTGCTCCACCTGAACCTTGAGCTCCTGTGTTACCTGTAGCACCTACAGAACCTTGAGACCCTGTAGCACCACCAGCACCTTGGGCACCCGTGTTACCTATAGCTCCACCAGCACCTTGAGACCCTGTAGCTCCACCAGCACCTTGGGCTCCTGTGTTACCTGTAGCACCTCCAGAACCTTGAGACCCTGTTACCCCTGTAGCACCTTGAGCGCCTGTATTACCTTGAGCACCTGTATTACCTGTATTACCTTGGGCTCCTGTTGCTCCTTGTGGTCCTACGTTACCTTGAGCACCCGTATTACCTTGAGCCCCTGTGTTACCTATATTACCTTGTGCTCCTGTGTTACCTTGAGCCCCTGTGTTACCTTGAGCTCCTGTGTTACCTGTATTACCTTGAGCACCTTTATTACCTTGAGCCCCTGTATTACCTACGTCACCTTGGGCTCCTGTTGAACCTTGGGCTCCTGTATTACCCTGAAAACCAGTTGAACCTTGAGCTCCAGTTGAACCTTGAGCTCCAGTTGAACCTTGAGACCCTGTTGAACCTTGAGCTCCTGTATTACCTTGAGCCCCTGTTGAAGCTCCTTGAGCTCCTTGTGAACCTGTCGCCCCTTGTGCACCTGTTGCACCTTGAGCACCTGTTTTACCTTGAGCACCTTGTGCTCCCGTTATACCAGTTGTTGGTCCTACCCATGTACTTGTTCCATTAATAACTTGAGTAGCTCCTATCGCGAAATAATTTCTAACATTTAAAGAAACTCCAATAGAAATAATAGCATTACTTGGTTGAATTGATAAAACACTACTTTGTGTGGATGAACTAAATTGTATGGTCGCACCTGATAGAACTTGTAATTGAAGTGCATTTGTATTAATAAAATTAATAACTGGAATACGTGATGCTAATTGTGATATAGCATTACTTGGATAGATTATGATGTTTTTAGCCATGGACTATTTTTTCTCTCTTAATCTATAAATACAACGAAAGATTATTATTTACAGAAAAGTTTTATTCCTTTTTATTTTTAAATTTACTATAATTTGGACTACAATAAATAACAGAAGAAAAAGAAAATGACAATAAAAAAACAATTAAGCAGAATTTTTTTAATAAATCTATTTGCAGATTTTATAATTTCAAAGATACCTCAGGAAGAACAATCAATAATTAATCTTGTAGACTGTAAAAATTTTATTTTGGTAAAAGGTAAAACCACATCTAAAACATTATTAAACTTATCAGATATCTCTAATGAATTTTCAAATAAATTTTCAGAATATTTAACTGATAATAAAATAACACACACTTTAGACCTTATAGAATATGACCAACACATGATTCCATTTGATGAATTATCTCACACCTACCATAACACAGACAATTGTTCTTATCACCATAAACAAATAAGCCACTTTAATGAAAATAACATTTCTTGCAATTATGATTATTTTATAAAAGAAGTTGATGATAGTAGTTTATTAGTTTGTTCTGAGTTTCCTCATGGATATTCGTTAGGACAAGGTAGATTATTGTACTATTATGGAAAACATATTTTCTACAATATTCCACCGACTTACCCTGTTACCACCCTTACATTTAATTTATCAACCAAAAAAGATGAGGAGGAGTCTACAATTTTTTCCGTATATAATAATTCCTTAGAATCTGATGATGAGACAATTCAGTCTTGGGCATTAGATAATTTTGACTTTGATATGACTTGGTTATCTACAGAAATAAAAAAAGTGGATTGGAGTATTGAACTCACAAATCCACTTTCTGAATATGATTTTCTTATGAAAAAGAATGGTGATTCTTTAATTATTTAATTAATCCAATTTTTTTTCTGTGTTGGTTAATAATATCAACCGCCTCGGTTAACTCCATATAGTTTCTATCAGGCGCATATAAGAATGACTCATAGTCTTTCCCATCTCCTTCAATGATTAATAAAGCTGGTATCATATCATTTTCTGTTATTTTTGAATAGGTATCATACTCGTCTTTATACTTGTCAATGTCTCTGTCAAAAAATTCAATTTCTTCTTTAACTAACATTTCTTTGAATTGGTCACAGAAAGGACATCCTTTCATTGTATAAACTATTACATTTAAGTCTTTCATATCAATCTAATAAACTTAATACTTCTCCTGGAGTCATTACACCTGGTCTTGAAAAAACCTCTTTTCCTCCTTTGAAGATTTTTATGGTTGGTACACTTCTAATACCTAACTCAGTAATGACAAATTCTTTATCTGTGTCAATATCATACTTGTAGATACTATATTTTGGTGCACCTGCCGATTCATTTATCAATGATTCGTTAACCTTTGAAAGATTGTTTAACATTATTTTGCAAGGTCCGCACCATGTTGCAAATAAATCCAACACAAAGTCTTCCCCATTTTGCATTTTTTGTTTAAGTTGTTCTGTTGTTAGTTGTTGCATTTTTATATTGTTTTAATAATTGTGATAAGAACAAATACAACTCATTGTATTGTTCGGCTTTATAATAAATAGTTAAATTGAAATTTGTATCCACATTTGGGTTTACCCTTATTTCAATAAATAAATAAAAGTTTTGTTGGCTTTTGAATATCACCTCTTCAAATTTTACAATACCACTTTCATTCATTAATGATTTTTCATAAACTCTTGTTAGTTTCTTGTCATTCAAAAATTTTAAAAACTCTCCTTTCAGGGTTGGGCCAACCATGACTGAAAAGACATCTTCTTTTGATTCTAAATCTTTTATATATTCTGGTTTGTTCATTAAAATTCTATATGTTGATAAAGAAATGAATTGTAACTGTTGTCAATATTTTGAACCACCCATCTTAAATTACCATCGTTGTTCCAATAAGTATCCGAATTAAGAATTACCCCATTGTTACATTTCTTGGTTAGTTTTACAGATTCAAATCTTTCATCTCTTACACAAGATAACACGTCTAAGTCTAAATTCAATAGAACTAACTCCCACATCCCCGCCAATTTTTCATTATACTTACCTAAACTTTGGACTCTATCGGCACGAATTTCGTCATCTTTCTTTGTTAATCTATATTCAACGGTTGCTCTCTCTTCAGAATCTAACCCACCTTTACGTACCGAAATAATTAAAGAGCTTGGTTTACCAATATATCCTTTAACACAGTTTGATTGTGTGTTACTCTCTTCATTATAGGAAGAACTTTCATTCAAAAGGATTGGATAGTATTCATCAAATATTGGTTGAGAGATTTTTTCATACATATATTTAGGATAGTGCCTGGTATACTCACCTCTTTTATAATGTTGGAGTCTATCGGTCCAATCCAAGTGTTCTTCCCTAAACTCATTTTTATCTTCAAATGAAGTCCATTTTAAATCTTGTTCCCCGTACATTTTAAGTTCGGTATACATCCTTACATGGTCTTGAAAGGTGAACGCATCTAAGTCTTGATGTACGTATACTTGTTTAAACAATCTGTAAACCTTTTTTAATTCTTCTTTTGAGATGAGTTCAATGAATAGTGGTGGTATAGTTATGTTACCAACTGCAGAATCTAATAAGTCTATAATAACATTATCATCATCTTGGTTTAACCAATCATCTCCAAATAAATTTCTTGCTGTTTGGTAAATAACCATATTCAATCTAGTACAAGAATGTAATGCTTTCTTTAGTTTTTTGCCAGATAGTTGATGTTTTATCATTAAAGAATCTACTAATCTGTTATCATTTTTCTTTAAGATTTTTTTAATCTCAGGACCCATAAATTCATGTGTATATATTCCAAAATTATTTGGGTACTTGATGTTTCTTTTGTCTAAGTAAAATCTAAATAACCTATCCCCATATGTTAGATTTTGAAAATGATTTCTTTGGTCTATTTGAAACATAAATTCAGAGAACGCCATCATAACCTCCTCATAAGCCTTATCCGTAAATTGACTTAGCATGTTTTTAGCGTGAGATTTAATTGTGTTGAGTGGGTCCATAAAAAAACAATTCCTTCTAATCATCTTAGAACATTTTGTTTTCTTCTGATAATTTTTTATATGGCCATGATAAACATCTCCTGTCTTGATATTAACTGAAATGTAATTTACATCTTTAACAACCTTAAACCAAGGTTTACCTTCTCTTCTCCATTTTGAACCTTGGAAAAATTTGAATACTACCTTATCCCCATTTTTTTCAACTACCAACATAACATATATTTTCATTACTGAATACATTTGATTGGCAAAGTTTTTAATGAAATGTTCTTCCCCTTCAAAAGATTCTTCCATCTCAAAGAATGGATGTTTCTCAGTCGGGCCATACATGTCTTTTATTCCACTACCAATCAGATTTTGGTCTTTGTATTTAACACAAGTATATTTCTCAAAATTTTTTTTGTAGATTTCTTCTTTCATCATTACAAAGATAAGGAAAATAAAAATGGGAGACAATGTCTCCCATCTATTTTTAACAATAAGATTCCGCTAACTCCCACAAGCCCGTGTTAACCTTGTTGATGTTATAAAAGTTTTTCAACTCTCTCATAGAAACGACTCTTCCTTTTTTTGAATTGTACTTCATTCCACCACGAACGAACTTCTCTTGAATTACATTGAAGGTCTTCCATACACTGTTACCAACATCCCCATCTCTTTCAGGACGTAAGAAGTCTTCTAATTTGAACTTAGGTATTGAACCTTTTTCCCAACGAATCATTGCTGATTTATTTACGAAGTCAACTAACTGTCCTTCACTTAAAAATGTTGATTCCATCTTACCAACAGACCTCTGAATGACTGGTAATCTCTCAGCAAATTGGTCTGTGATTTCTCGCACCATACCCAAGTCAAAATTCATGTGTCTAACTGAAATTGCGTCAGCAACTGAGGTAGGAACGGTAAGTCCATTAGAACATACCAATCTGTATAAACCTGAACTCACAGAGAAGGAACTAATTCCATTATGAGAGTTTCTGATTACAGCCTCAATCAATGAGTCACCAACTTGTGGTAATTCACCATTACGAAGGCGAAGCTCGTGTTGAGCATAATTTCCTTTACCGACTTGTTTGGCTGAATAAACCTTCCAACCTTCTCTATCAAAGTTTTCAACAACTTCAATCGTTGGAACGAAGGTATACTTGTCAGACATCTTGGGTGATGGACTTGTTGCGAATACTGAAGGGGCAACTTCCTGTAGGGTTTCTATTGATAACATATCTTATTGTTTTAAGAATACAAAGATACAAGCAATATTTTATACTGCCAAAAATTAATTCAAACAAATTTGACCGTATTTGGTCTCAATGAAAATTCCTTTAATTTTTTTGTCTATGACTGGATGTTTACCATTTAAAACAACACAAATTTCCGTCAATTGTTTTTGAGTTAAATTTGCATCTTCACCCTTTTCAGCATTTAATAAAGCAACCTCACGAATTTTAACGTAGAATTCCTCTTCTTTACTTTTGGGTACCAGATTAAGTAAATCTTTAGGGTTCTCTTTGAAGAATTTTACAATGTTATTCATGTATATCTCAACATCAACACTCATGGTATTAAAATTTTAGTTAAAAATTAGTCTTGAAGGTCCCACATTCCTCCACCCATATCAGTTCCTTTAGCCTTAATAGCCTCAGGTACTTTAACATTAGTAGAACCTTTCAAATTCAGGAAATAAAGACTTGGTAAGTCTACAATACATTCAGGAATTGAAGTTAACTTAGGATTATTAATTAGAGCTAAAAATCTAAGTTTAGGTAATGTACAAATAGCATCAGGAACAGACTCAACACAGTTATCCAAAAGAATCATATGTAAATCTTTGAATCTTCCAATTTGTTCAGGGATGTTAATTGTGATGTCACTCTTATTATCTCTGTTTTGAATTTGGAATTCTTCTAAAGTATCAGGTAAGTTACCAATTAAATCATCTAAACCATAAAGGGCAATGAACTTACCGATTGCTCCGTGACTGAAACTGTCAATAACTAATTTCTGTCCACCAACAGTCAATCCTTTAGCAAACTCAGGCTTAAAGAAATCTTTCAACTCAGCCATTGGTCCATTAAGTAATTGAACTAAATCTTGTTGACGGTCATCCTTATCCATGAATTGATTTGATGGGAAATGGAATTGGTAACGAGTTTTAGGTAATCCTGTTGTAGGTGCAACATCTGTATCGTTTGGATTAAATATTACATATAAAGGACCATCTTTGATATACCTATCAAACCATGAAGCTCCTGGTGCTGATGTACACCATCTTGTCTCTTGGTTATTACCACCATAAAAACAAGCCGCTTCTTTACCAACAACACCTTTATCTTTAATCTCAATAACTCTCCAATTATCACCATCATACATCAACTTAGCACCTGGATGAACCTCCGCAGATTTTCTTTCAGCCTTTGTTGTTGATGCTAGTGTTAAATCAAAATCCTTAACAGCATCGTATAATGAATCAGGAGTTAATTTATTAATATCTCTAGCCTCAGCAGGTAGTTTTCCTTTGAATCTATCAAACTTCTTAAGGTCATCTGTAACCTTATATAAATCCTCCATGAAAGTTTCCTTAACTTGTTTCACTTCTTTGTCATATCCACTGTCACCAAATTGTCTTTCAGTCTTTGGAGTCAAATAATTTTTAAGTAACCACTGCACATATTTTCCCGCCTTGATTTTCTCAAGTTCTTTAGAATTGGCCGTTTGAGGGTCAATATTATTCATTTTAGTTGTAGGGTCAGCTTGTACAATCGCCAAGAACTCTTGAGGAGTCATTTTAGCTTTAACCTTTTTACCATCTTTATCTTGAGCTGGTTTTGTTAAAGTATCTCTCAAAATCTCAAATCTTGATTGCTCAAGTATTACTTGTCTTAATATTGACGTAAATCTCATTACCGTTAATTTATATTATAAATATATTGTGAAAGCAAAAATAGTTAATAATTCAATATCAACAGCTCTTCACCCATATTTTGTTTGACATTTTTTTTCGCAGCCGCCGCTTTAGCGAATTCCTTACGTTCCCATCTGAACGTATTTTCGGGAAACCAATCATGCAATAAAGGAAAATCATAATATGATAGACTAAATTTACCTTGAACTGAATTTAAAACATTTGCCAGTCTTTCGTGGTCCTCACGGTCAAAATCATGATTATTGTAATAATTCTCAGTCTTCCAATACGGAGGGTCTAAATAAATGTAAGTTGTTGGTGAATCATATTTTCTAATAACATCTTCAAAATCTAAATTTTCAACATGAGTTATTTTATCAAAATGTGCAATCCATGCAGGTTTTGATAATTTGTCCCTAAACGAGAGGTATTTGGACCTGTATTTTCCCTTCAAATCAATAAACGATGAAGTCTCAGGCTTACTACCAGAAAAGACCTGTGTGAGGACGTATGCGTATTTGGCGGCTACCTCATAGTCAGGATAGTTTATCGTAAATCCACTACTGAATAATTCTCTTTGATACTCCACGAATTTCTCTTTAAACTCAGGTGGTGTATTAGTAACACCCAACTGTTGAACAGATATTGCATCCAACGCTCTTTGTAGTTCTGATGGGTTCTGAACGCACTTAAAAAGATTATGATTCAATGGATTAAAGTCATTATAAACAACTCTCTTTAGATTTGGATAAAGTGACAAATCCATATTATAGAAACACCAAAACATTCCACCGAATGTCTCAACATATGTTTCCATGTCTTGTGGGTAAAATGGGACTATCCATTTACCAATTTTTGATTTTCCTCCTATATAACTTAACATGTATTAATAATAAAACAAAATATTGAAAAGGCAAATTTTTTTTGTACTATTTATTATAAATTAAAATTATGGCAGAAAAAGAATGTAAAAAATGTAGTAAAACTAGTTCCTACAAACATATTGGAGTAATTGTTTTAGGTACATACGTTTTATTTGCAACTATCTATGGTAGTATTGAAATTGTTAAAAATTTAATATCTTTGTTTAAGTAGTTCTTTCAAACTTGACATTTAGTCTAACATACATATCCCCACCCAAATATCCTTTTCCTTTTAGTCTTAAAGGTCTTGAGGTATCAAATACTTTTGGCGCCTCCATGTTCAAATCCCCATCTGGGTGAGGTATTAAGAACTTATCTTTTTGAATCTCATCTAAGTTTAGTGTAAGATTATAAATCAAATCGTTGTTTATTTTTTCATACCCATCTTTATTTATAACTTCAATTTGAACTATTAGGTCTCCAAACTCACCATTCCTATAATCTCCAAGGTCTTGTAGTTTTAAATACTGACCACTATCTACTCCAACAGGTAATGTTATTTTAACTTCGTTAGATGCAGGTTTTGTTCCTCTACCGTCACAGTAATAACATTTATGAATTAAGGTATATCCTTTACCACCACAGGTTTGGCATTGGGTTCTTACTTGTTGGACCATAAATCCTGTTCCGAATTGTCTTACTTGGAATCCCGCACCATTACATGTTGTACAAACTTGTTGGTCACCCCCAGACCCACTACAAATATTACAACCTAAATCTCTCACATAATATAAAGTTTTCTCATTTCCCTTGTATGATTCAATTGGAGTAACCTGTAACTTAATTATTTTATCGGGTACAGATTTTCTATGTCTAAAGTTAGGATTGTTCTGTTGAGTGAACATTGTATTGAAGATATCTTGAAATGGTGTGCCAGCATATGGATTGCTTTTTGATGTGTTGTATTGTGCTCTTTTCGTCTTGTCTCCCAATATCTCGTACGCTTCTGCAATCTCTTTAAATTTCTCCGCACCATCAGGATTCATGTCTGGGTGATATTTCTTTGAGAGGGTCCTATAACTTTTTTTTATATCGTCATCGGACGAATTCTCTTCAACTTCTAGAATTTTGTAGTAATCTTTCATATATGGCTAACTACATGGTAGTATTGTTTAAGGATAAAAAGAGAAAAAGAATAATAAAGAAGTTTATCACACATAAAAAGGCAAAACTTTTTTATGATGGGTTGATGAAAAAATCTGATGAGGTTATTTTTAATACCGAAGTGGAGAACGGAAAACCATGCCGATATGAACTTGGTATTGTTGAAATGAGTTCAAGACAACTTATACCTGTTTATATTACTGATGAGTTTGGTCGTTCAGTAAAAGTTAAATTGGAGGAAGATGGTATGACTTTATTTCAGATTGCACCATATAAGAAAGAAGAAACAATTTATGACATTGATAAGAAAAAAAAGATAACTTCTCAGGAGTTTATTTCAAAATATTTGAAAGGTGTTGGTATGAAGATGATATCATCTCTTAACAATAAAATTATTGTACAAGAAGAAGAAAAAATTCATTTATTCACTACCAAATCTGAATCTGAATCTCAAAGGTTCTTAGATTCTTTATCACTTTATTTCTTTAAAAACAAAAGAGGTGATTGTTTGTTTGTTAAGGACCATTCAACACCGCAAAAAAAATACCTTTATGACTTGTTAGAATCTAAAGGTATCTCTAAAAAAATCTTATATAGGAAATTTACTTCTCTTCCTCCTTCTTCGTCTCCTCAGCCAAAATAAAGTGGAATTCAGTTCCTGAGATGTCAATTGAGAATTGTTTGTGTTGTCTATCAATTTCTCTAAAGTGATTAATTACTCTTTTATATTCTTTCTTATCTAATTCGAACACAATTGTTGCCTTTCCAATAAAAATTGTTTGGACTGACTCAGCAATTAATGCTAATTTTTCTAAGTCCCCAATATCATTATTTTTAGCTTTTGCCATAAACTTATTTTTTTCGGTTCAGGAAATATATCCTTTTTATTAATCTTCTTCAATTGTTGTACTAGGAGCTTTTTTTGAAGTTCTAGTTCTCTTTGGTCCTTTCTCTTCTCGCTCTCCAGCCAATTTATCATCCTCTGGTTCTGTTTCGCTTGGCTCATGAATGTCTAAATTAGTTTCTTCGTTAATGTCAAAATCAAAATAAAGATTTTGAAGTCTTTCCAAATCTGTTTTTTCAAATGTTTGTTTTAGTTGTTCAACAGTTTGACGGAAAAGTTTTTCTTTTAACTCTTTTTCTTTATTTAATTTAATAACCTTAGCAATTTTTGTTAATATCTCATTAACAGATGCATCTGAAATTTCTGCAACAAATGAAATTCCCTTTGTTTCAGCCATCTCTGTTTCAAATCCTACGATTTGACCTTCCTCTACCAAACTCTTTGGTAAAGACCATTTTGTTGGAAATACCATATCAAAACTTAAATAATTTTTGAGTTTTCTTATTGAATGAACGTACTCAATGAATGGTAATATTTGTTTGTAAAAACTCATCTTGAAATAATATATGTGATTATGTAACTTATTGATAACCCCAGGAATATAAGTTCCCTGTTACTGTAGACCAAGGGTTTTGGTTCTCTCTGTAACAGGGCACCTATAAACTTTGTGACATTTTTCAATGACACTAATATTGTGAATACAAATACAAAAAGATATATCGTCTCAATATTATGCATTCTCACCTGTCTTGTTGTGTTCTAGAATTTCACCTCTTAATTTTTGTAAGAGAGCCTTTAGTTCTTGTGCTGTTTTTCTAGCTCTTGTTCCAGCACTCTTATTTCCTTTGAAAAATTTTGTACTGTCTACAGAAAGAACTTCAGTTAATTCTTTGATTTTTTCTAATGTTTCCATCTTTTGAAATTATTAAAGTTGTTTATTAATATGAAAATAGTAACTTTTATTATGCTGGTGTAAATAGAAATGAGGTTTTTTTCATTCTATATTTTTTTCCAACAACTTGTAAAGTTCGGTTAATATGTCTAAATCTGACTTTGTGAATTGTTTGTCAACATCAAAAACATCAAATACGAAAGTTGGTATTGCATTTCTAACATTTTTCTCTGTGGGATTATAAAACGTATCCAAATAAAATCCCTTAAAATAATCTTTGTGGTCTCCGTTGGAATTAATTTCAATCCCTTCTTTCATGAAGTCCTCAATGGTTTTTTTCCAACACCATTCAAAATGTAATTCCTTATCCTCTTGAGTCATTGATATTCTTGTCTCCTTAATGTCGTCACCCATGTAAGTATCAAGCACAATTTGGTTCAGCGATTTAAAAATATCACCGAACAGTTCAATTTTCTCATAATTCATATTATGAACATTGAACCAAATAATCACATCTTCTTTAGGTACTGGTTTGGACATCCAATTAAAAAAATTCTCCATAGACATATCTATGGAGAATATAGTAAAATCATTACAATTGTGAATTTTTACTGAGTTTTTCTATTATAAGAAATTAAATTTTTCATCTTATTCATCTCTTCATTTACAAGTTTTTCTTTTTTGTTTTCTTTAGATTCATCTAATGAATTAAGAATTTTACTTGCCTTTGCAATTGAACTTGGTTTGTCAGCCCCTTTTTTTGATTTTAACGAACCTTTAGTTCCACCTCCTTCCACTTCAACAGGTTGTGGTTGTCTTTTATAAGATGCTTTCATTTGTTCCGCACCATATAAATTTTCGTCATAATTCTTTTTGAATCTATCTCCAACTTTACTTGGTACCACATTACCTAATGCCTTACCGTCTTTATCTGTAACAGCGTTACCAAACATTGAATCACCTTTTAATTGCTTATCAATTCTTTTATCATCAGGTTTGATTTCATCGTAAACTAAGTTTGTCATTCCAGGATATGAAAAAGCCTCAATATATTCATCAACAGCTTCAGATGGTGTGTATTTAATAATCTTAGCATCTTTATCCATTTGATAATTACTTCTTGGGAATTCTTCAGGATTTTCTGTGTACTCACCTTTTGAACCTGCCTTTACATAATCTTTCATTTTCTTTACAACCTCTTTAGCATAATCGTCATTCTCTTTTTTGGAACCGTCTTGTGCCTTGATTGTTTTTTTCAAACCTTCGGGTTGTTTCTTTGAAATATTATCTTTTTCATCAGTATCCTTAACTTTTTGTTCAACTACTATTTTTTCAATTAAATCAATTAATTCATCTTCCGTTAATTGAAGACTTCTACTTTCTTTAATTCCTTTGAGAGTTAAAGCCAAATTAACTTGTTTTAATAATTTAGAGTCCGCTGCAGATAATTTCTTATCACCTTCTCCTTTCTTCATTAATTCTTTTTTCAAAGATTTTAATTTAGCTTGAGGGATTTTATCTCCTTCAGGTACACCTAACTTTTTGTGTAATGCACCTTTCTTCATATCTGTTTTTTGAATCCATTTGTCATCATCTTCCTTCATCTCTCTTTGTTTTTTGATGTTTGAATACACACCAATAACTTTACTCTTTCTACCATCAAACTTATCTCTTGCTTCCTTAACTGAATATTTCTTACCATCAACTTCAAAACTATCATCACCAGATTCTTTAGCTTTAGCCAAAGCACCTGAGAATGCATTTCCTTCTTCAGTTTCAGCCTCTTCTTCTAAACCTTTTACAGTTCTAACTCTGAATGGCTTACCACCAAATTTATCTTGATATGATTTAAAAAATCTTTGTCCATCATTAGGTGCAAACCATTTTTGATTTCTACCATGTTTAGCAAGTAATGAATCCAAATCACCGAATTCTTCTTCATCATAATCAAAATCAAAATTTCCTTTGAATGCTCTGTCACTATCATCAAACCATCCATGTTCATCATCAAATGAGCCAAACATTTTTCCTGGTTTGTTATCAGATAGACCTTTACCTACATACGTAGGTTCTTGAGCCGATAATTCTTCAGCTTCATCTTCCGCATCTTCATCACCTTCGTAATCGCCAGGTGTTGATTCGTCTTCTTCTTCGTCATCAAAGAAAAACCACTCATCCATTTCTTCAGATTCTTTGGTTTCTTTTTTCTTATCTCTAAGTTTTTTGAAATCAGCTGCATCAAGTTTACCTTTAGGTTCTGCAACATCTAATTTCTTTTGTCCTCCTTTAAGGGCTTCTTTAGTTTCAACCTCCATCCACTCTCCTTGTGTCTCGGTTAGTTGTTTTACTTTATTTTCAATTTCCTCATTTAAAATTTTGGAAACTAAGTTGTCAATATTGTTTTTGAAATTACTCATCGGTTTTTTTTATATAAATATCTTTATTTAGCTCTTTTGCTTAGTTTTTCGTACTCATGTTCTAAAATTGCTTTAATAACATTTTCACTTACATTCATTTTCTTTGACACATTCTTTATTGCTTCTGCAACCGCCTCGTTCTTTGAAATATTAAGTGCTTTTATGTCACCCTGATTACAATATGGGAATTTTGTACATTTATCTTTAACAGAAACAAACTTTCCACCTGGAACTTGTGTCTTTCTACTTGGTCCCCAATCTTTTTTCTTAGTTGATTTAGCCCACATTGATGGAGATGAATATCCCCCTACAGAACCTGAACCTGTTGCTTCTTTTGTTTCAGCTTTTTCAACATCACTCTCTTTTAGTTTAGGAGTTTCTTTACGACTTCTATCCCAAAATGCGTCATCACCACCAAATACAGGTGCTGAGAATGCCCCTGATGAACCTGAACCTGTTGCTTCAATAGTTTCACCATTTTTAGTTAATATTTTGTCAACAAACTTTTTACTTACAGGTTTAACAACAAGATTTTCTTTAGTTTCAGTTTTTTTCTTAGTATCAAGATTACACATCTTCAAAAAATCATTTGTATCAACCTTAATGTTTTCTTTTTTGAATTGCTTAATCATGTTCTGGGCAATTTTTTCCTTATTTTTAATATCTTTTACTTGGTTTAATATATCCACAATACCATGTACCATATCTTCATTATCATCACTAAGATTTAAATCTTTAACTTCTTTAGTTTCTGATTTTTGTTTCTTCTTACGACCCTGACAATGTGCTCTCTGACTAAACCCTTTTGGATGTGAACAATCTATAGATTTTTTATACTTTTCACTCCATTCTTCACTCATGTCATCTTCTTCTTTTACACCTTGTTTAGCACTCATTAGGTCAAGCATAGTATCTCCATTTAACTTAACACCTGAAAATGCTTTATCTAAGCCTTTTTTGAATTGTTCTCCTGATGAATTTGTCATGTTTACGCGTTTTTAAGTCTTGGTTCCCAATAGCTCCTGTTCATCCACATGAATTGATAAAACTCACGGAACATTCTAAGGGTAATATCTTTAATGTCTCCTTCCAATTTGCCTCTCTTGATTTCCTTTTGGATTCTATCCATAAGTTTATCTTCAAACTGTTTAACAGTATTATTACCCATAAAGTTTTTAATTTCTTTACGTATAATAACTTCTATCTCGTTTTTTTCTGATGATGTAAGTGCCATTATTTTGTTATTAAAAAAAATGTTAATACCGCTATAACACCTGTACCAAGAATTGACTTGAATTTACCCTTAACTTTTTCTTTCTTTAAGTCCCACTCAAGTTTCTTGGAATAGTTTTCCACGATACCGAATTTTTGTTTTTCAGCATCAATGATTGTTAGATAATTAATTTCTTTGAATTTCATTGTATTAATAATACTGTCTTTTAATACAACCTTTTGTTCAGTTTGATGTAATTGTCCTTCAGTTAATTTTAACTGAGCTTTAGCCTCATCACCACTTAACAAATCTTTCATGATTTGTTTAACAACTGGGATTGGAAAGCATTTTACATTACTACTTGTATCTGTCTGTGAAAAAGCTATCGAGCTCACGAACAGTAAGCTTATCAACACTACTAATTTTTTCATGGTATATTTCTTTTACAATGGTCTTTTGACCTTTAATTTTATCAATGTGGTTATCAACCTCATCAATTTTTTGATTATAACTTACGATATTGCTATCAAGTTTCTTTTGTTCCAACTCAATTTCTTTTATCATTAGAGTTAAAGAGTCAATCTTTGCTTTCTCATCCGCCGCCATTTGAACTCTTGGTGTTAAGAAGAATATCAAATAATAAAGAATGAATAATCCAAAGGCAACCTTGAACAATGTTTTGTAATTTCCTTTAAGGAAGTTTAATACTGTTTGCATGTTATTCTGGTGATTCTTTTGTTTTCTTTCTACTTGCTAGTACCTTACCCCATTTGGATTTGAACTTTTGGTAGAACTGTTGAAGTTTATTTATCATAGTTAAAAACTCTTGGTCAACTTTAACCATCTGACCGTTGATATATATTCCACTATCTTCTCCGATAGTAAAAATAAATTCTAAATCTTCATCAATAACTTTACCTGACCACTCAACGTTGTTTGGATAAACGTTCAACACATTAAAATCCACAAGGTCAGATACCTCATTGACAAACTCATCCATTGTTTCTTGGAAAGCAATTTTTTCATCAGAAGTAATATCTAAATCACTTCTATTCTTACCGTGTAAGGCCAAGATTCCACCAGAGATTCTATACTTCTGTGTCTTATCGTTTTGAGTTGGTTTTTCACCTTTCTCAATCTCAGTTTCAGCGGTATCATAGTTACTGTCCTGCTTAATTCTTGATTCCAAATCTTTGGCAACATTAATTTGAGTTTCTTGTTCAAGTAAAACTCGTGATTTTTTTAAGAGAGATTTAATCTCATCATACCTTTCATTGTGCGTATTGCTCATTTTCAATATATTTTGTAAAGGCTGCGAAATCAAAAGAAGGACTTAGGTCTGTGTATTTCGTATCCAAATTACTCTTGGTTAAAATACCGTCAAAGTTTTTTATACCCTCAACTTTAACATTATGACCAATACACCTCTTTTCTATCTGAAGAGCTTCTGCAATTTGTAAACATAGACCCGCGGCCACTTGAAGTTGGCTTGATGTATATGGTTCCCAAAAAAAGAAATCTCTCCATTTTTTTTCGTACACCTGTTGATTATAAATACTCCCTTTCCAGTTAATATAATGATTGGTTAATGGTTTCTTTTCCAACCATCCTAAATTCTCCAAACAAACTAACACTGAAGTTTTGTTTAAAGTATCATCCGTAAAATAATTTGAATACCCGTTGTCAGGAAGAAGTTGTAAAACTTTCCCTTCTTTTGTAATAACATAATGAGGAATCTTATCGTACTTCCCATTACATCTAAATTTAAGGGAGGTTAAGTATTCCTCAACCTCCCTTGATGTATGACATAAGACTATCTTAGTCTTCTTTTTGTGTTTTCCTAAAACTTTGAAATCACCATATTTTTGAATGTTAAGCATCTCTTCTTAAATAATTCAGGACTTTTTTAACGGGACCTGGTTTAGGTTCTGGTTCTTTAACTTCGGTAAGTTCAAATATAGGGTCATCAGTTGGGGTTCCGAATTTTTGTTCGTTTAGTTTAGCCAATACGTCTTCCAATTTTTCTAATTGGTCAGGACTTGCTTTAAGAGGTTCATCAACAAATTCTCTTTCTTTTTTCCCTGCTTCAAGACTTAATTCATCAATATCAATTTCGCTTGGGTCTAAAGTAACAACTTTCTTTTTCTCCTCTTCTTCAAACTTAACTAACATATGTAAAAATGAAAGAGAAATAATTGGTAACATTCCACCCGCAAAAAATGCCAAGAATCTTTTATGACCAACAAAGTCACCACTTTCAACACCTAAGTATTGAACTAATGGGTCAACCATGTCAACCCAATCTTTGAAGGACTGACTTGCAATATCAATGTATTGATAAGCAAAGAATACATTCCCGATGAACTGTATAAGTGTAACGATTGCAAATGGGAAATACACTTTTTTACCCATTCGTGCAGCTATGGCTGCAAGAGTTGATAACGCAGCAATTTCAACAGCAACTGATAAGTAAACCGACCAACTTGTTGGGTTAGATATAGCATACCATTTTGTTACGTGAGAAATTGATACAAGAGCAACTAATAAGATTGGAACTAAAAAGGCAACGTATATTACCTTTTTTAGATTTTTTTCAATCCAAGTCATTTATTTACTATTTAATCTTTTTATCTCTTCTTCAATTTCAGTTTGTCTTCTTACATCAAGAAGTTTTCTATCTGTTGCCTGAATCATTCTTTTTTCCGCTTCAAGACCTGAAATTCTAAGTTGTCTGTTTAATTCATCTTTAGTATAAGTTGAATCTTTAATTGTCTTAATGTCGTTTTTGATTTTAGATAATTCTCTTGTATCACCACATCCTTTGAAGAATGTTAATAACGCAATTACCAATACAATAACCACAAAGTTGTTTTCTATAAATTTTTTCATAATTTTTAATTTTTAGTTTAACCTCAAATATAAAAGGTGTATTAAATAAATACACCTTTTTAACTAATTTACATATAATCAAACAGACTACTCGTCTCGTTTCGTAATTTTCGGAGAGCTTTTTCTTTAATCTGTCGTACCCTTTCCTTTGTTAAATCAAAGTCGTTACCTATATCTTCCAAGGTTCTTGTTGAGCCAGATAACCCAAAATAATCTTGAATAATGATTTTTTCTCTCTCGTCCAACACATCAAGCATTCCCAATAATTTATCTTTAAGGGTTTGTTCTGTGGATAACCCAGCATCGGCCAATTCAGCATTTGGATTGCTTAACATGTCCATTAAGGTATCTCCATCCTCATTTAATGGGCTTTCCAAGTTAACAACTTTAGGTAAGTTTGTGAATTTATCAGGTAATTCTGTACCTGTCGCATCCAAATCTTTTTTAGCCTTATGCAGTTCTTGAACCACGTTTACTGGAAGACGGATGGTTCTTGCATTCTCATTAAGAGATTGCAATATTGATTGACGAACCCACCAAACCGCATAAGAAATAAATCTTAATTTTTTTGACCAATCAAAGTTTTCAATGGCTTTCAATAACCCATAGTTACCTTCAGCAATCAAGTCAGGTAAATCCAATCCTTGATTCTGATATTGTTTACTAACGGTTATAACAAACCTGAGGTTTCCCTCAACCAATTCTTTTTGGATTTCTTGTTTCTCTTGTAATGTTAATTTACCTGACAACATCTTTTCTGCCAGTTCTCGTTCCCTCTCGGGAGTCATTACTTTAATTTTACGAATGTCTTTAAGATAGGAATTAATTTCTTCTTGATTAATAGGAATTACTGATTTTTCTTTCATATGTTAGTTTTTACTGTAGCCTTCTAATACGTCTTGTTCAAATGGTGTTAGTGATTCATATCCTTTTGAATTTATCTTATCCAAAATTTGGTCTAAGGTAGGTTTTTTAAATAGTCTACCTTTCTCGCCCAAAAGTAATGCCACAAAATCGTCCTCATCTTCTTCATCTCCAAACATCTCAGCATTGTTTCTTACTTGGGACATGTCTATATTCATATCTATTTCGTCACTTACATTTTGTAAATCAAACAAATGGTTTTTTACTTCTGTAGGCATGCAAACTGACACATTGTCAGTTATTTCTGTCAAAATAAACGTTTCGGCAATACCAAAAAACACACCTACAACAAAATCATATATCTCAATTTTGTCAACTTCGGTTGCAAAATGAAAGATAAGAACACCTTTTGTATGTTGAAATTTCATATGTGGTGAATCCACAATTGGACTTAATGAAATTGCCATGTCCTGACAAAGTTCCTCGGAATCAAAGTTCCCAATAACCGTTAACAAATAATTCTTCATATTTTTTATTATAGTTTTGACAAATATAGTAAAGATAATTTAAACAGCAAAATAAAACCCCAATTGTAGGTGGGGTTTTATTTATTGACTTTTCTTTAAAACATAAATCTGTTCCTCAACTTTGTTTTTTCGTTCTTTTAAGTTTCTACTTCCTTTAAACGTATTATATTCCTTTCTTCTTAATTCTACTTCACCATATTTTTTAAGTATTTCCATCATTTTTTCAGATGATATAATCCCCTCATTATTATAAGAAACCATAATATATTTTGACTTAGTTTCTTTTATTAAAGAATCCATAGCTGTTTCCGCTTGAACTTTTTTGTTGTAGGCTGATTTATTCCAATCTTCTCTTATACCAGCCACTTTGGATACTTTTTCAGGTTCAACATATTCATATATTGTATTCAAAATATGATAATTTGAACCATAAGGGTGTTGATTATACGGAGGGTCGTAATAAACTAGGTCTACATCTTCCATTGTTTTTACAACTTCATTTGTATCCCCATTAAAAACTTCATATTCACATTCATAATTACTTAAGATAATGGGTTCCATTATTATTTCACCTAAGATTCTA
>Ga0214919_10001454_pt1 | contig 38796 bp, 64 predicted proteins | sample LL1503_MetaG_FD_177994 | JGI IMG/M metagenome (GOLD analysis project Ga0214919, IMG submission 177994) | Freshwater microbial communities from Lake Lanier, Atlanta, Georgia, United States - LL-1503 | ecosystem: Environmental > Aquatic > Freshwater > Lake | place: USA: Georgia | collected...
AGCAGGAGTTAGTGCTGGTGTTGCTGCTGCTGGTTCTGCTGGAACAAACGCAACTATTTATGGAAGCGGTGGTGGGGGCGGGGGCGGCGCGGGTGCTCCAAATGCAACCACAAGCGGAGGAACCACTTTTGCTGCTGGTGCCAATGGTGGCGTTGGGGGTAACGGCGCAGGTGGCTATTTATTGATTTCATGGTGGGAGTAATTCAATGGCTAATTATGTACTAATCAAAGATGGACGAGTTAAAAACCTTATCGTTGCAGATGAATCCTTTATTGAACTCATCAAAGATGATTATGATGCAATTTTGGATGATGACTCATTTCCTGAAACTGCACATATAGGTGGAGCAGTTGTACAACTTGAAGATGGCAAGTGGATATTTGGTTCAAGTCCTTTTGTTAATGCTTCTACAAATAACTTTATCGATGCAGAAGTAATCATTGCCGAACTCAGTGCTCCAGCGGAAGAGTCATAATCCATGGCATTTACATATGTAGACCCAAGTTCAAATGACAGAGATAAAGTTCGTTTTATTATTGGTGACGTTGATAGCGCCGATTATCATTTCAGCGATGCTGAAATTACATATTTATTAACTACTTGGTTAACTCCAATTGATGCTGCTATTGCTGGGGCTGAGTTGATTGCTGGTCGTTTTGCACATAAAACTAACTACAGTCGTAGTATTGGTGACCTTAGCATTTCAGAATCATATGGAACATCGGCTGCTGAGTTCAGAGCACTTGCACAAAGTCTTCGTTTGCAACGTGGAAAACTATCTCCGCCAACTATTAAAGTTAATGCAGATGCGCTTAAATCTACAACAGATAAAACAATAACAAGTTACAACAGCGATTTCTATACTGGTATCCAAGATAACCGTACCTAGGTATAACTATGACTTATATCAAGGGAAATCCCGCTCACTGGACTGACGATATGACCGATACGGTTGTCGTCTATAAAGGCACAACTATGGATTCCTATGGAAAACGGGCTACTAGCGGAACTGGAACAACTTATAACTGTCGCATCATGTCAGATATCACCAAGATAACTACAGACCAAAAGCGCGGAGTTGTTGAAGAAGGTCGCCTCATTATTCTAAATGACCCTGATGTAAATGTTGGCGATAGGTTAACTTTGCCAACTGGGGCAGAACCAATTATCACTAAAGTTGACAAGGTTAGTTATAAAGCAAATGGTTCAGTTGTCAATCATCACACGGTTGTTACTTTTGGTCGTGTTTAATGGCTTCAATTGAAATTGTAGGTTTAGCCAAACTTAATCGCCTTCTTGCCAATGCTGGAGATAAGGGAACTCAAGCCCTAGCCCGTGGTCTCTATGAAGAGGCAACCATGGCTTTCAACGAGTCCCAAGTCCTTGTCCCAGTCGATACCAGTGCATTAAAGGGAAGCGGTCACGTTCAAACCCCTATCGTTACAAAGGATTCAGTTGAAGTGACTATCGCCTACGGTGGTCCAGCAGGTGCTTACGCTTTATATGTCCACGAGCGAATCATGGCTCCAAGTGGAAAAAAGGTTTACCACGCTCCACCAACTCAAGCGAAATATCTTGAAACTCCAGTCAAACGTAGGACAAAAGGGCTTGCTAGTAGACTTGGCGTTCATTTACAGAATGTTATGAAGGGTTAATAATGGCTACAGTATTAGAAGCAGTTGGCAACTATATCGATGCCAATAACGCCACTTTGACCCTTGGAACCAATCTTTTCCTATCTAAGATGCCTGAGACACCTGACTTATGTGTGGCTGTTTTTGAGTACGAGGGATTGCCTCCTATTGAGAATTTTGGCACTACGGGCTTTAGTATTAGTCGCCCAAGTGTTCAAATTATGTGCCGTGCTGGACGAGATGACTATGTAACTGCCCGAGATTTAGCCGAGACACTCCGAGTATTAGTTTCTGCGATATCCAACACAACCCTAACTTCAGTTGGTATTCTTCGTATCTCATCAATGGGTTCGATTATGCCGATAGGAGTAGACGAACTAGAGCGTCCAATAATCGTGTTTAATATGGATTGCTTTGTAGGTGCTTAATGTCAGTTATCGAACCTAACATTGAACAACCAACTCAGGAGAGAGACCCGTATGGCAGAAATGCAAACACAGACGACAACCAGCGCTGCTGGAAATGTGACCGTCTCTTATTTGAAAGCGCAACACGACCATGGAGTATCCGTTGTCCGAGATGCAAGTCTAAAAATAAGTCAGGATGAGTTCCTCGCTAAATTAGAAGTGTTAGAGGGAAAAAGAACACCGCATGGTTTTAATTGTGCAATGGGAAGAATTGTCGAAGAAGTTGACGAACCTGTTAAATCTAAACTTAAAGAAGCCCTACTAAACGAACAAATTGAAGCGAGTATGCTTGTCCCCCTTTTGCAAGAATACGGGTATGAAGTGAGTTCAAATATTGTTCGCCGTCACCGTAGGCGTATGCTCGGCAAAGACGGGTGTAAGTGTCAACGTGAGTCTTGATGATGCGTTAGATAATCTCCTAAAAACTACGGAGGTTAACTCAGTTAAAAAGACTGAGCCACGTCAGCGTTCAGCCGAATGGCAACCTGGAGTTACTTGGAATGGTGATGAAGGTTTAGTTACTACAGAGCCAATGGAGGGCGAGACTCATCCTGATTGGTCAGGGGTTCTCCGCATGTGGGGACTTGACCCTGAGCATTTTTCAGTTGTTGAACCTGTTCTTTTCAATGTATGGGGCGACACCATGGGCATTCTCAATCGCCAATGGAAAGGCAAAGTAGTTCGAAAAGGCAAAGTAGAAAATGCCGATATCGAAGCCTTAATTCAAGAGATTAAAAAGCATAAGCCTCGTGAGCGCAAAGAGTTCGTGGGCGGAGCAAGTTTAGTTGTTTGCGCCTCTGACTGGCAGGTTGGAAAGCGCGATGGAGATGGACTCAAGGGATTAATTGGTCGCTGGCTTCAGGCTATCGATGATGTTGAGTTCAGATTAAAGGAATTGAAGAAACTGGGTCGTCCTATTGATTCAATCACCGTACTATGCCTTGGAGATTTAGTTGAAGGATGCGACGGTCACTATGACATTCAAACTTTCACAGTTGAAGTTGACCGCCGTGACCAAGTAAAGATTGCCCGCAGATTGCTTCGTGATGCTCTCATCCGCTGGTCTAAGTTGGTGCCTTCAATAACAGTTGCAGCAATTGGAGGAAACCATGGAGAAAACAGAAAAAACGGAAAAGCATTCACAACCCTTAATGACAACGACGATGTGGCACTTGTGGAATCAATTGCTGAAATCTTTGCAGCCAATCCTGAAGCATATGGACATATTAAGTTTGCGATTCCGCAAGAGGAGTTGAGCCTAACCCTTGAGGTCCATGGAAAGATTATTGGAATTACTCACGGTCACTTAGCCCGTTCAGGTCAGGGAGTTGAAGGAAAACTTCGTCGCTGGATTGCTGACCAAACGCTCGGGCGTCAAAAGATTGGCGATTGTGACATTTTGGTTACTGGTCACTATCATTCACTAAAACTAGCAGATTGGGGAGGAGTCAAATGGCTACAAGCACCAGCCCTCGACGGGGGAAGCGTGTGGTGGAGACAGTCGACGGGGGAGATTGCGGATGTGGGAGTCCTGACATTTGTTGTCAGCCAAGCGGGAATGAGCGACCTACAGTTATTATGAACGACCCAAGAGATATCGCCCTATATGCTGCTGAATTGGTCTCAGGAGAGCGTCAGGAGGCTTACGGGCATCCCCTTGATAACTTTGAACGTGCAGCAAAGATATGGGCTGTAATCCTCGGCTGTGACGTCTCAGCCGAACAGGTGAGTCTTTGCATGGTCGGCATGAAGATTGCTCGTGAGGTCAACCAAACTAAGCCCGATACAGTCGTGGATGGAGTTGGATACTTTCTAACCTTGAGCATGATTCAAGAGGAAAGACTCCGTAGAACCTCTTGATTATTTAACCCTAGTTTGATATACTTATCTTGTTCCTGAGAGGAGGACAAGATGAGAGAGTTCAGAATCTCCGAGATTGATGTCGAGAAGACTTTAATCAAGGCTCAGAAACTTGCATCTAGGGGTCAGAAAAAAGGCTTAGAAGGTGGATTCAAAGTAAGCATTCAGTCACGCACTGAAGTTGCTGAAGGAATCACAAAAGAATATTCAGTCTTAGTAATCGAAGGCGAGCCAGTTAAGTACAACGGATGGCAATTTGTTGGCGTTGCTGAGTTCATTGAGGGCAAGGCTCTTACAAAGAGCATCGCTGGTGGAGTTGAAATCAAGTCATCCGATGTTCAGGTTGGCTATTGCGAGCATTGCAAAAAGGTTCGTTCACGCTCAAAAGTTATCTTTGTTAAGAATGGCGACTCAGGAAAGTTGAGTCAGGTTGGCTCAACTTGCGTAAAAGATTTCTTAGGCTGGGAGTTCAATGCCTCAGCCTTGGTTACTGAAGAGGACTTTCAAGAGGAGTTTGGCGGATTTTCAAATGGTGGATTCAGCGGATTCGATACTTTGAGCGTCTTGGCTTTAGCGGTCTGCGCCGTTGAAAAGGTTGGTTTCGTGCCTTCAGGTAGCGGACTTTCAACAAAAGAAATTGTGTGGGAAAAACTTAATGGCGGATTCCACGGATTAAACAAATGGAAAGAAATTATCGGTCAGGAAGTTACCGATGCCCACAGAGAAAAGGCTCAGGAACTTCGTGAGTTCGGCAAGGGCTTCGAAGGCGATTCAAGTTATGCCGAGAATGTTCGCCTTGTCAGCGGATTGACATTCCAAAAGTACAACACAGTAGGAATCTTGGTCAGTCTGCTCAAGGCTGCACAGCGTCAGGCTGAAGCCAAGGCTGAGAAGAAGGTTTACAAGTCTGAAATCTTGGCTCCAGTTGGGGAAAAGATTGAGGTCGAAGTAACAGTTCTTAGTGAAAATACTTTTGAGTCTCAGTTTGGATTAACTACTTTGTACACATTCGAAAGCGGAGAACACCAGTTGAAGTGGTTCTCAAGCCGTGGCTTGAATGTCGAAGTTGGCTCAAAGTTCACATTAAAGGGAACGGTTAAAGGTGTCGACGAATACAAGGGTGCCTTCTCAACAGTTCTTACTCGTTGCAAAGCCGTCTAAATAGCGATGCGATACACTTTGTCTACTGTGCGCTTAGTCGCCTCATTGCCTGTCTATACCGTGCGCTAGTCGCCTCGACGGTCTATGGGGCTACCCATGTGCCGTATTCGAGGAGGTTTAGATGGCTCGTTACAGAGTCTTGCAGGGTATTGACTACCCACCAAACAAACGTGCTGAGGTTGGCGATTTAGTCGATGACCTTCCAGCCAATGCAATTAAATGGCTATTAGATACTGGTGCTATTGAAGACCCAAGTAAGCCAAAAAAAGTTGAAGTAATAGTTGAAGAAACTCCCGCTCCAGTAGTTGAAGAAACTTTAATCGTCGAAGAAACTCCCGTCCCAGTCGCCGAGGAGGTCACTGAGTAATGCCTACATTTCGTCATGGTAAAAATACCGTTGTTCTAGTTGACCAGTATGACCTTTCAGGTTATTACAAGGAAAGCACAACATCTCGCTCAATTGAAACTTCGGATACAACTGCTTTTGGAAATAGCGCGAAGACATACATTTCAGGATTAAAAGACGGCACCATGAATCTATCGGGAATGTTCGATGGTTCTACGGGCGCGGTTGATGAAATCATGGCAGCAGCCCTTGGTGGTGCTGATAACACTGTGACAGTTCAACTTGAAGGAAACGTAGTTGGAACAATTGCTCACATGCTTGCTACGCAAGAAACTTCATACGAAGTAAGTTCTCCTGTAGGTGACGTAGTTTCAGTTACCAGTCAACTACAGGCTGACGGAGGGTTGGAGTCAGGTCGCGTACTTGCTCCTGCGACCGTTGTAACAACTGCAACAACGACAAATGGTACCGCTGTCGATAATGCAGCAGCAACAACAAATGGTGGAGTTGCACATGCTCATGTGACAGCAAACGCTAACAATGGCACTACAACAATCAAGGTTCAGCACTCAACCGATAACTCGACTTGGGTTGACTTGGTTACATTCACAACCGTTGCCACAACAATCAAAACTTCTCGCAGAGTTGAGGTTGCAAGTGGAACAACAGTAAACCGTTATTTGCGCTCGCAGATAACAACAGCAGGTACAGGCAGCATAACTACAACCGTCGCATTCGCAAGGAGATAATAAAAAATGCCTACATTTCGTCATGGTAAATCCGCAGTATTCAAAATCGGTTCAAGTGGTACCCCGGGTACTGCTACCGCAATTTCAGATGCAGTAAGAGAAGTTACTTTCCCACGCTCAATCGAGACTGGCGAGACAACAACTTTTGGCTCAAGTGCAAAGACATACCTAGTCGGTTTGTCAGATGCAACAATTTCAATCAGTGGTGTGTTCGATGCAACATACGATGCTCAGTTGGCTGGTCTAGTTGGCGTTGATGGAGTAGCATTTGAATACGGACCATCAGGTTCAACAAGCACATATGTCAAGTACACTGGTTTATGCGTTATGACTTCATACGAAACATCATCACCAGTTGGCGATGTCGTTACATTCACAGCGCAGTTCCAAGTATCAGGCGCAATTACTCGCGCTACATACTAATAATTAAATAACAACTAAATATAAACCAAGTCGTGTCCTAGAGACCTAAAGGAGATATCGTGTCCATAAGAGACCAAATTCTCGCCGTGCAAGACATTCCAACTCAATTAGTTGAAGTGCCTGAATGGGGAGTGAAAATCGAAGTTCGTGGTATGACAGGCGCAGAGCGCACTCGTATCATGGATAAGGCAACAGCAGACGCAGGAGAGATGAATCTACAGATGATTTATCCTGAGATTGTTATTGCAACATCATTTGACCCATTGACTGGCGAGCAGGTTTTCGTTCCTGAAGACCGCGATATCTTGCTCAGTAAATCAGCAACTGCACTTGACCGTGTAGCAATGGTAGGTATGCGCCTATCAGGATTCACAAAAGAATCCGCTGATGAACTGGGAAAAGATTCCTCCGAAACGGCTTCAGAAGATTTGTCTTTGAATTAGCAGAACGATTGGGTAGGACTGTCGATGAATTACTTTACGGCAGTCCTTCCCATCGTGCTATTACAGCGAACGAATTAACTGAATGGGAAGCACTTGAACGCATCCGTATTTGGGAGCAAGAACAGGCTATGAAAAAAAGAAACTAGAAGGCGGTGAATTAATTTGGCTCAAGAGACAGTAGTAGAGGTATTAGCCAAATTCCGCGCCGATACTGCCGATTTCAATCGACGCTTAACTGAAGTCCAGTCACAACTTGAAAGTTTAACTAAGAAGACAACAAGTTCTTCATCAAGCGTTCAGTCATCATTCACCGCAATGAGCGCATCAGTTGGAAAACTGAGCATGGCTCTAGGTACGGTTGCAGCAGTTGCAGGTGGCGCAATGGTCGCCCTTGGAGTTAAGTCTTTTAACGCAGCAGCAAAAGTTCAAGAATTCGATACAGTCTTACAAATTATCGGTGAAACCACTGGTATTGGCTACGGAAAGTTGATGGAATACACCAAAGCCGTTAAAGATAACGGTATTGAGATGGCAGCATCTCAGCAACTCGTTATTCAATTTGCTAGAAATCACCTAGATGTAGCCAAAGCAGTTGAAATTAGCCGTGTTGCTCAAGATTTGGCTGTAGTTAGCCAATCTAACTCAACAGAGACAGCCACTCGCTTAATGTATGCGGTGCTTCGTCTTAATACAGAAATGCTTCGTACTGCTGGTAGCCAAGTTACAGTTCAAAGCGCAGTAACAGCCTATGCAAAAGCAAATAATATTGCTGCGACATCCTTAACTACAGCACAAAAACAACAGGCAGTCATGAATGCTGTTATTGCTGAAGGTGCAACACTTGCTGGAGTTTATGAAATGTCTATGCAGAATGCTGGAAAGGTTTTGCGTTCTTTTGCTCGTGTCACAACTAATATTCAAGTAGCGTTGGGCGGTCCATTTTTGGACGCATTTGGTCCTCTTATTCTTGCTATTTACAAAATGTATTCAGCCTTCTCAAAAACAATCGAAAAAGGCGGAGCCTTATATCCTATCCTTGAGGCTCTTAGCGCAGTATTTGTTCAACTTGTAACACCAGTTACTGCTTTGATTACACATTTTACAGACTTAATAACAAATATGCAACCAATCACAACTTCAATCGATGATATGGGAGCAATGATTCAAAAGTATCTTCCAGTTATTGGTGCTTTTGGTGCAGCAATGGCTACCTCTGTAGGTGTTCAATTATTTGGAATGATTCCAGTTCTTGGTAGTTTCTTAAAAATGCTTAATCCAGTGGGTGTCGGACTTGCTGTTCTAGTTGCTTTGAGTCCAAAGGTTCAAGCAGCATTTGCAAAACTTGCAACAGCGCTTCAGCCACAAATTCAATTTGTTGCTAAATTAGCAGATAATTTAGTAACTCTTGGTAATATTTTGATAAATATTACTGCTGGAGCAATTTCTAAGTTTGCAGATGCAGTTACATGGGTTAATCAACATGTTGGAAATATGAATGATTTAGTTCAATTCTTTACAGCAGTTGTAGTAGCAGCAGCAATTGTAAAAATTGGAATGATGACAAAGGCTCTTTACGCTCAGGCTACTGCATGGATTGCTGCTAACTGGGAAATTATTGCAATAGTTGGAGCAATTGCTCTTCTTATTTACGCTTTCTATAAAGCATGGAATTCAAGTGAGAATTTCCGTAAAGCAATTATTATGATTGGTAAGGGATTTATTCTCTTAGGCGAAACTGCTGTAATGGTAGGAAGTCTCGTATTTAACGCCTTTGCTTTAATTGTTCGAGGAACTGCAAATGCACAGATTGCCCTTGGAAAACTTATGGGCGATGAAAAAATGCAAAAAACTGGAAAAGCAACGTTAGACTGGATTGACAAGACTAACGCCTCTATTACTGGTTTTGGCGATTCAATGATTAATGCTCGTAAAAAATTAGATGATTTCAATAAACCAATGACATTCAAAACAGACTCATTTACTGCAATTTCTAAAAAGATTAAAGACCTTTTCAAAGGAACAAAAGTTGAAGAAGGTGGCGGTGGTGGCGGTGGTGGCGGTGAAGATGGTACTGGTGCAACAGCGATTTCTGCATTAAGAGAAAGTCTTCAAAAGTACAACGATTTTATCAATAATGAGTTCGTTCCTGGATTCCAAAAAGATTCATCAACTGCTCGAGAGACAGTTACAAAGTCACTTGATTTACTCAAGAATGTATTTGATGCTAAGTCTAAGGGTCTCAAGGGTGCTGCTCTCAAGAATATGCAAGATGCTTATTGGACAACCAATGCAGCAATCCGTGAGTTCATTCCACAGGCTGAAGCAATTGGTGCAGCATTTGAAGCATTAAATAAAAAAATTGAATTAGCAACTAAGCGTCTTGAAGATGCAACTAAAAATCGTGCTGAGGCTGTTGAAAACTTTGCTCAGTTGCTACGCAAACCATTTGGTGAGCCAAGTGCAATTACAAAGGCTATGAGTTCAGCAGAGGCTACAGTGGATTCAATTATTAGCATGTATGACAACCTTGTTGAACAAATTAATAAGCGTTATGATGGAATTGACCCAACTGGTCGAGATAATTTAGTTGCTTTCCTTACTAAGCAAACAGAGCGACTTGTTGCCCTTGCTCATCAACGAGTTAAAGTTGCTAAGCAATTAGAAGATGCTCAAAAAGCACTAGATAAGGTAATGGAGGAACAAACTTCATTTGTCGGCTCAGCCAAGTCATCAATGAAGTCTTATGCAACAGCCCTAGTTGACTTATCAAAATCTGATGCTGCTGCAACTATTCAAGTTATCAAGACAGCAAGTGGTCTTGTTATTACGCAAATGAGTAGCGCTAATAGCGGAATTGACTCAATCACAAAGCAACTTCGTGAGCGCTTAAAGACTATTAAAGACTTTGCGGCAAACATCAAACAAATGATGACTCGCGGAGTTAACAAAGATTACATTCGCCAGTTAGTCGAGGCTGGTCCTGAAGCAGCGGGTGCAACTGCTGCTCTCTTGGCTAGTGCTACTGATTCTCAATTGGGTGAAATTAATTCTGTTTACGCTGAGATTGGCTCTATATCTGATTCATTCGCAATGGATATGGGCGAGACATTCTTTGGTGCAGCAGTCAAATCTGCTCAGGCTCTTAAAGATGGATTCCAGAAAAAAATGGATTCAATTAATTCTGAAATGGCTGTCATTGTTGCAGCAATCACAGAGGCTCTTTCTCCACTATCTGACCTTGGAACTAATTTAGGCGAAGACATTGCACAGGGATTCCTTGATACATTGAATAAGAGAAAGACTGAATTAGTTACCCTTGCTGAAAGCATCGCAGTAGCAATTGCTACGGCAATGAAGAATGCACTTGATGGGATTGGTGTTGCGGGAGCAGCAATACCAAAAACAAAAACTTCTGCACCAATAACTGCACCAACATTATATGCAAAAGGCGGAAGAATTGACTCTGCTGGTAATTACAATGCCTACAATCCTGATATGGTCGGTATGACTTCAGGTGGATTTACAGTTAATGGTGATGTTAAGTTAGAAATCACAACCCCTGATGCTGAGACATTTGCTGATGACTTTGCTGGAATAATGTCTAAAGCACTACTTGGTAGGAGATAGATAAATGGCAATTACTACAGTAGTTCCTGACGCAACCGCTACTGGAGCATCAAACTTTACTTTAACTGTAGCGCCATCTCTTGAGGCTGCTTTATCTGATAACTCCGACACTACTTATGCACAAAAACTCAATACTATTGTTGGAAGCGCTTCGGCGCTTTTAGATTTTGGAACTTTGACTGTTCTTGGGACACAACAAATTAAAAGAGTTCGAATTCGTGCTCGAGTTTTAACACCAACAACAAGTGGTCGAGTAAATATCTATCTAGGTGCTCGCGTTAGCAATGCTAATTACTACCATTCAGCCTTGGCAATCCGTGGACAGTACGCAAGCGCTACAACATTTACTGGACCATGGCAGACATCTTCACCTGATGGAACAAGTTGGAGTCAGGCTGATATTAATGGTCTTCGTGCAAAGATTACTGAATATAACGATTCATCAGACCGCGCTACATTTTATGAGTTGTTTATCGATGTTGACCTTGTAACTAAGCCAACAGTTACTACGGTTACAGCGCCTTCGGGAACAATTACAACTACAGCATCTCCTGATATTACTTGGTCTTATACAGATACAGATAATGAAACGCAGAGTTATTATCAGATTAAAGTTTTCTCGGCTGCTCAATATGGTGCAGGTGGATTCGACCCAATAACATCTACAGCAACATGGGATTCAGGAGAAATTGCTTCTTCAGATAACGCATCAATTGTTGGTTATCTATTACCTAATGCTACATATCGTTGCTATATCCGCGCTGCTAAAACAGTTAACAATGCTCCATTTTATAGCGATTACACATATTCAAGTTTTGTTATTAACTGCACAATACCAACGACTCCCACTCTTGTAGCATCTTGGAACTCAAGTCTTGGCTATGCAAGTTTCACAATTACTGGAGCGTCACTTCCTGGTGGTTATTCATCTCAATATTATGTAGTTGAACGAAGTGTCGACTCAGGAGTAACATATTCGGTTATTCGAAATGGTTCGAATATCATTCCTGTCTCATTTGTGGGAACTGCTTCAGATTACGAAGCACCTCGAACTCTAACTGTCTACTATCGCGCTCGCGCTATTGGAATAACTACTGGCTCAGTTGAAATTCCATCAAGTTATTCAACTGTTCAACAGGTATTAATTACGAATGATTCAACATGGTGGTTCAAGGTTCCAGCAAGCCCATCACTTAATGTTGGCTCAATAAATGTACTTAACGGACTCAATGTTAAAGTTGAAGAGCCTAATACAATTTTCCGTCCACTTGGAGATGACCGACCAATAGTTGTTGCTGGTAATTTGCAAGGCAAAGATGGTCGTTACACAATAACAACTGCCACCAATGCACAATTTAATACTTTCTTGCCTATTATCAATTATCAAGGAACTCTTTTAGTTCAAGACCCTCTTGGCAATCAGAAATATATTCGAATTACTGGTCGTTCTTGGAGTGAATCAACAGTTGGAACAATTGTTCGACGCACAATCGATTTGGATTACGTTGAGGTCAGTTCGTAATGTATCCAGCAAGCGCAACATTTAGAGCAGCAATTATTGAAAGCCATACAGTTGTTGCTAAGGCAGAAATTTGGTCAAGTGACCAAAAACTGGCAACCTTAAAAATTGCAAGCGGTTCGGTAACTGTTAGTGCAAAAAATGCAACACGCAGAACCTGTGAAGTAACTTTATCAACAGATAGAACTGCTGACAACATGGTTCCTGATAATGACTACGACCTATTGACACCTTTTGGAAACGAACTTCGTCTTTATCGTGGAATTGAATACAGTAATGGAACTCAAGAGTTTATTCCTCTTGGAGTTTTTGTAATCACGGATGTTGCGATTTCAGATAGAGCAGACGGCGTTGCAATGAAAGTAAGCGGTGAAGACCGCGCTCTCATAGTCTCTCGCTCAAAATGGCTTCAGCCTTATCAAATGGTTGCTGGAACTCTTGAGGCAAGTATCACTGCATTACTTCAAAGCCGATACAGCGATGTGCAGGTTTCATTCCCGACTACTGGAGTTTCAATCGGTCAAGTTATTTTAGGTGCAGACAAAGCCAATGACCCATGGAAAGACGCCGTACAAATTTGTGAACTTGTGGGCTATGACCTTTATTTTGATGTAACTGGAGTTGTAACAATGAACCAATTTCCAACCCTTGATGGAGCAGTTGTTGTTGCTACATACGAAGAAGGCAATGGAACTACTATCACTGAGTTGGATAGAACTATTTCAACAAAAGAAACTTTTAATGGAGTTATCTATACAGTAACTGGAACTCAGGTATCAACTCCAATCAAAGTTACAGTATGGGATGAAGATTCAACTAGCCCTACATATCGTTTTGGAAAATTTGGTCAAGTTCCAATTTTTATTACTTCAAGCCTCGTAAGTACAACTGCTGCTGCCACAACTGCTGCAACAAATCTGCTTTATACCTATATTGGTTCTCAAGAAACACTTAATTGGAGTTCCCTAGTTGACCCAACTTTAGATGTTCAAGATGTTGTTTATGTAAAATCAGTTGGAGCAAAGGTAAACCGTTTGGTCATTATTGATGCTTTATCAATTCCTCTTAGTCCTGACGCACAAATGAAGGCAGATGCTCGTATTGTTCGTGTAGTTGCAACAGGTGAAACTATTCAGGTAGGTGCTTAATGGATTTACATGAGGTTTTTAAGCAGATAGGTGCTCAACAGCAACCTATGCAGTTGACTCAAGGAGTTGTAAGCGCAACAGCAGCGGGTAGCGTTTCAGTTAGAATTGCTGGAGCAACAGATGCGGTAACTGGGATTAAATACTTGAGTAGTTATTCACCAACAGTTAGTGATGTAGTTTTTATGCTTGTAAATGGAAACGATGTACTTATCCTCGGTAAACTGGGTTAAGGTATTATTAACCTATCGACACTTAGGAGTCACTATGAATAAGAAGCAAAAGGCGATGCTCGCCTCATACGGTCGTTCGTTCCTTGCAGCGATGACAACAACATTTATGCTCACAGGTGGAGATATCTTTGCCCTAGATGCAACTTTACTAAAGCAAATCTTGGCTGCGGGAATCGCTGCTGTTTTGCCAGTTGCCCTACGCGCTGCTAATCCAAATGACCCAGCATTCGGTAAAGTTGCAGATGCAGTTACTGAGGTAGTCGTTAAGAAAGTTACTGCTCCAGCCAAGAAAAAAGCAGTTAAGAAGGCAGCAAAGTAAATGGCAACGGCAACTCTCGTTCTCTCTAAGGCAAAGAAATTTGTCGACGAGGGTTATGCCGAGCAAGGCGATAATTTAACAATTATGGGCAAGTGGTATGGCTCAAACGGTCAACCTTGGTGTGCCATGTTTATTAGTTATTGCTTTTATCTTGCTGATGCACTTGCTTTAATTAAAGTAACAGGGAAGAAAGGATTTGCCTCCTGTGATGCTGGACTCAAAGCCTTTGCTAAGGCAGGAATGCTTGTTCCAGTCGGTCAAGCCAAACGTGGCGATATCGTTTTTTTTCAGTTCGACAATGATGCACAACCTGACCATGTTGGATTCGTTTGGTCAAACGACGGAAAGAATCTTATTTGTTTTGAGGGAAATACCAGCGGAGATAGCAAAGGCAGTCAATCAAATGGTGGAGGCGCTTTCAAGAAAAAGCGCCCATACTCACTTGTCATGGCAGTTGCCCGTCCGAAATACGAAACGGAATAATCATGGCAGAACACGAAGTAACCCTCGGAGAAATCATGCGTCGCTTGGATGAGTTAAGCGAAGGCATGAAGCAACTTAACGTGTCAATTGGCGAAACTTATGTCAGACGTGATGTGTACTCTGCTGACTCACAGAAGATTTCTGTTACTTACGACCACATGATTCAGCGTTTGGAGAAGATGGAGTCTCGCTCTGAGTGGGTAGTCCGAACAATCGGAGTAATCCTTATCGGAGCAGTCATCACCGCCACGGTTTATGTCAAGGGTGCATTCGGTATTTGACATAACCAACTAGGGTGTTATATCCTCTCCATTAACGAGAGGAGCAGTACATGACAAACCAAGTACCACTAGACGAGTTTGAAATCGTCGAAGAACCACAGATTCCTGAAGCCTTTACCGTCGATGACGATTCAAAGGCTGATTGGGCTATGAGAAAACTCGCAAAATTGCGACGTAAGCAAGCCGAGAACCAAGCCATCGCTGACGCTGAAATTAAGAGGGTCACAGAATGGCTTCAAACGGTCAATAGAAGCCTTGACAGCGATGCTGCATACTTTGAGGCAATAATGACTCCTTACGCGCTCCTACAGCGCTCTGAAGGTCGCAAATCGGTATCTTTACCCCACGGTACCATCAAGACAACCGCTGGGCGCCCAAAGATTGAAATTGAAAACGAGGAGAAGTTCCTTGAATGGGCTAAAGAGTCCGAAACTTCAGTTATTCGCTTCAAAACTGAAATCGACAAAAAAGCACTCAATGCTTTGATTCGTGACGATAATCAGGTAATATCAACCCAAGGTGAAATTGTTCCAGCAGTTCGAGTTATCCCTGCTGAAACTTCAGTTTCATTTGTAACCGAGTAGAGAGAGACACAATGGAAACAGAGACAAAGGCAGTACCAACAATTGCTCAATCATTGAGCGAAATCATGAAAGCAGTCGGAGCCATTGCAAAGAATGACAAGAACACTTCACAAGGATTCAATTTCCGTGGAATTGATTCAGTCGTCAATGCAGTATCTCCAGCACTTCAAAAGCACGGAGTCATCGTGGTCCCTCATGTTGAGGACTATGAATACGCAACAGTTGAAATCGGTCGAAATCGAACAGCAATGGGTCATGTGAAAGTGAAAGTCACATACACATTCATTGGTCAAGCAGGAGATGCAATTAGTGCCACGGTAGTAGGTGAGGCAATGGACTCAGGAGACAAGGCAACCGCTAAGGCGATGTCTGTAGCCTTTCGAACCGCACTCCTACAAGCCCTCTGCCTACCAACAGATGAACCCGACCCTGACTCAAACTCATATGAGCGTTCGAGTGCAACTGACGTTCTTCCTGCAAGTGCAGTTCTTACCAAAATCACAAGTGCCACAGATAATGATGCGCTCGGTGAAGTTGGAAAGTACATCACATCAAACAAAGAAGGTTATTCGGCAGAGCAGTTAGAAACCTTTCGCGCAAAGTTTAAGGAAGCGCAAACAAAGTTAAACCCACCATCACTGGGAGAGGAAACCAATGACACAGAATCCACAGGAGTTCAATCCTGAATTACCATATAACGGCACGAGTGGCTGGTCAGGCTCTGAAACATCAAAAGCGCGAGCAAGAAAGCAAGATGTAGACGGAACAACTACAAAACGCCAAAAAGACGCCTTAATGTTTTTATGGGAGCAACATGAAAATGGTTGCACTTGGAAAGAACTTGCTGAGGCTTTTGGAGTTCATCACGGCTCGGCTAGTGGCGTACTGTCCGTCCTTCATTTAGCGGAAAGAATTGAACGGCTTGCGCTAACTCGCAATCGATGCAAGATTTATGTCATGCCTGAATTTGTTGCGGGTAGAGAAACCGAAAAGCGTAAGCAAAAATGTTGCCCGCATTGTGGAGGTAATTTGTGAGTCTGAAGTGGATGATTAAAGTGTGGTCGGATTCGCCCTATGACGGCACCCGACTACTCATCCACTTAGCGCTTGCAGATATCTCTCACGATGATGGTCGATTCTTTGCTTCGCAGAGCAACTTGTCAAAAAAGAGTAGGTGCTCCGTTGAGTACATTCGAAAAGTAATCAACGAGATGATTACAGATGGACATTTGCGAATTGTCTCTAAGGGAAACTCTCGAGGTAATGCAACGACGTATCAGTTGATTTGGAAAAAGTCTTCACTCCCCAACGATGTTGAGGAGAACAAAGTTATGGACGATGACATAGAACTCCCCAACTCTGATATGGACAACTCCCCAACTCTGATACCTCCACTCCCCAACTCCACTCCGTACCAACAGTCCTATACAACAGTCCTATCTACAACAAAGAGCGAAGACAAAACTGCTGTCGCAGTTCGTCCAATATCTGATGAGATTGCAAAAGTTTGGTGGGAGAAGCAAAGAGTTAAACCTCTTGGAAAAGGGGCGTGGCATTCACTGCTACAGATAACCAAGGCAGCAGTTGCAAGAGGTCACACACCTGAGCAGATTATTCAGGCACTGGATTACATTGGCACAGTTCCAACTATGCGACAGATGGATTTAATTCTTAAAGGCGCAGGAGTTCGAAAGACTAAAACTGAGACAAACGCTGAAAAGGCGATGGAATTAGCAGAAAGGCTTAAAGGTGAATCCTTCTGAAGTAGCAATTCTTTTGGGAGTCGTGGGAACCTATGACTTGCGAATTCAAATTGATGAGTTAAAAGTGCGAGCATGGTGCGAATCTCTTGATTCTGATATTTCGCTTGTTGATGCAAAGATGAGCGTCTATCGTCACTATGCAAACACGGATGTTGCAATCACTGTTAGCCATATCAATAAAGATTGGCGACTGAAAATGCAACACGAGAGAGAGCAAGAGCGAAGCCGTCAGATAGGGTTGGAGTTAGAGTCGGCAGCAATGAAGAAGGCACCGCCTGAAGTAGTCGATAAATATGCGTCCGAGATTCGTTCTAAGTTGAGAGGCAAAAATGCTTCAGTGGAAAATGGTGATGGGGAAATGGCACCTGACCTATGAAGATATTTCGATTTGTCGTATGGCTATGCTATTGGCGGAGCAGACGTCGACAAAAGTATGCCCTGCTTGCATGGACGCCATCGCGGACTCGAGACTTCAATGGCTAAATCTAAACCTAATCGAGTTAGCGACGCAGTTCGAAATATAGTTTTAAGCCGTGGAAATTTTCGATGTGAAAGATGCCACGAAGATTTTTTATGGAGTGGTGTATCAGTTCACCATAGACGTCCAAGGATGATGGGAGGCTCAAAAAACGAGTTGCTTCATCTGCCAGCAAACTTAATTGCTTTATGCGGTTCAGGTGTGACTGGATGCCATGGTTGGGTTGAGTCCAATAGATTCAAAGCAAAGGAGATGGGATTCCTGATTCTTAAAGTTGAATCAGCCGAAGATATTCCATTTCAAGACAAAAACGGCAATTGGTGGAAATTGGACAATATAGGACAAAAGGAGCGATTTGACATAAATGAGACATAATCTAACCTTCGGTTCATGGAATGCCTATGCCAATTTGATGAATCTGACCAAACCATTTATCGCCTTGAGTTCAATGAGCGACCGTGGACAACTAACGCTGAAAGGGCTGGCAATCGTTGGGAGAGGGCGACACTCACCAAGCAATGGCGCTCGGCTTTTCAACTACTGGCTAAATCTGAGAGGATACCGCCTATGGACTGGATTACCGTCACAGTTGAACCACACCAAAAGGGAGGGCGCTTACAAGACGTAGGGGCATGTAACCCAGCAGTTAAGGCAGCAATCGATGGATTAGTTGATGCAGAAGTTTTGCCCGACGATTCATCAAAGTTTGTAAAGTCAATAGTTTTTCTACCGCCTCATAACGATAGAAACTCTTTAGTAATTTATATCAGAGGCGTTAAGAAAGGAAGAAAATTTTGAACGTAGAGTTATATTTAACAACTATTGCAATAATTGCAACACTTATGTTACTGAGTGTAATTTTTGCTCCAGTTTATTTTGCTATCTATCTTTCAATCAAAGATAGACAGGCTAAAAGCGCAATTGAGTTCATGGGAAAAGTTCAAGAGATGCACAAAGAATCAAAACTAGATGAAGCAATCGAACGCATATTCGAAGAGGGAGTAAGTGAATGACTACAGTAATGGAAGCCACAGAGTTAGACGGTCGCGGGTTAACGGACCTAAAAACTATCAATGATGCGATTCGTACTCATCAAAATCAGGTAGTTGATTTACTCAAGCGTAGAAAGACTTTAATCCTACGACTTCGTAAGCAACGTATTACCTATCGTGAGATTGCAAAGACCATGGGAGTATCAGAGCAGTTGATTTACAAAATCATCAAGGACGATATCGACCGCACACCACACTACGATGAAAACGGAAAGTTGATTCGTTACCGAGGACGCCCACCAAAGCCAGCAGTTGAATAATGAAGTTTATTGAACTTTTTGCTGGTATCGGAGCCTTTCGCTTAGGACTTGAAAACACGGGTCATGAGTGCGTATGGGCTAATGAATGGTTAGAGAAACCGAGGAAAATTTATGCCCGAAATTTCGGAGAACAACCCGATGGAAGAGACATTCGAACTATTTCCGCTGGAGACATTCCAAATGCAGACCTCCTTGTTGGAGGATTTCCTTGTGCCACTTTTAGCATTGCAGGAAAACGAACGGGATTCTCTTTGGAAGACACAAGAGGCACTCTCGCTTTTGAAATGTTTCGACTTGCTCGAGATAAAGGAATACCGTACCTTCTCTTTGAAAATGTCAAAGGACTCCTCAACCACGACGGAGGACGCACCTTCGGAATCATCTTGGAAGTCTTGGATGGGATGGGGTATGACTGTCAATGGGAGTTGCTTGACAGCCAAAATTTCGGAGTCCCACAGCACCGAGAAAGGATTTTCCTTATCGGACATCTTAGAGGAGAACCCCGACCAAAAGTATTTCCTATCGGAATCACAGGTGGAGAGAATGATGACCCGTACCAAGGCAAACAAAGAACAAGGCAGGGGCTTTTCTCCGACATTTCTCCAACGCTCGATGCCCACTATTACAAAGGGGGAGCATCTCGACCTTACGTGATGGAAGATGTACCTGAGTTCGAAGTGGCTCAATGGCGTCGTGGTTATTTTCGTCCGTATAAGTCAAAGGGAGTTCCGACACTTACAGCCAACATGGGTACAGGCGGACACAATGTTCCTTTTGTAAAACCTATTATGGATGTTGCCCGATTCAACAAGAGTCCAAACGGACGCATGATTAAAGACGATAACGACCCGATGTACACAGTTACCGCTCAAGATAGGCACGGAGTTGTTATTGGAGATGAAGAATCAGTTTCAATAAGAAAACTAACACCGCTTGAGTGTGAAAGATTGCAAGGTTTCCCCGATGGATGGACAGAGTTCTACGACGATGGAAAGAAGGTTTCGGATGCCGAACGATATGAGCGGTGCGGACGAACAATCAGCATCCCAGTTGTTGAAGCGATTGGAAAAAAACTTTATGAGTTCTACTAAGTCATTCTCTTTTGACACCATAGATAACTTCGATGAACACATCGCGAAGTCAATACCTAACTATCATTTATTAGCCGACGCTATTCGCGACCTATCGACTTTTTTTGTGAAAAAAGATTATTCAGTTGTTGATTTAGGATGCTCAACAGGAGCGCTCCTTGAAAGCATACCTTTCACGGGTGACAAGTTAGGCATTGACATTTCAAGCAATCTTTTACCTGAAAGTCATGACAATGTTCACTTCGTCCGTAAAGACTTACGCTCATTTCATAACTTTGGCAAGACACCATCTTTGATTCTTTCAATCTTCACATTACAGTTTCTCCCGCTGGGAGATAGGCAAGGTATCTTGAATTTAGTGTATGACCAGTTAGCAGAGGGTGGCGCTTTTGTATGGGCAGAGAAGTGTCACGAGGACGACGGTGAGTTGGAGAATGTTTTCAATTTTGCTTACTATGACTTCAAAGGCAAGCACTTTACTTCGAATGAGATAATGAGCAAAGAAAAAGATTTACGCCCATTGATGAAAACTAAGACAGCCGAGGAAAATCTTGCTATGGCAGTTGAAGCAGGTTTTGAGAAGGGTGCTTGTTTTTGGAAGTTCTTCAATTTTGAAGCATGGTTATTTATTAAATGAAAGCCAATATCCGAGTTCAAGATGTTTCCTCGGTGGCAATCTCTTCACTTGAGACTTATCCAATAAACCCACGTCGGGGAGATATCGAGGCAATTGCTGAGTCCCTCAAGGCTCATGGTCAATATCGACCTATCGTAGTTCAAAAGGGAACAAACTTTATCCTTGCTGGCAATCACACCTACAAGGCTGCCAAAAAACTTGGATGGAGAAAAATCAAGGTTACCTTTATCGAGGCAGACGAGAAGACAGCCCGAAAGATAGTTCTTGCAGATAATCGTCTGACTGATATCGCTGGATACGACGAACCGATGCTCAAAAGCCTATTAAGCGCCTTGCCCGACCTTATTGGTACAGGGTTTACCCAATCTGATATTGAGATGCTTGACAGACTTATGGGAGGGGACGAGAAGAGTTCAATTTCCGATTCTAAGCCTCTGCTTAGTGAGCCGAAGGTAAAGATAGGGGCATGGGAATTTATTATCGAGAGCGAGGCTTACAAGGCTTGGAAAGAGCAACTCTACAGTGAAGCACCGACAAAACAGAAAGCAATCAAAGCCATCAAGGAAAGACTAGGTTTCCCTGAGCGAAAGCCAGTGGAGAAAGAACCCGTCACAGAGCGTTCTGAGGTCAACTCAGGCGATGTTGAGACGGTAAGTACCAAAGAGATTCAACCTCACCCGTTGAATCCTAGAGAGGGCGATATTGGTGCGATTATTGAAAGTCTTACGCACATGGGGCAATACCGTCCAATCGTGGTCAACAAACAAACAAAGCACATTCTCTCGGGTAATCACACATATGCAGCAGCAGTTCAATTAGGATGGGAAAAGGTTGCCGTTCACTGGGTAGATGTCGATAATGAAGAGGAGTTGAAAATCCTTATCGTTGATAATCGCACATCAGATTTAGCAAGTTACGACTCGGGGGAGTTAAACAAACTGCTAACTTCAGTGTCATATGAAGGGACAGGGTTTACCCGAGAGGATGTTGCCGATATCTTGGCTGGAGGAAAATCCAAGCCGGGGCATCAACCGATAGGTCGCTCAACTATCAAGGTAGGCGAACACTCGATGAGAGTTCATACTGAAGACTTGAATGACTGGGCAAACACAATCTACGGATGGCGCGATGTTGTTGAGTTGCTGGCAATGCCAATGGAAGCATGTTCACTTGAGGAGAATGAATGATGGAAAAGAAAATAGGCAAAAAGGTTTGGATTTCTTGTGGCAGAGTATGTGGTTTTTCTATTGGTTTCCAAATAAGCAAATGGCACTGTGACTTGTCACTGGGGTTTTGGTACATAGGGTTGGAGTTCTAATAACCAATCAGGGTAGACTTATTACTTGAGTTCATGAGGAGCGTATGACAACCAAAGCGGTAAAGACAAAAGCACCTGCTAAGACCAAGGCTGTAGCAGTTAAGCCTAAGTCTGAAGCGGGGCGTAAAACTTTACTGACCCCTGAAGTTGAGAAAGAGATTATCGGTCAGATATCTCTAGGCATTCCAGTACGAGATGCGATGAAATCTCAAGGGGTTCATGAATCATCTTTCTACAACTGGATTAAGCGTGGCTCGGATGAATTGCAACGCCTTGAACGTAACCCTAATACAAAACCTAACCCATCTGAAGTTGTATTTCTCAAATTTTTCGAGGCGGTTGAACGGGCAAAATCAAAGGCTGTTGGTCTTCATGTAGGGGCAGTTACTAACGCCTCTGTACGGGGCGATTGGAGAGCCTCAGCATGGTGGTTAGAGCGTCAGCGTCCTGATGAGTTCGGCAAGGATGCTGTAACGATTATTGCTAATCAGACCAATAACACACAATTGAATTTAGCGGTGACTATGGGAGAGTTAGAACAACTCGTCGACAGAGTGATGGCGGTGAGACAAGAAAATGACCCAACGACTGATTGATAAATATCTCTCCTTACCCAAGGAATATCAAGAGATGGTTTATGAACAAGCCAATGATGAACAGCGGGCGACGATTAAGTTGCTCCTATCTTCAGAGACTAATAACAAATGGGCAAGATTTGAAAGCGACCCAATTGGATTTGTTGAAGAGGGATTAGGCGAAACTTTATGGAGTAAGCAACGAGAGATTCTCGAATCACTTATGATTAACAAACGTACAGTTGTTCCAGCATGTCACGCCCCCGGGAAATCTCACTTGGCTGCCCGAGCCATTGCATGGTGGATATCAGTTCACCCGCCCGGCACGGCTATTGCAGTATCAACAGCATCAACTTTCCGACAGGTTAGAAATATCATGTGGGCGCAAGTTCGAAAAGTTCACACCGCTCATGACCTCCCCGGAGAAATACTTACAACAGAATGGAAAATGGATGGCACGGTTGTCGCTTACGGTTTCTCTCCGTCTGCTAATGATGAGGCAGCGGTTCAGGGTATTCACGCTCCACATTTACTTATCGTCGTTGATGAGGCTGGCGGACTTAGTGACACGATTGGAACAGCGCTTGAAGCGCTAATGACAGGTGGACACACACGCCTTTTAGTATTAGGAAACCCACCGACAGACCAAGAGCAGACATGGTTCGAGAGAATATGTAACTCGCCTATTTACAACATTATCCCTATCAGCGCTTATGACACACCAAACTTCACGGGTGAGAAAACTGGCATATGCAGAAGTTGCCCTCCCTTTGTAGAGGCTCACGAGGTCGCTACGCACCTAGTTGATGATATTTGGGTGAATGATGTAATCAGTGAATTTGGAGATGATTCTCCATTCGTTGAAGCCCGTATATTTGCCCGCTTTCCTACTTCGGGAACAGGAAAGGTCATCCCTTACGCATGGGCAGAGCAAGCGGTCGAGAATGAGAATCTAGTTGAAAGTTCAATTATCCGCTTAGGCATCGATATTGCATCCGACGGTGGCGATGAGTTCGTTATCGCTAAGGCAGACGGATATAAGGTCGAGATTACTCACCGTTCATCAGGCAAGATAAATTCAAATGCTGTAGATGTTGCTGGAGTTGCCATGATTGAGATTGAGAAGGCTTGCGCTATTCACCTTGAGAGAGGCGTTACAGATTTAGTACGAGTCAAAATCGATACCATCGGCGTTGGCTGGGGAGTTGTATCCATTTTGGATAAATGGGTAAAAGAGCGTCGAATGCGAGCGCAGATTATTGGGGTCAATGTTGCAGAGAGAGCAAAAGACCAAGCAAAGTTTAAGAATCAAAGAGCCGAGATGTGGTGGAATACCCGTTCATTACTACAACCTAAAGATGGAAAGCAAGATATCCGCCTCAATGTAGACCGCGCAGTTTTAGCCCAGTTAGCAGGTCCGACATACACGAGCGATTCTTCAGGTCGAATTCTTATTGAATCTAAAGCGGACATGAAAAAGCGAGGAGTTCATTCTCCTGACCGTGCAGAAGCGATACTCCTCGCCCTTTATGAGAACAAGAATATAATTCCACCAATTGCTCCGATATCAATCGGTCAAACTAATCAGTGGGTTTTATAACTTCTCATAATGACAGCGGACTTCCCAATGTCCGTCATCTTCGCAAACTTGGCAAGCCTTTTGGATAAACCAATCAGCAATCTGTGCCAGCAATACCGCTAGTTTCCAACGCCATCCCATTAATCGACCACGTTTCCGAATACCTCGCCGACAGTTGGCTGCACGTCATAGACAGTTTCATACAGCAAGCGACCATCTGACCATTCAGCCCAGTTTCCATCGCTTGATACCTTCAGAGCCTTTCCGAAGACTTTCTTGGCGTGGATGAGCACGGCTGTAACTACAGTGTCGTATGGCTCCTGACCAGTCTTGCAAAAGTTGAATGAATCTCCAACTTTGTCAAAGTAGAAAGTCTCGACTTGTCCTTCAAAAACAACTGCATCTTCTCTGACCTCAACATCGGTCACTTTGATTCCAGCCTCGACCGCTGTTTTAATGATTTGAGTTGCACCTTCTGCAAATTGTGCAAACTTTTCTTCAATTACCGCTGGTTCAATGACATTCCAGTAATGTGTGTACCCCATTTATTTATCCTCCTCGTATCCATCAAACCAAACTCCAGCCTCTCTAGTGTTTGGGTCTTTGCAATGCGCTTGAGCCTGTTCAAGAGTTAGCCCGCGCTTGATTATCTTGGTGTCGTTATGTGCTGACCACATGCGAACGATTCTATATTTTTGAGCCATTTACGCTACCGCCTTTTCTGATAGATAAGCCTTGACCTTAGAACGCCATTCAAGTGAATATTCATTATCTGTCTCAGTCAAGAGATTGAATACCTTGGCTGGGCAGTCGAAGTAGAAAGGTCCAGCGCCTTCGCTGACATCCTTAACGGCAATGCTGCCATTACGACGCTTAGTGAGATAGACAACTGCAAAAACTTTTCCGCTTGCTCTATTCTTGAACGCAGCATAGAAAGGCTTTTGACCGAATTCATTCTTGCCTTCGCCTAGCGCAAGAAGTTCGTAGTTAGCACCAATTGTGCTTTGGATATCGTGCTCAAGAAATTTCTTAGTAGAAATATTCTTGCCGACCTGAGTTACATCCCACCCCATTTACTTACCTCCCTTGTAAGGTTCATTTGCTAAACGTCCTGCTACCTTCACGGCACGACGCGCTGCTTCCAACGCATCTTTCTTGCTGTATCCGTAGTAAGTAAATTCACTTTCAATTCCATCTACGAACGCGTTAACCTGAAAGCCTTTGCCATAAGGCGCGATGCTTTTTGCTTTGAATTCAACTATCTTTACTTCACTCATTTGATTCCCCTCTCTGAGAACAAGTCCAGTATATCATAACTAGGGTTAGTTATTCAAATCTATTAGTGACCAGTTGAAGCAGATTTTCCTTCGCCATCCCAAAACCATCCGCTGACTACAGAGTTGATTCTGATTGCTGGCTGACCGTTATATCCATATTGAATTCTGTGCATTGTCACTGGTGGAAACTTCACGTCATATTCGCCAGTTTCTCTGTTATAAATTTCGCGACCAATAACTTCACCTGTTGATTTAGTTGTCCAGTAATCGCCACCGCCATAAGTTGCATCTTCGCGAGTCTGACCTGTTTGCTGAACCCACACAGAAGACTTTGTAGCGCGGATTACTTTGTAGAACTCGACATTAGTTTGGTCGTAGCCCCAAGATGTGTAAAAGATATCTCCGACTTTGACCTCTTGCTTTTCAATTGTCTGTGTCATGTTATTTCCTCTCTTGACCTCGTACATCCAGTATAACACAACTGGGGTTAATAATCATCCCGAAACACAAATAATTTTGTGGCTACTAATTCGAACATTTGTTCGATGCTATCCTTGGCGCATGTCCCTTACACCAAACGTATCCGCCTTATTGAAGGCTTCATGCCCGACTGCGACGCAGGATGTAGGGACTAACCTCAAGAACCGCAAGAAAGCCATTGAGACGGCTTCCTACGGTCCGCTAAACCCTTCTGAAGCAAACACTGACTATTGGGCAAAGATTGCCGATGAATGGAACGTACCCGTTGAAGAGGCTAAGAAACAGCGCTGTGGAAATTGCGCTGCTTTCATCCAAACCTCAGCCATGAAGGAGTGCATCACTGGAGGACTCGCCCAAGGCGATACTAAAGCCGATGCCTATGCCATTGATGCAGCAGGTGACCTTGGGTATTGTGAGGCTTTTGATTTCAAATGCGCTTCACGTCGTACATGTCGTGCTTGGATAGTCGGCGGTCCAATTACAGATAAGAATAAAAAGTAACGGATTTACTTTGATTGAAACTGGAGTTCGACCACCGACTTTAGTAAATGTCTCATGTGATAGATGTAGCGCTCAAGCATATGTAATCGGTGCCTTTATTAATGGCGATTTATATTTTTGTGCTCATCATGCAAGAGAGTTTATTGAAACAATTGTTAATCAATCTCTAAAGATTTATGACCCTGAAGGCGTATTGAAATTTAGTCTTTAATGACTATATGAAACGGCGGGGCAGTATCAGCGTTATAAGCGCTCGCTATTTCAAGAGCCTTATTAGCAATCTTTCGCGCTTCTACTCGAGTTGTCGTATCGCCTTGCATAGAGGCTAAGGCTCCAAGGGCTATTGCACCGCCTGAGCCAAGAGCATAAATTCCACGGGCATCTTGTACCCATGAGTAATCTGAGCCGACTTCATAAATCTTTGCCTTGTAGATAATCAAGAATTCTGATTCATGAGATGACTGACCTTCAGTTGTCTTCTCGTACCCTGAATCGGCAAATGCTTTACGCATTGCTGGGATAAGAAATGAAGTAACAAAATGAGAATCATCGCGAGCAATAAATGTTTTAGGCAGTTTTAATCCCGCTTGAAGAATGTTGATGGCTCGTAAATCTCCAGCGCAAGCAATTGTAAAATCTTCGCTCTCGATAATCTTTGAATGACCCTTAGCCAATTTATAAATTGTTGAATCATCAGCAATACGAGTATCGGCACCCAAGAGCGCCCAATTGCGTCCTTGAATGCCGACCAGTGTTGTCATGGGCTAAGACTACAGTGGAGCCACCTTTGAGGTCGGTAGCGCCATGAGTCCAAGCGCAGACGCTACCCATGCGTCAGGAGTTCCCGTATCAGGTTGATATCCACCCGCACCGCCTAAGAGGATTGGCGTATCAGGATAAGCCTCACGAACCAAACGCATCGCATCAAAATATCCTTGAGTTGTATATTCAAGATTTGATAACGGGTCATTCTTGAGACCATCGGCTCCTCCAGCAATGAAGATAATCGTGGGGTCAAACCCTCGGACTTCATCAAGAAAGTTCATGGTCGCAAGTGTTAATTGTGCATCGCCACTTTTAGCAGCAAGCGGATAGTTGAATGCTTTGTTCATCCAGTCGCTGGTTAATCCAGTTCCCGGGAAGATTCCCCACTCATGAACCGAGTAAGTCAAAACATTCTTATCGCTTCGCAACAGTTCTTCAGTTCCGTCACCATGGTGAGCATCAACATCAAAGATTGCTACGCGATATCCCCACTCCACGGCTCGCTTAGCAGCGATAGCAAAATCTGCAAACACGCAGAATCCGCTTGAGTGATTACGCATTGCATGGTGCTTGGCTCCAGCAAAGTTAATCGCTAACTTTGTCTTTCCATCTACCAAGTAATCAAGGGCTGTCAGAGTTCCACCAACAAAGAGTTTTGCTAGGTCGCCTAAGTCATGGCGTTGCCCATCCCATTCACCTGATTCCCCGCGAATTGTCACGTCAAAGACATATTCCATGTCATGAACAAGTTGCAAGTCTTCAGTCGTTGGATACTCAGGCGGTAACTCCCACACATTGAGTCCACGGTTTTGTGCTTCAAGCATCAAACGATTTCGTGCATGGAGGAATCGTCGTCCCTGTGTCGGGTGCGACTTATCAAAAATCCAGTTCGCATATTCAGGCGAATGAATCAAAATTGCGTCTTCCATTTATTCCTCCCTCTATATTATTAACCCTAGTTTACTCTAAAGTTTGCACTTTATCAATATTCCATTTGTCTTGAGCAAATTTAGATTCAGCAACTTCATAAGCATGTTCTAAATCTTCAGCATTAATTGTGACTGTTTTTTCTTTAGATAGCCACACCTCAAATTTTGGCGTCATGATAACCACTCCTTTAATTTCTCGACTGGATACCCAATCTCATTAAGCCATGCAGTTACCTTTTCAACATCTTCTGTAGCACAAAAGAAATCGACGCCTGATGAGAAAACATTGGATGTTGGCTCCATTAAGAAATATGTCGGAGCAACAGCACCATAGAAGTTCTCGCATACATGCTCAGCAAACTCATTAAAGTGTGCCTTGCGCTGGTGATATTCATCAGCCCATCCAGTTGTCCAGCCCGATGCTAGGACGGTCATACCTTCAAAGTTTTTGACGGTTTCATAGTGACCACGCCATCCACTGGTCTGTACATACTTACGACCCTTTTCTTCTCCAAAGAGTTTATAAAACCAATCAGGAGATTCTCCATCATCGCCACGGGAAAAGTCGCTACCGAAAATAACCTTTTCCGCTTCATGATTACCATGAACCTTCAGCAAAGTTGATGCACCCTCAAGGTCGGATTCCTCGCAGCCATAGCAGAATGTCTTTTCAGTCATATCTGAAATCGCGTAACCATCATCTTCTTGAATGGTATCTTCACAACTTTCACATTTTAGAATTGTCTCGCTCATTAGTTGCCTCTCTTTCCCACTAGACCTTGCTCGATAAGTGCCATTGCAGTACGCCCATAGTGACCTTGGAGTTGCCATGCAAGCCCCGTGTCTACTAAGTGCTGGAACAATTCAACAACCTTGTCCCCATCAAGTTCGCCTGATTCAAAAGCGATAATCGCGCCTAAGCGGTCATAAGGCTTTTGAGTTGGGCAATCCTTGTAAGGATTCTCTTGACCTTCGTTATCTTCACAGGTGCAGAAATTAAACTTCTCAACCTGTGTGGCATGAGTTAATTCTGATAACTCTCCCCATGAAATTGATTCTTGACTCATTACGCAACCACCTTTCCAAAATCGTAGTTAGATTGGTAGCAAGATGCTTGATAAGCAACTTCACCGATGTTTTCAGGGTAGACACCCTCAACAGAACCCTTGATTGTTTCCTTGATTCCATTTTTTGTGTTCTTTACAATTACGCGCTGGACTGTCCATGTATCGTCCCAACCTAAAATAACTCTTACGCGGTATCCATAAGCGACTGGGAATTCGACCTGCTCAGTTGTGCCGTATTGCTCGTTGTAAGTAGCACCGTCAATTAAAACGCGACCACCTGAAATAGAACCAATGCACCAAAAACCCATTTGATTTTTTAGTTCTTGAACATTAAACGGACGACCTTTTGATTCTGACATTAGACACCTACCTTTCTTGATACAGAGAAAACGGAATCTCCGAATTTCTTAATTTCAACATCTTCAATCTTTTCAAATCCAAAATCAGCGCAGATATAAACCTGACCATCGATTTCAATTTCGTCACCGATTGAAAGTGCTGTGTGAGTACGGAATGGAGATAACTTTGGCTCAATGATGTTCCAAAGATTTCCTGAATAAGTGTTTGTCTGTTGGTAAACAACACCGAAGAACTGGTCACGGTTTTCATCGTTGATTTCAAACTCTGTCTCGAATTCAACAGAACTTATGAAACGACCTGATTCGACTGATTCTCCGAACGCCTTCCAAGTTACTTTTACTTTACTCATTTGTTGAACCTCTCTCTAGGTTGTATATCCATTATACCACGGGAGTTAGTTATTCCTGTTAATCCTGACCTGTGAAACAGGAATTCCTTTTTCCTTTGCAAACTCTCTTTTTGCTTTAGCAATCGCTGACCGCTTTTCTTTAGATTCCGCAGTCAAGATTAAGAAAGCAACGACATTCGCCCAGCCCTGAGCATCCTCAGAAGTTTCAGCAGCGTAAGTAGCCAACCATTCAGCAGCGCCGTGTAAATCGCCTACAGATGGTGATTCAGGCACCAAGCCTTCGTGAAGGAATCTATCGACAGAATCCTCATCGGAGGTAATTCTGTTACCCCACTCAAATCCTTTGTAATCAAGACTCATTACTTAAACCTCCCGACCTTGATAGCGCTTTGAAATTCCTTTTCAAAGATGACAGCGAAACATTCAATGCAAGTTACTTTTGGAAAGACTTCGTATTGACCGATTTCTTTCCCGCACTTCACGCACTTTTCCATGGTCACTCCTCTCTCTTACATATCCAGTTTACACTACTGGGGTTAATAATGCAAAACGGATTAGTGGGGTATTATCTGAGCCTTATTGAAGACAGGAGAAATTGATGGTCGCAGTTCGAGTATGGGATTTAGATGGTCGATTCCCACTAGGCTTCCAAAATATCGACGCTAAGGCGCTTGAGAGGGCAGAGCAGTTGGCTCGGGATAGAGGAGCCGTCGAGGTCGCTGGTCTAGTCCGTGTAGCCCTGAGAGACCTTGATTTAGCCCAAACTGAGGGCATTGACCTGACATGGGCTAAGGCTCAAGAAAACGAATCGGCGTTGCCCAAGGGTTACAGGCTAGATTCTGAAGAGGGATTAGTTCGAGATTTGATTCAGGTAACAGAGATGGAATTGGGTTGATGCTCGAGATTTTTGTGCTGGGCATGGGAATCATGCTGGGTTATCTCGTCACTTCCGAGATAATGAGCGATTATTACAAGGCTGAGATTCAAGAGTTAAAAGATGCGCTCGCTGAGAAAGACTCTATCTGACCAGTTGATGCCGAATCAGGCACTGGTAGGAATGTGTATAAAAGTATAAAACAAGCAATTACGGCGTATCGCATGAGAACTCCTTGATTGGGTCACCAAGGACACGACAGGCTCCTATTGTACATTGACACCCTTTAATGCTAAACTGGGGTTGTAAATGAGAGAGGAGATGTCATGAGTGTGACAAAAGAGTTCGCGGTCAAGATTGATACAGAGTTATCTGAATTACACAATAAGCGTTTCAATTTATTGTTTGATTTAGAAAGTGCAATTGATACAAAAGAGTATTACGAAAAGCATTACCCAACTTATGTCGCTGAAATTGCAAAACAAGAGGGCAAGATTGAATCTGCAAGAAAAAAGATTTTTGAAGTGGGATGTCAGATTCTTGACCTTAATGAGATTTATGACCAAGACCCTTGGACAAGAGCGTTCTTAGTTATTGCCAGCAATGGTCACGTCCACAGTTCAATGGATTGCAACACTTGCTTCCCAACTACTCGTTACAACTGGTTAGTCCAGTACAGCAACGATGAAGAATCAACAATCGTTGAGGATGCTGGTCAGGATGCTTGCACAATCTGCTATCCATCTGCTCCAGCCGATGTTTTGAATCGCCCATCAAGAATTGTGACAGCCGACAAAATCGCAAAGGCTGAAGCAAAGGCAGAGAGAGATTCAAAAAAGGCTGCACGGATTGCCAAGGAAAAGGCAAACGCTCCAACAGCATCAGGTGAGTTCTTGACCTACAAAGAGGGCAAGTGGACAAGAGTTATCAAGACAGAGCGTTCAGCGGTGACAGAGTGGTTCAACCTTCAGTGGGATATTGAAAGAGAAATTGTCACTCACTACTACAACGGTGAGGCTCACAGCGCTGAAAGCATTCAAGAGCAAAAAGATAAGAAAGCCTTCGCTCAAGAGATTGCAGATTTGATTGTAAGAAACCTTGCTGAGAAGCACGGTGTCTCATTTGAGCAAGAGTTAAAAACACTTCAAACAAAGTACAACAAAAGGAGAGCAGCATGAAATGTTCAAAGTGCGGAAGCCAGTTTCGTCTGTCAAAGATGTGGTACGGATTCATTTGTGCCTCATGTGAAACAGATGGTGCCATGGAGCAGTATGGCTTGATTTCTAAAGATAATTAATATAAACTGTGGTTGTAAACTTAGAGAGAGGGGGAATCAATGAATCAAGTAGAAGAACTAATGGCTCAAGTGGTCGCTGAACATAGCGAACCACTTCATCCCGACCTGCTTCCATACTTAGAAACAAGTAAAGGCGAATGGGAAATGTTGCGTCACCCACTTGTTTATCAAGTGCCATTCCGTTCAAACGGTAGCGCTAATGCTCAGTATGCCCAAAAATTAAAAGCAGTTAAAGAGGCGCTTGGGTCTTGGAATTACAGCCAATATGTATTTCTACATGAGCGCCCATACAGAGTTGAAGCCTTTAAGAAAATTGAGAAGCAATTAGGCGACGTAAATTACTGGCAGATGCTTACTCAAATTTGGGTAGATACAGAAAACCAATATGCCTATCTTAAGGATTGGAAGAAATTACTTTCCGCAGACCGTCGAGACCGTCATTGCATGATGAATGAAGAAGATGACAACATCTTGCGCTCGCTCCCTGAAGAGGTAATTATCTATCGAGGTTGCCAAAAGGGATTAAACGAGAACGGATTATCTTGGACACTAGATAAATCCAAAGCAGAGTTTTTTGCCAATCGATTTGGCAAGAAAGGAATCATCTTGGAAAGGAAGATTCCAAAGTCAGAAATCGTGGCACTACTTACAGTTCGCGGTGAGACAGAAGTTATCTATAAGGGGGTCATAAAGTGATAGAAAACTACTTAGCAAAAAAGGGAGTTCGCCTAAGCACTAAGGGACGTCGCTGGGCAGATAATCTAGAGGGCATAGCACTAGCCCTTGGAATCTTGGCTGTATTCGGCATTGTGGGGTCAATTGAGACAGGGCGGTGGTTCGGATGATAGTTCCATCATGGTTAAAGCGGAAAGAGGCTCTACGGGTCTCTGAAGCCTCTCTCGCCCGCATACGCGCCCGCGAGCGCGAGAAGGTGCTTGCTGAGGAATCGGACAAACGACACGCTCGACGCAAGGCTCGTGTTAATTTGATTATTAAACCCGAGTAGGATATACTTACTTTGTAACCAAGAGAGGGGATACAAAATGACAACAGCAGTCATTGAAAAGAAAAAGGCTCTAACAAAGACTCAGTGCAAGGCGATTTATCGTGAAGCATATGAGGCTGGTCTTGCAGCGGGTAACGATGCAGACACACCAAAGTTCGTAGTTGGTTCTCCAACTACTCCACTTGGTAGCGATATCGACTTCAGCAAGAAAACATACATCTTGAACGGATTGTGTGGATTTGCTTGGGTCACTGTCTCTCCAGCACGAGGGGCATTCGTTAACTGGCTAAAGGCTAACGGAATCGGTAGCAAGGGCTATTACGGCGGATACGAGATTTGGGTCCGTGAGTTCGGACAGAGCGTAGACCGTAAGAGCGCTTTCGCTGGAGCATTTGCTGAAGTACTTGGTAAGTACGGAATCACTGCTTACGCTGGAAGCCGTCTCGACTAAAACTAAATAAAGGTTTCGCTCACCAGTTTCATTAAGGGTTACTGGTGAGCGATTCTCTATATTCGGGTATCATAAGTACTTGGGTACCCGAGTTCGGTGGGGTCGTCGCTCGTTGCGCGTCCGTCCTCTCTCTAGCGTGATTTGATGCGCCTCCACCGAACACCCAAATTTATCCTTGACAGCCATTCAAAATCATCTGCTACCTTGTATTCCAAGGTTCGCAAAACACCTACACCTCAAAAGCGAGGTCGGTCCGATACCGACAACAGGGCAGCGCTACATCCAGTAGCGACAAACAGTTCGCTCCGAACTATGGAGGATTATGCGATTCTATGAAAAGTTATTTCAGCCGATTCCGATAATTGTTTTAACGCTCGGATTCATTATTGTTAATCCCTTGCACATTCCGCCCGATGTACCAGCGAGTGCTCAAGAGATTGTGGTTCCTGAACCAGTATTGGTCGAGCGAACACCTACCGCTGCTCAAGAATATGCAAAAGCCTTGCTGCCTGAATGGGGCTGGGGCGCTACTCAGTGGGAATGCCTCCTGTCTTTGTGGACTCGCGAGAGTAATTGGAGACCCAATGCCTATAACAAAACTCCCGTATATCAAAACGGTGAAAAGTTACATGCTGGGGGAATCCCACAGATTCTTGGATTAGACCCAACATTTACAGTTGAGAAGCAAATTTTAAGAGGCTTTGTTTATATCGAAAGTCGTTACGGGAATCCTTGTACGGCGTGGCGATACTGGAAATCCAACTATTCATATTAGCCTCATGGCATGAGTGAAGAGCAAAAGAAACCATCAATAATTGACAATGCGCTCGCCGAAATCGGGCGCATTGCTTTTATTGAACCTGCAATATGCACGGGTTGGGTTTTAGTTGCTGAATGGATGGGTGGCAATGATGACCACTGGACTATTACTTTAGCCGATGACGATAATCCTGAATGGAGAAGTTTGGGATTACTCCATCACGGAATCAAAACTTGGGAGGATGCAGATGACGTTGGATTCAAAAACAGTTCTGACGAATCAAAAGATTGAAGAGGACCGTCAAAAACTTTTAGTACAATTGCTGACCGAAAGATTTGGGATGACGACACGCCCTGACAATCAAGATAAAACAGATTAACTAAGTTAGAATTTCAACATGGGTTTGATTGACTTTGTTGAAGATGCGCCTTGTCGCAAGACTGACCCATGGCTTTTTGACCAAACTAATTTAGATATGGCACAACCCGCATTAAATATTTGCAAGGGCTGCCCTTACTGGACTGAATGTGAAAATCTCGTTCAACCTGCATCATCACACTATGACGGAATTTGTGGTGGCAAGGTATGGCGCAATGGCAAAGTTTTGGCTAAGTTAATCCATGCTTTCCCCAACGAGTTAAAAGTAGGAGAAGACCTTGACAGAGAAGATGACGATGCCGTGGCAATTCGAGGGAGCCAGTTGCTGGGGGATTGAAACAGATTATTTCTTTCCTGAACAAAATAAAGTAACTGAAGAAGTAAAGATGGCAGCAAAGATTTGTAATAACTGCATATGGAAAACAGAATGTCTTACCTATGCACTACATTACAAAGTAGTAGGAATTTGGGGCGGAACATCATCCAAAGCAAGAGACCGACTAAGAAAACAACTAAACATAATAGCCAAACCAATTACAAATGAAAGGGGTGTCGCATGAGCGCACCAATCACAATCACTGGAAACCTAGTAGCAGACCCTGAGTTGAAATTTACTAACAATGGAAAAGCACTAGCCACATTTACCGTTGTTTCATCAAAGTCCAGCAAGAAGCCTGATGGCACTTGGGAAAACACGGATACAACTTTTTGGGATATCAAAGCATGGGGTAAGACCGCTGAAAACTGTGCGGATTCTCTAGGCAAGGGTGTATCGGTCATCGTGGTCGGCACAGCAGTTCAAGAGAACTGGGACGATAAGAACACAGGCGCTAAGCGCTCCAAGATAACCGTAACGGCTTGGAATGTCGGAGTTGATATGAAGCGTCACACTGTAGGTCAAGTAAGCGTTACAACCCGCTCAGAGGCTCCTACAGCCCTCTCAGAACCTGACCCATGGAATACGCCACTATCTCAGGATGCTCCGCCTTTCTAACCCTCGTGTTATTATTGGGGTTGAAAAACCTCTTGAAAGGGGAACTCAATGGCATGGACAGAGTTTTTTGTTAGCGCGTTGCCTAGCGGAAAAACTGTTATTGACCCAACTGGACGAGCATATTTTTCGATGGAGATTGCTCCTCGTGAATATGTGGAAATCCACATGACAACTTCTATTAATGAACTACCTTTTATAATTGTTTTCAAATCATTTGATTCAATTGGCGGTGTTCTTGAAGAGCGTCCATATGGAAGCGCTGGCACAAAAGAGTTAGCACGAAAGATTGCGCTTGAAACTGCAAACCTTCGTCTCAACTCTCGTGAATTTGTCCTAGACGGAGAATAAAGCCTAAATTCGCCTCACGCTATAATCAGCAGGTGAATAATGACTTTACCGTGAATGGTCGAGTTGTCATGTCTGTACTAAACGCTTTCGCAATTCAAAGTCATGAATTATTCATGGAGTTGAAAAACGCGGGATTCAATGAAGAACAGGCAATTAAGATTCTTGTTGGATTAGTGAGCAAAGAGTAGTTCGAGAGGAACATATGGCGGATTTTAAGGAACTCGGCTCTACTGGCTTACGCCGTGCGGGTGGAACAGTCTACGAAGAGTTTTTAACTAACCTTCGTGGAATTCGTGGCAGTCGTGTTTATCGCGAGATGGCAGATAACGACCCAACTATTGGTTCGATGTTGTTTGCTATTGAAAAAGTTATTACACGCCTTGAATGGCGCATTGACCCATATAGCGATGATTCAGAAGATGGCGATACACAGGCAAAAGATAAAGAGACCGCTGAGTTCATTAATTCTTGCTTGAACGATATGTCTGAATCATGGGATTCGACACTTTCTCAGATTCTTTCAATGCTCGTATTTGGTTATTCGTATCACGAGATTGTTTACAAAAAGCGCAGTGGAGATTCAACAGACCCAAAAAAGCGTTCAAAGTTTAATGATGGAAAAATTGGTTGGCGCAAGATGCCTATTCGTTCACAAGAAACTTTGTGGCAATGGATGATTGATGAAGATGGCGGAATTCAAGGAATGATTCAGTCTGACCCATCTTCAGGTGGCGCTCACACAATTCCAATTGATAAGGCTTTGCTATTCCGCACGAGTTCACAAAAGAATAACCCTGAAGGTCGCTCAATTCTTCGTAATGCTTACCGTCCATGGTTCTTTAAGCGCCGTATTGAAGAGATTGAAGCAATTGGTATTGAGCGCGATTTAGCGGGTCTTCCAGTTGCATATCTTCCTCCTGAATATCTTTCATCAACAGCAACGCCTGAACAAGTTTCAGTGCTTGCATCAATTCAAGCCATTGTGACTTCAATTAAGCGCAATGAACAAGAGGGCATTGTTATGCCAGCGATGTATGACGAAAACGGTCATAAGATGTTTGACCTCCAATTGTTATCTTCAGGTGGTTCACGTCAATTCGACACAGATAAAACAATTCAGCGCTATGACCAGCGCATGGCGATGTCAATCCTTTCAGACTTTATTCTTCTAGGTTCAGACCGTGTAGGTTCATACGCACTAGGTTCATCAAAGATGGATTTATGGTCAATGGCAGTTGATTCAATTGCTAAAAATATTGCTGAAGTAATGAATCAATACGCAATCCCTCGTCTTCTAAAACTTAATGGCATGGATACATCACGTCTGCCATTCCTGACATATGGCGAAGTAAGCCACGTTGACCTAACAGAGATTTCAGACTTTGTAACTAAGTTGGCTCAGGCTGGAGTATTAATGCCTGACCCTAAGTTGGAAGATTATCTTCGCGAGGTTGCTGGACTTCCACCAGCCGAACATGATGGTCAAAACTATGGAATGCCTCCAATGCCTCAAGGTGCAGATGCAACTGAATTTGATGCACCTCCATCCATGGAACAAGAGTTGGAAATTCCTGAAGGAGCAGAACCGCTAGACGGCGATGTGGATTAAAAATGCCTTTCATCTTTGCCAAAAATGAAGGTCCTCGTAATCCTTTAACTGCACAAGAGATGCAATTAGCGCAAACGCTTTACAGTGCTATTTCGCGTAGCAGTGCCAAAATAACTTTGGCTGAAATTGTTGCAATCTTGGAAAAGTTACAGCCTGATACCTTAAATGATTTGCTTAACCGAATCACTTTGGCAACAGAGCAAGGCGGAATCAGTTCAAATATTTTGAATTCGATTGATTTGGGTGGGCAGAATGCGCTTCAACAAATTCAGTCAATTGCACCTAAGTTAGCCTTGCCAGCATTTCTGCCGACCAAGGTAAATATCGGTAACAGCGATGCAATGCAGAATGTTCCAGTAACACGAATTCCTATGTGGGCTGCGCCTATCGGTCAACAACTTCCCGCTCAATTAAACATTTCATTTAACCGAACAAACCCATATGCAATTGAATTTGCTCAACGACGCGCAGCGGAGTTAATTAAATCAATTGATGATTTAACTCGTCAATCAGTTCATAAGATTATCAATGAAGCCTTTATAGAGCAGATTGATTACCGTGCAACAGCAAAGCGAATTAAAAATGTTGTTGGTCTTCATCCCAAGTGGGCAGATGCCGTAGTTAAGTTCGAACAGCGTGAGTACACACGATTAGTAAAGCAAGGCTTGAAAGAGGGAGCAGCGCGTATCAAGGCTCAGTCCAATGCTGCTACTTATGCTGACCGCTTGCGTGGTGCTAGAGCAAATATGATTGCTCGCACTGAAATTAATATTGCTCAAAATGAAGGCAGAATGCAGGGATGGCAACAAGCATTCGAAGACGGATTTATCGACCCTGCATCACTAAAAATGTGGATGACTGCAAAAGATGAACGCACCTGCGATGTTTGTGGTCCAATGGATGGCGAGATAGTTCCATGGAATGGATTGTTCTCAACGGGCGATAAAGTCCCCGGGCGAGTTCATCCGCACTGTCGTTGCTCAATGGTCATGCTCCCGCCTGACCGCAGGGGTCAATCCTTCAAAGAAAACTATGACCTACTTAGTGAATTTATCGGGTGGGATGAATGAGTTACGCAATTAAATTTCCAGTTGGATACAAGCCTGTAATTAAACACCAAGAACATGACCAGTCCAGCCATGGCAATTGGGCGGGGGACAGTGTTTCATTTAAGCAAGATAGAAATTCGTTGACAATGCAAGATAAAACTGGAAAAACTTTGGCTTCAATAGATTATGTTAATTTGGGATTTAACAAACTTGATATCAATTCAATAGATTCTTTTGATGAAGGCAAAGGTTATGCGACTAAAGTATTAGAAAA
>Ga0214919_10001455_pt1 | contig 38784 bp, 19 predicted proteins | sample LL1503_MetaG_FD_177994 | JGI IMG/M metagenome (GOLD analysis project Ga0214919, IMG submission 177994) | Freshwater microbial communities from Lake Lanier, Atlanta, Georgia, United States - LL-1503 | ecosystem: Environmental > Aquatic > Freshwater > Lake | place: USA: Georgia | collected...
ACTATATTACAAGATTTAAGTGCTGGAACAACAGATATTAGTGGTATATTAAAAGTTGTAGGTAATGCATATATTAATAATGTAAGAGTTCTTACTGAAAATGATTCAACAGGAACATCTGATCCGTCATTCTCAAGTTTAATAGTTCGTGGAAAAACTTTATTACAAGATTTAAGTGTTAATGCTAATTTGGATGTGAGTGGTTCATTAAAAGTTGGTAGTGTAAGCGTCATAACAAAAACACTATTTGATGCTTCAATAAATAATGTATATACTATAAACCAAACAGACACATCATTAAATTTAAAAGCTAATTTAGTTAATCCTACTTTTACTGGTAAAGTAACTTTACAAGATTTAAGCGTTAATAATAATTTGGATGTTAGTGGTATATTAAAAGTTATAGGTAATGTATTTATTAATAATGTAAGAGTTCTTACTACGAATGATTCAACAGGAACATCTAATCCTGATCCTTCATTCTCAACACTTGTAGTTCGTGGAAAAACTACATTACAAGATTTAAGTGCTGGAACAACAGATATTAGTGGTATATTAAAAGTTATAGGTAATATATTTATTAATAATGTAAGAGTTCTTACTACGAATGATTCAATAGGAACATCTAATCCTGATCCTTCATTCTCAACACTTGTAGTTAGTGGAAAAACTACATTACAAGATTTAAGCGTTAATAATAATTTGGATGTGAGTGGTCTAGCCAGATTATCAAACACGTTACTAGTTAGTGGTAATGTGGGCATCGGAACTACGAATCCTACAAAAAAATTAACTGTAGTTGGTGGAGATGTATTAATTAATTCATTAACAATTGGACGTGGTGGTAATGGAAGTGTTATTTCCAATAATGCTATTGGATACCAAGCACTTTATAATAATACAACTGGTTCTAATAATATCGCAATTGGATACCAAGCACTTTTAAAAAATATTGTATCTGGTCAATGTATCGCAATTGGAACTGGTGCGTTACAAAATAGTAATGCGTTCAGCAATATCGGCATTGGAAATCAGGCTGGGACAAATATTAGTGGTGGAGTAAATAATGTATGTTTAGGAGTAAATTCAGCACTGCAAATTATTAGCGGTAGTAATAATACTGCTATTGGTTATAATGCATTAAGTAATATTACAAATACAACTTATAATATTGGTTTAGGTTATAATGCTGGAAGTTTAACTAGCGACGCTTCTTCTAATACTTCAGGTTCTTATTCTTGCTTTATAGGTGGTGAATCTAGAGCATCAGCTGATGGTCAATATAATCAAATTGTGATTGGTTATGGAGCAATAGGCAATGGTTCAAATACTGTAACATTAGGTAATAGTTCTATTTTAAAAACATTTCTCAATGGTAGTGTCGGTCTTGGAATTAATCCATCATATAACCTTGATGTTAGTGGATCATCAAGAATAAGTGGATCAACCACATTATCAAGCACGTTACAAGTTAGCGGAAAAACTACATTACAAGATTTAAGCGTTAATAATAATTTGGATGTTAGTGGTATATTAAAAGTTGTAGGTAATGTATTTATTAATAATGTAAGAGTTCTTACTACGAATGATTCAACAGGAACATCTAATCCTGATCCTTCATTCTCAACACTTGTAGTTCGTGGAAAAACTACATTACAAGATTTAAGTGCAGGAACAACAGATATTAGTGGTATATTAAAAGTTATAGGTAATGCATATATTAATAATGTAAGAGTTCTTACTACGAATGATTCAATAGGAACATCTAATCCTGATCCTTCATTCTCAACACTTGTAGTTCGTGGAAAAACTACATTACAAGATTTAAGCGTTAATAATAATTTGGATGTTAGTGGTATATTAAAAGTTATAGGTAATGCATATATTAATAATGTAAGAGTTCTTACTACGAATGATTCAATAGGAACATCTAATCCTGATCCTTCATTCTCAACACTTGTAGTTCGTGGAAAAACTACATTACAAGATTTAAGCGTTAATAATAATTTGGATGTTAGTGGTTCTTTAAGAGTTATTGGTAATGCATATATTAATAATGTAAGAGTTCTTACTACAAATGATTCAACAGGAACATCTAATCCTGATCCTTCATTCTCAACACTTGTAGTTCGTGGAAAAACTACATTACAAGATTTAAGCGTTAATAATAATTTGGATGTTAGTGGTTCTTTAAGAGTTGTTGGTAATGCATATATTAATAATGTAAGAGTTCTTACTACAAATGATTCAACAGGAACATCTAATCCTGATCCTTCATTCTCAACACTTGCAGTTCGTGGAAAAACTACATTACAAGATTTAAGCGTTAATAATAATTTGGACGTTAGCGGTTTGTTAAGAGTTGTTGGTCCAACAACATTATCAAGCACATTACAAGTTGGTGGAAAAACTATATTACAAGACTTAAGTGTTAATAATAATTTGGACGTTAGCGGTTCGTTAAGAGTTATAGGTAATGCATATATTAATAATGTAAGAGTTCTTACTACGAATGATTCAATAGGAACATCTAATCCTGATCCTTCATTCTCAACACTTGTAGTTACTGGAAAAACTTTATTACAAGATTTGAGTGCTGGAACAACAGATATTAGTGGTATATTAAAAGTTCTAGGTTCAACCATATTATCAAGCACATTACAAGTTAATGGTAATGTTGGTATTGGAATTTATCCATCATATAATCTTGATGTAAGTGGAACTACAAGAATAAGTGGTGATGCATTAATTAATTCATTAACTATTGGACGTGGTGCTGGAAGTAGTAATTTAACAAATACAGCTATTGGACTCGAAACACTTTATAATAATACAACAGGTGAAAATAACGTAGCAATAGGGTTTAGAAGTTTATTAGATAATATATCAGGTTCTGATAACGTAGCATTAGGGTATAGAAGTTTACGATATAATTCTAATGGTAGATCAAATATGGCTATAGGGACTAACAGTTTATTTAATAATTCTGGAGGTAGAGATAATGTGGCTGTTGGAGTTAATGCTGGATATAACAATACTTCAGGAAATTCAAACACTTTTATTGGTACTAGAGCAGGATGTAATAATACAACTGGTAGGGATAATACAGCCATTGGCGGAGATTCATTACTTAATAATGAAACTGGAGGCTTCAATGTCGCTATTGGTGGTGCCGCACTACACTGGAGTACCGGCTCATTTAATTTGGCATTAGGAGGCGGCGCTGGTTATAATATAACTACTGGTGAGACTAATGTACTGATTGGTAATGGTGCTGGGGGTGAAATTACTACGGGTGGAAATAATACGGCAATTGGTTATGGTGCTTTCGGAAACTATAATCATACTAACTCAATTACTATTGGTTATCAAGCACAATCAGCAGGGGATAATACAGCGAGAATAGGAAACTCTGACGTAGCTACAATAAATAATACAAGTCAAACATATAGTGACTTACGAGACAAGGCAGACATAAGGGATACCATTTTAGGTTTGGACTTTATTAATAAATTAAGACCTGTAGATTATAAATATGATTATCGTGAAGATTATATAGAACAGATGCCTAATAATCTTAAAGCATCATATAGTAAAGATTCTTGCGGTAATTTATTAGAGGACATTAATAAAGAAGCACGAGAATTATGGTTACAAACACATAATAAAAATATAGTTCATGACGGTTCTAAAAAGAGAAACAGATACCATCACGGATTAATAGCACAAGAATTAGAGGCATTAATTCTTGAAAGCGGTGTAGATTTTGGTGGATTCAAAAATGGAAATTTCAATTCCAATTATGACGCTTACTTCATATCATATGAAGAATTGATAGCTCCTATGATAAAAGCAATTCAAGAATTAAAAGCACAAAATGTAAATTTAGAAAATGATAATGTTAATTTATTTAAAGAATTATCACTTGTTAAAAATGCTTTAAATACTGTATTACTTGAATTAGGGAAAAATACAATTTAATTAAGGGATCCTTATAATCCCTTTTTTAATAAAATAAAATGAAAATCTACAAAATTATAAAATAATAATAATTTTTACTGTAAAATTATTATAATTTAATATTAGTTTATTATAAATTACTATTAAATAATGTCATTAACGAATAAGCTTGTAGCAAATATAAAGAAAACAAATGTTGATATTGATAGTTTTTTAAATACAAACAATGTGGTATGTATTGACACTAGTAATAATCGTATTGGTATTAATACAAAAACACCTCTCTATTCTATTGATATATCAGGAGATTCTTCTAGTCATTTGATTAATGTAAATAAATTAAATATAGGAAGTTTAGCAATTATTAAAGATATTAGTTGTTTAAATAACATAGACGCAAGTAGTGCTAAAATAAAATACATAGCATATACTACTATAAGCGGAACAAATATTATTAGTTCAAAAATTACTACTTTAAGTGCCGAAATACTTGATTTGAGTATTAGCAACTTATCATTGAAAACTTTAAAATCATCAAAAATAGATGTGTCATATTTAAACGTAGATATATGTGGCACATTTCAAAATATTAGAGTGACAAATCTTTTTGTAGATGGATGTTTTAATGTTTCATCAACAATTACACCCACTTATAGAGATATAATAATTACAGGTGCTACAACTGTAGCTACTTTTAATTCTACACAATCAAATATGAAAAATATTGATTGTAGTTTTATTAATGTTGATATATGTGCTAATTTTTACAATAATGCGTTCTTTAAAAATATAGATTTATCTAATGGAACATTCCGAACATTAAGTGGAAATACTTTGAATGTAAATAAAATAAACAGCCGCGATATTAGTAATTCAAATAGAATTAGCACAGAATTTATTGATTGTAGTGATACATTAACAGTAAGAAATGTTGTGGATCAATTTGGTAAAACAATAATTAATAATGGTGCGTTAGAAATTGCTGGAAATACAATTTTCGCCGATGTTACTGCTAACAATATAACAGTTTTGTTGAGTAGTGACATTTCTGATTTACAAATTAAAAATAAATTATATTTTAATGAAAATGCTAGTTTAATATTACCTAGTTATTCTTCTACTAAAACAATCACTAAAAATCTACTATGTGATGTAACTGATCAAAGTATGAATATTTTGAAATTTTATAATTCAAATAATATATGGTCTAATATTTATACAAAGACTCATTATGCTACATTAGAATTAAATAGAGAAATCTCAGGAAATAATATATCATATAATACTATTAATGGCAATAATTATTATTTGATAGAGAATTCTAATAATTTAATAATAGATCTTACTTTCGCAAAATATAAATATATTCCCATCAAATTTAAAACAATAAAGTCAAAAGAAGCTAATAGTGGTGTTTTTAGTATTTCAAATATTTCAAATATAAAGCAATCAGGACAACTTGTGATTCCTGATACAAATGGAATTTATGAAATAAATGCGACAATAAGTATGAAATATTTAAATAGCATTCCTGGTGATGTAGAACCTAATACTTATAAATTTGGATTATATAATAGTTATAATACAGCTACTTTAACCGAATCAATATTTGATAGTTCATACAGTTATGTTATAAATAGAAATAATATACTAACATTTGATAATAGTTTCAATAGTTCTAGTTCATCTCTTAATTATATCGGTCCGTTATTCAATTATAATATTAATGATAAAGAAGGTTTCGTTTTTTATGTATCAAGTTTTAAGGAAATTGATTATTTAGTAATAGATAATTTTAATGCTACAATTAAATTATTAAATTATTGAATTATTAAATTATTAAATGGAAAAATATTTATTAAATTTTACAATAAATATTTTTTATTTTAGAAAGATTATCTATTTCTATTAATAATAAATTTAGCGAATTTCATAACAGTTGCGTTTTGTGATCCTAATTTATAATTGTGTTGTATTTCTTTATATTCAACTTTTGGATAACAACAATGTGTAACTTTATCAGCAATTACTGGCGAAATAAACGGAGTAACTGTTAAATTTCTACTTATAGTGCCTGTTCTTCCATTAGTAATGTTACTTGTGTATACTAATTTATAATAACCCCCATTATCTAATACAAAATTGGTTGTTGGTATATGTAGTTCATCATATGCTAATACTTCAAAATTACCATCCAAATAGTCAAAATAAGTAGCTATTAAATCATTATTAAATGTAATTGTTATAGAGTTTAAACCTATTAAATTTTCAGTTTTTAAAGCATAAACTATACCGCTTAAATCTATAAATCTTGGATTAACAATTTGAATATTTGCTATTAATTCATTAATAAATTGTTCCTTCGTAATATTTTGTTCTATTAGTAAATCAGGCAAAGTATCAGTATCAGTATCAGTATCAACTGGTTTCTCATTATAATAAAATTTTGGAGTTGCAAAATCTTTATATACTCTTACAATTCGTGAAATAAAATTTCGTGTATAATAATTACTAACATTATTAGCATTATCTATAAGGTAATATATAATATCTACATCTTTATATTCTTTATTATCATAATTAATATTAGATACATTATTTAAATCTATTTCTATTACAGAATAAATATCTCTTACATTAAAATGAAAACTATCATCTATATAAAAACTATTAGTTGTTTCAACTTCAAAATTATGAGTTTGATTCAAATCAATATAACTTATATCATTTATTAATATTCCTATTAATTGATTTACAGAGGCGTCAGTAGTAAGCATGCTTTCGGAAAAACTTATATCATTATTTTTAAATATTATTGTTGGTGGTGTTACATCAGGTATAATAATATCTAGCAAAATATTATTCAAATTTATTTCTTGATAATAATATGAACTATATGTTATTTTAAATTTCATAGCTATATTATTTGATAAAAAACTGTTTATTAATATTTTACTACCTTCAAGAACAAAATAACTATTTATATAGATAACAGGTTTATCCAAAATATTATAATTTCTAGATACTCTATTAAATGTGCCACTGATATTACTATATAAATTATAAACATTATTATACAATGTTGTATAATCATTTATAGAAAGGTCGTTATAAGGTATTGACGCATCATAATAATATTGTAATATATAACTAGAATCCAGTATAAAATTTTTATTTAACAAATTATAATTAAAACTCAAATCATCAAATAAATTTTCAACATTCAAATTTTTGCTATTAAATAAATTTCTATATTTTAAAGCATAAATTTGATTATTATAAGTAGCCAACTGATTGAAATAATCTGTAAAATCTGTACGCACTTTCACTTCTTTTCTCATATATTCAAGCTTATTGTTTAAGCTATAAAAATTATTAAAACAAAATTCCAAATTCGTTATATCAGTGAAAGTAAATACTTTATTTTTAAAAGTTATTATTGGATTGTAAATATTCAAAAATGCTAAACTGTTAATTAAATTATCCTCACTATGTAGGTAAAACATATTATTTATAATATTTTCCACATTATAATCTAATAATCTTATACTATTATCTATTTTATCTATTATTAAACTATTAAATTCTATTAAATTATTAAAAAAATCAGGAATACTTATTGTATAAAAATTTCTTATATCATATACATCTATAATCTCGTTATATTTTGTTAATAATAGTCTAGTATTATAAAAAATTTCTGTATATAAAAAATTCAAGCTTTCCGATTCTATAGTACTTGTATAATTATTTACAATAGTAGCAAAATTATTTAAAAAAGTTACATAATATTGTATGGAATCACTTGTATTTATTATAGGAATATTTAAATCATAATTAATACTATTTGGGTAACTAGCTTTAATTATATTTATCATATATATCAATTTAAAATTAACAGTAAAAATTTTATTTTGTATAGTTGTTAATACATTTATATTAGTTTTATCATAAACTATATTTTGCGATCCTGCTACATCCCATAAATTAAACTTATTTACAAAACTTAAATCTATTAATTTATAAACTAAATTATTTATATTAATATCATTTGTGGAAAAAAAACTATTTGTTGCTATTGTTTTTTTAAATGTAGGCAAATCAAAATAATCATTCAAATCTATTATATAACTATAACTATGTAGTTGATTGGAAAAATTATTGTAACTAATTTCATTAATATGTTTATTTACGTTTCTATTATAATCAGAAATTATTGAATTATTTCTATAAATAGCTTCTTTCTCGTTTTTATATATTGGAATATTATTCAAATAAATTGGATCTAAACCAACACTCCTAAAACTTGTATCATCAAATGTCAATTCATTTTGTATATTATAATTTATGGATATATTATACTCATCGTTTGACAAATCATTTACATTTAAACTATTGAAACAAAGATCCCTTATTATATTAAAATTTAAAAACAACGGTTCAAAATTAAAGCTATTATAAATATCATTTATACATATATCTATTAAATATCTATCATTATTGGAATTATATTTTAATGTTTCTTTTAATAATAAATTTGGACTATTAACTTGATAATTGACTATACTTGTTTCATTATATTTATGAAAAATGAGCGTTTTATTTTCATCAAAATACATATTATTATATAAATTTTGTTTAGTTAAACCGCATATTGAAGAGAGATTATTGAGACTATTAATATTTAATAGTATTAAATCTTTTTCAAAATCTGATTCTCCATTAGCTATTTCATCATAATATACACTATCAAAAATTGAAGAATCAAATAATACTTTGCTAAAATCTTCATTTTGAGTTTTGGAATATAATAAATTATTTGTAAAAGTAATTGAACCGTCAAATAGTGTTATGAAATTTTTACTAGAGATTGTTGTAGATTGAGGTAAATAAGTAACAAATTTATCACTATAAACAATAAAATCAAAAGTTTCAAATAATACAGAATCATTTACATTATTATTTAGTATATCATAATCATTATAATACACATATATTCTAAAAAATACATAATTATCTATAATATTTGTGATTTTTATACGCGGTCCTTTTAAAAATGAATTTGAAACATAATTATCATCTAAATTTAAAATATTACTTGAATTGGCAAATAAAAATTCATTTATTTTATAATTAAAATCGTTTAATATTAAATTTTCAGGTGATAAATAGCCTTTTTTAAAAAAATCGCTATAATTTAATATTTCATTCAAATACGTATTATTCGCATTATTTAAAAAATTGTAATTATTAGCATTATAAAATAAATTTTTCAAACTTCTGTCATATATATTGAGAGATGGAATGATTGAAATATTTTTTAAAAATTCATAATTAAAATAAGTAATATACGTGTCAGTAAAATTATAATTAATAATACTACCAATAGCAGTAGCCGATTCCACCAAATAATTACTACTATTATTCAATAATATAGATCTAGAATTATAAGAAATATCTTGCCTGTCTTGTAATGATTCATATTTTTTAAATATTATTTTATCGGGCTGACTATTAATATTGTATAATATATTATGCTGAAGATTTTGCTGGGTAATACATGTAATATTTATAGAGCTATTTTTAGTTGTATCAACGAATCGTTGACAAAATAGTAATCTATTTTTCATAAATTCGTTATTATAAGCAGGATTTGTAGGAGTAAAATCTAAAAGGTTCGCATTATTTGAATCTATAATGGTATTATTCAAAATTATGACATTTTTAGAGAATATTATATTATTCTTCATTTGTATCTTACCTCCCATATTTGGGAAATTTTCACAATAATAATATAAGATTGATGGAGTTGTTCCATCAATATTTATTTGAATATAACTACTATTTCTATTGATAATTGATGTACCAGGTAAATTTTTTCTAAATACATTTTTTGTATATTCTATCCCACCTCTGTGTTTTCCATCTGGTGTAATAGAAAATTTGATTGGATTATGAAAATTTATTGAACCACTCTGATAAAAGCGATAATTTCCTATGCTTAAATTTAAGTCATTATTTATAATGGAACCATTATAATTCAATATATAAGATGGTTTTAAGATACTATTATTTATATTATTTATTGTTACATCATATGAAGCATCTATTATGACATGTGATTCTAAATTTTTTAAATGTTCTTTCAGATTAATATAACTACTTTCATTATCATAAACAAATAAATCACGTGCTAACTTGGTATCGGAAAATTGTATTGATAATCTATTAAAATCGCCACTTATAGTTAATGATACATTGTTGTAATAATATTTAATACTATTGATGTTTAAAGAACTATCGCTAGTCAATTTTGCCAAATTACTAATATCATATACTCCTAAACCAATATTAAAATCTTGACTGAATATTCTAAACGCTTTATCTGTAACTAGATCAAACTTATATGTCCCGTTCGCAACTCCTAATTTTGTATAACTATTATTTCCTAGTGAGCCAAGTAAATTACTAAAATCATACACTTTATTTCTTTCTAATGGTAGTATCTTTATTACATCAATCTTTCGGTAAAATGGCTCATTTGTAATATATGCGTCATTACTTACACTATAAGATATTTTATAAGACCCGAGAGAATTCTCATTTAAATTTTCTTTATTTATAATAACATTTTCAAAACTTATAGTATCATAATAATAATCTCTCACACTACCTCCTAACTCTTCATATTTTTCATATAATTTATGAAAATATGTGGTAAAAATATTGAAACAGCAATCTTTTTGATAGTTTAAATTTATGAATGGTGGGAATTTTTTGACATTTATGATTCTTGAACTGCTAATATCATTCTTGGCTGTATCTTTAACGCTATATACTTGATTATAAGAGAGATCTAAAGAATTAACTAAAGAATTAATTAAGAGATTGGAAATATCTATTCTCGTTAAATCAGATTTGTAATAATTTATACTAATATCTGTTTTCAAAAAAGTATAAGAAATGTCATTTATTTTTTGAAATGAATTATCAATATAATCTACTTCACCATCTACTATATCTTTAATTCTTATTCCTGGATCATAAATGTGAATATAGCTTGTATCATTTACGAGTTTTAAACTATAAAATCTCTCATACTTATTATATTTATTATTAAAATTATCAAATGAATCTATATTTCTAATCAATTTACTATATGTATCGCCAGATAAAAGCGGGTAATCTAGAACCGCATTTTTAAAATTAACATTACTCAATAACGTAATAATCGGTGGATTTGTATCTATTATTTTTAAATTTAATTCTTCGTAGTTTATTTGATCTATGTTAAGTTGCGTAATATCTCTCGCATAAAATGTGATTTTTTGATAATCTATATTATTATAAACTCTTAGACTATCTATATTGTAATCTACATTTATATACTCACTTGATAATGATATAGCATTATAATTTGTTGCGTCTAATTTAAATTTAATGTAATTTATATTTGCGAGTTTCCTAAAAACAATAGGTTTAACAGCTTCACATATAATGAGTTTATTAGTATTAGTATAAATAAATGATAAACTTAAATCATATATATCTTTATTTACCGTATTAGGTAATCGTTCATTTATTTGAAAATTAGATGATAAATAATATTTTTGTATAGTTCCATTATTATTTGTTTCAATATATGGATACAAAATAGGTTTCTTAGATTTTCCTATTTTTATATATCTTATTTTTGTAGTTGAATTTTTATTGCTGTCGCTAACAAAATAATTTATTATATAGGTCGTTTTATCAATATCACTATTACTTAAATTTGAAAATGATATATCGGTAAATGATATATCGGTCAAAATACTAGCATTAGTAGAAGTATTAGTTAAATATTGTTTTTGATAACTTAAAGAAATATCATTAGTTCTTTTATTTGTTCCTATATCATAACTATATGCCCCATATTCAATATAAGATGTGTCGTAATTTAGCAAATATGTATCTCCTGATAAATTATATGATAAATTATAATACAAATCACCACATATAGTTATTATTGGACCCGATCTATCGCCTACTCGTAATGTCAAACTTTTACGATTTGTTATGCCGTATAAATCAGTAGAACTGTAATTTACGGTATAATTTCCAAATGATGGTTCTAATAAATTTAGTGAATCATCATAAGTAACGCTAAAATTTGTTCCATTATACGATAAGTCTTTTTTATAATTAGAATAATAAAATTTATCATATAAACTAGTGCTTGTAACACCGAAAATTAATGACGCATCACTTAACGGTGTGTAAATTTCGTGTATTATTTCGCCACTTGGTAAATAAATTATCGGTCCATTATTACAAATGTCAATAGTTCGTATAATAGTCGCACTTGGCAATGATTTTGGAAAATAAGTTACTTGTGTTGAACCTATATTATATATTAATCCAGATGGATCATACAAATATGAACCACTTAAGGAAGTAATCGGATTTTGAAAACTATAACTAATATCATAACTTATGTCACTGCTAAGTAATCTTTTATGATTTAAAGAAACATCTTTATCATTCAAAATATTAAAATTAGTATCGCCAAAACTTATTGTTATTGATGACGAATTATTAAGAAAACTTATATCAAAATTAGAACTCAAATCAATTATTTTAACTTTTCTTATTTGTCTATTTTTGTTGGATTGATTATCACTAAAATCATAAATTATATCAAATGAAGTATCTGGTCTAGAAAACAAACTTGTATTCAAAGCATTAATATTATTTTTAGTAATTATATTATTAAAACTGCTATTACTTATTGTTATAGCATAATTGTTGCTATTTATTGAAAGATCATCGCTTAAAGTAAAATTAAATAAAATAGAACTTAATTCTTGAATTAAATTGAAATTAGTATTGGCAGAGCTTAGTGCTACATAAGAAAAATCTATATAAGAAAAATCAGTATTAGAAAAATATACATAACTAAAATCATTTCTATAATTATTAAATGAAAATTCTATAGTTGGTAGTGTAATATCCACGATACTTATTTTTCTTACAAGAGAAAAAGAATTATAGCAACCATCTCTCACATTATATGTAAATTTTAAGGGCTGAGTAGTCACTTTATTTAATTTGTTTGATGAATCATAATAATTACTTATATCGCTAAGTTGAAAAGGAGTAACATTACTATTGAAAGTTATGCTTGGAATTAATTGAGATTTTGGAAAATAATTATCACTTACATCAAAATTATATAAAACTCTACTCAAATCATATATTGATGTAAATACTGTAAAACTCAAATCTATATTGAAACTTGAATCTACTGAATATTTTGTACGGTTATTAGATATATCATTATATGATTGGTCTAATCCAGTCGTAGTATGATTGATATACTTTAAATTTGACAAATCGGGAAATAGGAAAAAAGGTTGTTCCAAATCTCTTACTTTGAGTAAGCGTCTAAGATTTAACGGATATTTAGTTAATCCATTACTTATTGTAATAAAATAATTAAAATAATAATCTCCGATTCTAGATAAATTTAGATCAGAACTATAAGATATATCATAACTACCTATTTTTACAGGATAAATTTTATTATAAGTTGTAGCATAATTGGCAAATGTATAGCTTGTATCTGGCACGAAAGATATATCATTAATTAATCCAGCATCTCTATATATATATGATTTGTTGAAAGCAATATTTTCTATTGCATTTCCTGATAATTCCACATTTGGTATATTAACAAAATTTACTTGTAATTCAATCCGTTGCGAATAATTATTACATAAGTCTTTCGCATAATAAGATAAACTATAACTTGTATCAGTCAAAGTATTCAAACTCAATTCGTAATTGGTTCGTGTTACATTACTATTTTGTGTAAATGCTATTGATAAATCACGAATTAAGGACACATCATAGATAGAATCGTCTCTATACAATAATAACGGTTTATTATATACATATTGGCTTTTATAATCTTCAAAATTAGAAATAGTTTTTAAATTTACGAAACAAATGTCGGTTAGTGCGTTGAATTTCCTTGTTTGTGGAAAATAATGTATAAATTTTGTTAAATTTGTTGCGATTTTTCCACTTATATCATAAAAAGTCAGCTGTGGACTGCTAATATCTTGAACAATTATTTTATATGTTTTTTCTATGTTTGTTATTAATTTATCATAAAATCTATTATCTTTATAAGTATCGTAAAAATAATCACCACTTGATAAACTTTTTGTGCTAATAGTTAAATCATAATTACCTACATTTGAAATATCTATTAATTTGTTATTAGATGGACCAAAAAAAATAGGATTTTTAAATGTTCCATTTATTTTCAAATTATTGGCACTTATAGCGGTAATAAAACTTAAATCAAAAGAATAATTATTTATCTTTAAAGTCACATTTACGGTATTTACGGTATTAGCAGTAGTCTCATTTAAATTAAATTTTATTGTTACAAATGAAGAGTCAAAATTTTGACTAATGCCTGTTAAAGGTATTGAATTACCTTGATAGTTCTTTAAATATATACTATTAATAACAGACGACGCACTAGTATAATTTATTATATTGTTATTTGTATTACTAATTACTTGATTTGTATTAATGCTTGTAAAATAATACTTACTATAACTATTATCAAATGTTATAGTAGCAATATTTGTTAGCTGTATATTTGAATTAGTATCACTTAAATTTAATGACAAATTTTGATTAAATGAAGCATAAGAATTTTGTGATAGATATTGCAAATCTGGGTATCTAAATAAATTGTTAGAATTCGCTTGTCTTATGTTACGGTTTGTATCATTATTATAATATTCACCACTTAATGTTATTTCAAATGGTATATTTATTTTTTGTCTGCTAGTGTCATAAATATAGACATTTATATTATTATAAAAATTATAGTTACTATTAAAAATATTATTTTCAAACAATAAAATTTTATTGTATTGATTATTATTTTGATAAATTCCATTATTCGTAAAATAATTACTGCTTATTTCAATAATGGGGCCTTTATTTATATTTATTCTTCTAATATTGCGAATAAGATTATTTTCATAATCATAAACACTATATAAAATATTTAAAAAGCCATTTGCCAAATTATTAGTAATTTCTTGATCTATACTTTCTATTGGTGGAATAACAGTAACCAAATTATATAAATTATTGCCATATTTATCATTAGAAATATAATCTTTTTCTATATAATTTGTATCTAATTTTAAATCATAAATATTATTAATTGTAGTGCTTTCATTTAAATTAAATGTATTATTTTGTTGATTTATCAATTGTAAAACACTATTTGGTAATACATTATTATAACTAATATGGTTAGTATCAGAATAAATAAATTTTTTTAGAAATGTTTTTGGAGTATTTGCTGTTTTATTTAAAATTTCTATACCAACACTTGAAAAATCATTTATAACTTTGATTTTAAATGACCCATAATAATAAATATTATTATTAAATGGGACACTTTCTCGTCTAGTTGTTTGATAAGTGGTGTCTATAAATATTAAATTACTTATATCCTGATTTAGTAAACGAATTGGATAATTTTCACATATATCAATTATAATATAATCGCCTTTTCCCAAAACAAAACTAAGATCATAAAAATTATTATTATATTTGGAATGATTCCCTTTATTAAAACTAAGAGAAGTTCCATTTATACTAATATCTATAGCACTTACTCTATTTAAATATTCTGTATTTGGACTAGCTATTTCATCTATAATATATTTACAAAAATTTGAATAATAAAATATATTTGTGTTACTTACATCCTTATTACCATAATTATTTAATGAATAAGAAAAATCATATGATTTTATAGATAATTGCGTATTACTAAAATTATTATAATTTTTTATAGAAAAACTAATATCTCCATAATAGTAACTCAAATTACTTATATCTTTTAGAATATACAAATTGCCTCTTGTATTTATATGATTATCATTGTGAGAATAAAATAATCTGTTATTGCTATTATCGGCATTATTGGGAATAGTTATTATAAAACTTGTATCGCTAGTATTTAAAGTATAAGTATTAGGTTGTAATACTTGACCGCTAATACTAAACGGAAAATTATTACAAAAGTCTTGCGTTGCTATAAATTTATAACTTCTATTATTCATAAAATAAAAATTACTGCTTACATCGGTTAATGTATTAGTAAAATTAGTGGAAGTCGCACTATTTATATTTAATAATTGATAACAAGCATCATATAACCTAAAATAATCACCATTATTAAAACTGATATCTAGTCCTTTTGATACATAAATAATGATTGGTTCATCATTTATCGGTTTAAAAGTTATGATATGCGATATATCTGTATAAGAAAAAAAAGTCAAAGGATAATTTCGGGGAATACCTTTAACTAAATAATTATTATTAGAATTATCATACAAACCATAACTAGTATCGTATTTATTATTAAAGATATATTTATTATTACTAATTTCAGTATAATTATTAATTAACTTTAGACAACTAGTCATTATTCGTATATTATATTAAAAAATTATTATTATTTTTATTCATAAATGCAATTTATATAAAAAATTGATTCAAAATTGATACATAGATAAATATATATTAATAACTATATAAATACATTATACTAAATATTATTGATGGCTTCTAAAGCGGAACTTGCAAAAAAATATCAAAAAAAATCAGACAAAGAACATGTATTAGACAATCCAGATACATATATTGGTTCAATTGATAATGTAATTTCAAATGCTTACATTTATGATGAAGACACTAAAAAAATTATTGAAAAACAGATTAGTTATATACCAGGATTGTATAAGCTTTTTGATGAGGGAATTGTTAATTGTAGGGATCATGTTGTTCGTATGCAACAATTACTTTTATCAAAAGACGAATTAAGTAAAAAAGAATTAAGTAAAAAAGAATTAAATTATCCAGTAACAAAAATAGATATTTCTATTGACGATTCGGGAATTATTACTTTAACAAATGATGGAAACGGAATAGATATTTCAATCCATCCAGAATATAAAGTTTGGATTCCAGAACTCATTTTTGGTCATCTTCGCACTTCTACTAATTATGATAAAGACGAAAAGAAAATTGTTGGAGGGAAAAACGGTTTCGGCTTCAAACTTGTTTTGATTTGGTCTACTTGGGGCAAGATTGAAACTATAGATGCGAAAACAGGACAAAAATACGTTCAAGAATTTAAAGACAACTTAAATGTAATAGAAAAACCACTAATTACTAAATGTAAAAATAAACCATATACAAGTGTAAGTTTCAAGCCCGATTTTAAGCGTCTCGGCATAGAAGGTTTCAGTAAAGATTTTATTTCTCTATTAAAAAGGCGTGCATATGATATTGCTGCTATAACAGATAAATCAATAAAGGTCAAATATAATTCGCAACCTATTGAAGTCAAAACATTCATGAATTATATTGATTTATATATTGGAAATAAAACCGAAAAAGAACGAGTCCATGAAGAAGCAAACGAACGTTGGGAATATGCTGTGTGTTTAGCACCTAACGACGAATTCACACAAGTAAGTTTTGTAAATGGAATCAATACTTCTAAAGGCGGAAAACATGTGGATTACATTGTCAATCAAATTGTGAAAAAATTAACTCTTTATATTAAAGAAAAAAAGCATATTGATGTTAAACCTGCATCAATTAAAGAACAGCTTATGATTTTTGTAAGCTGTACTATTGAAAATCCGGCATTTGATAGTCAAACAAAAGATTATTTAAACACTGCTATTTCCAATTTTGGCTCGTCGTGCGAAGTTTCCACAAAGTTTATTGAAAAACTTGCTAAAATGGGTGTAATGACTACCGCATGTAGTTTAACTGAACTAAAAGACAGTAAAGCTATCAAAAAAACAGATGGAACTAAATGTAAGACTATTCGCAATATTCCAAAACTCGTGGATGCTAATTTTGCTGGGACTGCTAAATCGGCTCAATGTATATTAATTCTATGCGAAGGAGATTCGGCGAAATCAGGTATTATTTCTGGCTTATCGCGAGAAGACCGTGATACTATAGGTGTGTATCCTATGAAAGGTAAAATGTTTAATATTAGAGGCGAGAGCATAACAAAAATCGGCGAAAATAAAGAAATTACGGAAATTAAGCAAATCATCGGTTTAGAACACGGAAAAAGTTACACGGCTAATGATGTGAAATATAATCTCCGCTATGGAAAACTCTTGTTTATGACCGACCAAGATTTAGACGGAAGTCACATTAAAGGTCTAACAATTAATATGATTGATAGCGAGTGGAATTCATTGATCCAAATTCCCGAGTTTATTGGATATATGAATACTCCTATTTTAAAAGCTTCAAAAGGCAAAGAAGCAATGGAATTTTATAATAATGGGGAATATGAGCTATGGAAAACTACTAATGACGTTTCAAAATGGCACATCAAATATTACAAGGGTCTTGGCACAAGCACGAGCAAAGAATTTAAAGAATATTTTGCCAAAAAGAAGATTGTCAATTTTACAAGCAGTGAAGCAAGTAGTGAGAGAATTGACATGGTGTTTAATAAGAAACGAGCGAACGACCGTAAAGAATGGCTTTCTAAATACGATCGCAATTCTTATTTGAATACTTCAAAAGCAGATGTGACATACGAAGAATTTATAGATAATGATATGATTCATTTTTCAAAATATGATAACGATCGTTCAATCCCGAATTTATGCGATGGACTCAAAATTAGTTTGCGAAAAATTTTATATTCCGCTTTCAAAAAGAATCTTACTAGCGAAATAAAAGTAGCCCAATTTAGCGGATATGTTTCGGAACATTCGGGTTATCATCACGGCGAAGCAAGTCTAAATGGTGCTATTGTGGGATTAGCACAGAATTTTGTCGGGTCAAATAATATTAATTTATTTATACCACAGGGGCAGTTTGGCACACGGCGTCTTGCTGGAAAAGATGCGGCGTCAGAAAGATATATTTTCACATATTTAAATACTATTACACGGAAAATATATCCTGAGCTTGATGATGCTGTTTTACATTATGTTGAAGATGATGGATATATTGTTGAACCGATTTATTATGTTCCTATTGTTCCTATGATTCTTGTTAATGGGACTAAAGGTATTGGAACTGGGTTTAGCACTGATATTATGTGTCATAATCCTCTTCAAATTATTAATTATTTGGAAGCGAAACTTACTAATAATGATGTTAATACTCTATTTATTGAGCCATATTATGAGGGTTTTAAAGGCAAAATATATCCTTGCGATGAAACACGGAAAAAATATGTTATTAAAGGTTGTTATGAAGTCTTAAATAATAATAGGATTCGTGTTACAGAATTGCCTGTCGGAACATGGACTCAAGATTATAAAGAATTTTTGGAATCTATGTTGGATGATAATAAGAAATATATTAAAGATTATAATGATATGTCTACCGATTCAAATGTTGAATTTGAAATTACGTTTTATCCAGGAATATTAAACAAATTACTTTTAGAAAAGCACGATTATAATATTGAAGGTATTGAAAAATATTTGAAACTTTATACTACGCAATCTACTACAAATATGCATTTGTTTAATGAAAAAGAGCAATTACGCAAATTTGATAGCGTTTATGAAATTGTGGATTCTTATTATGATGTTCGTTATGCTTATTATTTAAAACGCAAAACATATATTATTTCTAAGTTGGAAGAGGAACTTAAAGTGATAAGCAATAAGGCTCGTTTTATTCAATATAATTTGGAAAATAAGATTGATTTACGTAAAAAGACGAAAGATGAAATTTATAAAATTATGAGCGAATATAAATTTGATTATTATAAACTTACAAATGACTATAATTATTTGATTAAAATGCCTATGGATTCGGTATCTAAGGAAAATGTTGAAAAATTAATGAAAGAACACGAAAATAAAAAAGCTGAATTAGAAACTATTAAAACTAGTAGTTTAGAAGAAATGTGGCTTAAAGAACTTGGACTATTGAAAATCGCTTATTTAGAATTTAAGAAATAAAGAAATTTTTGGATTTATTTAGGGATTTAATTATTTAATTATTTAATTAATTTTTTTTATTTGTATAATATATAAAATGGCAAGAAGAAATAGAAGTAGAAGTAGAAGAGGAGGAGTCTTCCCCGCCCCCCCCCGCCCCGATGACGACAGTAGACAACGTGTTTATGACAACGATCCGTTCAATCAGGAAGAACTAGATGATATAGCGAGTATTCCTTCGTCCTCACGTCCCGTAAAAGAGGTTGATTTTAGAGGAAAAAACAGTAAGGTAAATCCTATTGATGGTATATATTATGAACACAATTATCCAACTACACAAAAAGCTGGTCGCAGAAGAAGAAGAAGAACATCTAAAAAATCTACACGTAGAAGAAGGAAGCATTAGCAATGTAATTTATAAAAATATATTTTTAAGAATATTTCAAAAAAATTTAAAAAACTTATAAGCTTTTTTTATTATAAGAACTAGAAATATTATTTAATTAAATTTTAAATAATATTTTTTATTTAAGTTAGAACCTTGTTTATCGTTAAAACCAAGGTTTTTGTTCCAAAGTTTTATTCGTTTTATTTGAATATATAGGATGTTGCATCGGTCTATGCATATTACTCGCATCTTCCTTATATTTTAAATATGCTACTGCTTCGTTAAATACACTATTAATACAATACTGTAAAACATGACTATTTAGTTCTTCTATTTGTTGCGATATATTTAGTTCCAAATTTTTAGAATATTGTAAATACATTGCCCTCATAACTGTTACTATTTGATCTTCTGGTTGATTATCTACTAAAATACGTTTTAAAGATTTATCATGAACTCCTTTGCGTATTCCATTTTGTATTATTTGAATATTTTGTTTTGAAAAATAGGCATCAGACAATCTAGAACGTTCAAAATTTCCAGTTAATACATTTTGATAATTTGTATTAGTATTTATAGGGATTCTATCCATCATAGAAAATTTTGTGGAAATATTAGGCCCCATTATATTTATTTTCCCATTTGACATTTATTATATATAATATAATATTTTATTATTATATTTTTTATTATATTAATATAATTAATCAAATGATAACAAGTTTTAATAAAACAGTTTTAATGGTTGCGAGTGTATTATTAATAATTGGATTAATAATAATTGGAATGTTTATTGTTAAGAGTTTAGGCGAAGAAACATTCCCACCTGTTGTAAGTGATTGTCCTGATTATTGGGATGTTAAATCTAGTAATGGACAAAAAATATGTAAAAATACTATTAAAATAAATGATGGAAATTCAACAAATGACTGCAGAGATTATCCTACTAATTTATTTTCGGTTAATGGAAGTTCTAGTACTGATATAATATGTGAAAAATATAAATGGGCTAAAAAATGTAACATACATTGGGATGGAATAACAAATAATCCTAAAGCTTGTGAGAATACGAGAGTATAAGAATACGAGAGTATAAGAATACGAGAGTATAAGAATATGAGAGTATAAGAATACGAGAGTATAAGAATACGAGAGTATAAGAATACGAGAGTATAAGAATGCGAGAGTATAATAATATTAGTATAAATTTAAAATTAAATATTATTATAACAGTAATATAATAATATTATGACTACTATAGAAATTAGTAAGAATATAATTAATAATTCTAATTATGATATTAGTTATTTAGAATATAATAGAAATAGTATTCCTTGGAAAATAAATACTACATATATTTGTCAAGATAATCAAGTGTATAGGCAAGGTGAATTTAGTCAAGAGTTTGTAAATATAAATAATAATTTAATCATAGAAAGTTCGCAAAATAATATTATATTATCTACATCCAAAAATAATAGAGTGGAAGTTAAAAATAATATGAAAATAAATAATAATTTAGACGTTTCAAGTATTAGTGCGAAAATTGTTGTTGCTGATGATATTTCTTTAAGTCGTATATTATATGTATGTAAACCTAGTACATTAGATCCGTTTAATATTGTTGGCGATGTAAATATAGATGGAAATTTTACTTTTAGGTCAACATTGGGTGGTAATTCTAGTTTTTCCTTTGCTACTATAACAAATAGTTCATTTACAGGAGGTACTATAAATACAACATCTATTGCTAGTTCTACTCTTACAATTGTTGATATTTGTAATTCAACAATTAATAATACAAGAATTGGTGAATTATCTCCTACTACGGGAGCATTTACTTCTATAAACTCAAATACTCTAGTATTGGATAAAACAATTGGTAATAGAACAGGCCAAATAAAATTTTTCAATAGTGCGAACGATATAATAACTATTAAAAATAATGACAGCAAATTATTAGATATAGATAGACATTTAAACATTAGTTCTACAGGCACGAGTGTTTTTAACGGAAATATCACGTGTGATACTATAACATATAAGCGTTTAGATCCAGATATTTGTTTAAATAATTATACCAACGTTTCATTTGGAAATTTCACTATATCAGGAAATATTATTTTAACAAAAGATATTTCATTTAATATTGGTTCTAATAATAACAAATTTAATAATATATACTCTAAAAACTTTATAGGGGATTTAAGTGGTAATGCTAATACTTGTAGTTTAGCATCAAATTTAGTTAAAAATCTAGATATGTGTTTTAATAATTTGGATGTTAGTGGAACAATTACTAGTAAAAATATAATACCTTTTTTTAACAATAGTTCCACTTTAGGAAATGCTACTAAAGTATGGAAAAATGCATATATTACTGATTTAAGCGTAAGCAATAGAATAGATGTAGTAGGTAATATAAAGTGTAATACTATTGATGTCAATGGAAAAACTTATACACGAGATATATTTGATAGTTTTCTAAATCAAGGTAATGTTACAGCATTTAATTTTAATGATATAACATTAAAAAATAATATAGTGCTTGATAATAGTAATAATAATTATATTTTTTTTCAAGATTTATATCAAACATTATTACAAAATAAAGATGGAGTTTTAGATGGAAGTGCTATTTCAGTTACAAGCAAAACATTTAATAATTTATCCAATTTTTATTATAAATTGGAAATAACTGGTTTTATATCTGATAATGAAATTTTATTTGATTATAATTACAATGATAATGTTTCACAGTTCTACATTTTTAATAAAAATAATTTTAATGGAACTCCATTTGATAATATTTTTTTTACTAATAAAAAGTATCCTGTGTTATTTTTGTATATGAGAACAACTAGCAAAGTAATAATTGCGACACAAAATAATAATCTAAAATCTATTAGTATTACGTCTAGTAATAATTTTACTGCAAACTTATATAAATTATACGCAAAACCAAAAGGAGTTAATGATGGCGCAATATATACTACAAGTAATTTTTATTATAATGGAGCTGTATTCAATACTTCATTAAATTTTAGAAATCCTATAAATGTAAGTGACCTATATTATACAGATAAGATTGGAGATAATTCTAATAATATTAGAATTGGAACTGGATTATTAAATAATGCTTCAAATCAAATATTGATAGGAAATTATAATGAAACTTTTGATCGCTCAGGAAATAATGTAATTTTAGGAAATAACTATTGCGAAGCGTGGTTACCTCCTCAAGGTTATATTACTGATCTAGGATCAAGTAGTTATCCATTTAAAAACTGTTTTTTGAGTGAAAATTTGGATGTTAGTAATATTAATTGTAAATCTATAATACCTTCTTCAAATAATAGTTATACTTTAGGAACTGCTACAAACTTTTGGCAAAAAGCGTATATTACTGATTTGTCTATTAATGGAACTGTAACATTACCTGGAGCTATATTTCAAAATACAGGTAATGTAGGTATTGGAACAACTAATCCTAATTATAAATTACATGTTAATGGAACTGCTTTCATAACAGGTGAAACTATTTTTACAGGAACAGTTAGTGGAATATCACAAACTATGATTGGACTGTCAAATGTAACAAACGAGTCAAAAACTACGATGTTTTTCAATCCTACTTTTACAGGAACAGTTAATGGCATATCAGCAGGTATGGTAGGCTTAGCAAATGTAACAAACGAGTCAAAAACTACGATGTTTTTCAATTCTACTTTTACAGGTGCTACTATATTATCCAGTTTAACTGTTGGGTCTGTAACAAATGCTCAAATAGGATATTTAAATGGAGTTACGTCAAGTATACAGACACAATTTGGTACCATAAATAGTAAAATCACTAATGTTACAAACGAGTCAAAATCTACAATGTTTTTCAATCCTACTTTTACAGGAACAGTTAGTGGTATAACACCAACTATGGTAAGCTTAGGAAATGTTACAAACGAGTCAAAATCTACAATGTTTACCAGTCCTATTTTTACAGGTAATGTAGGTATAGGAGCAACTAATATTGGTAGCTTTAAACTTGACGTTAATGGCACTACTAGAGCAACTCAATTTGTTTCAAGCATTGCAGAAGGAACATCGCCCTTTTTAGTTACTTCAAATACTGTAGTAACTAACTTAAGAAGTCAATATGCTGATTATGCTACTACTCAAGCACAAACTGTGAATGATACAACAATTGCAACTACAGAATTTGTTACTACTAAAATTACTTCTTTAAATACAACAACACAAACAGCATTAAATTTAAAAGCTAACTTGGCTTCACCTACTTTTACAGGATCAGGAACTAATTTTCAATGTCTTATTAATATGACTGGCAATAGTATTACTGGTTGTGCGAAAATTACTAAGTTATCTACTAGTAATTTTTTAGGTTTATATACTAGTACAGACGCTGCAGATAGTAATTGTTATATTGAAATGAGAACCGATGATAATAATTTAATTATAGCATCATCTAATAAAATTTATCTTAGAACAGCAGCATTATCAACGGTGTATGGAAATGAAAAAATTGTAATAGACGATACTAATACTAATTTTTACACTCATATTAATATGAATAATAATAATATTATTGGCGCAGGAGAAATTTATATAAATAATAATCACTGGCTTCGTATATATGGAAATCGCGGTGTTTACTGGGAGGATTGGCAAGGTGGTTGGTTTATGGAAGATGCTTTTTGGATGAAAGTTTGGAATAACAAAAGTATTTATACAACAGGAACAGTTCAGTGTGGAACAGTAAGGGCAAATGACCCTGTATTTACTGGAACAATTAATGGAACTAACATTACAGCAAGCACAGCTCTTTCTTGTAAAAATTTTACAGTAACAAATGAATCTGGACTCTCTACATATTTTAATTATAATTCAAGTAATCAAAATTATATTAGAGGAACTCGAACTGATATCAATACTTTTGTTTATATGAATGCAGGTTTAGATATGGGTAATACAAATATTACTAATTGTAATACTGCCGGTATTGTTTACTTGGACACACATGACGCGTTTATTACCAATATGTATGGTCGTCGTGATTTAGACTATATTAGTTTTCAGCATAAGATTAATATGAATAGCAAAGATATTTATAATGCAAACAACGTTAATGCTACAACCGTTTCTTGTACTAACTTATTTGTCGATAATATATATCATAAATCTGGTCTCGCAGGTGATAATGGTGCTTGGATTAAATTTACTGATAATAGTATAAAAGGACGAGGATATAAAACCGAAGGTACCGATAGTTATCAAGAAGGGTGGTTAGCTATATATAGAGAGAGAGAAAACCAGCAAACTAGAGAAATTGTTTCAGATGCCCGTCTAAAACATAATAAAGAAAAAATTATTAATTCGTTGTCCGTGCTAAGGAAATTACAACCACAAACATACGATATGACATATAAATTTCAAGATACGCTAACTATAAGTGGAGAATATGACCATAGAGCTGGTTTTGTAGCCCAACAAATACGTTTAATAGAAGAAATTTCATATTGTTGTATAGGCGAAGAATTTGATAGTTCTAATAATCCTACTCCTTTAGCTATAGACTATAACACCATATTTACACATGGTATAGCGGCTACGCAAGAATTAGATATTATAGTTCAAGAATTAGTTAGAAAAAATGAAAATTTAGAAAATACAGTCAGTAATTTACAAATAAAAAATGAAAAATTAGAAAATACAGTAACAAATTTACAAAATGCTTTAAATCAATTATTAATTGAATTAGGTAAAAATACAATTTAATTAAGAATCCCTTATGAACCCTTTTTTTAAGGGATATATCCCTTATGAACCCTTTTTTTAATAAAATATATAATTAAATAATATTTATAATATTTATAATATTTATAATACTTTAAAAAATATAAATTATATTAATAATATAATATAATATACTATGGCATTTACTAAATTTCACGATGACCCATGTAGAATTCAAAAGTATTTAGAAGAATCTACAAATATAGGAAATTATAATATGAATGTTCCAGGAAATGGCTTGACTCCTTCTTTTTTCAATGATCCGTTTGTCAAAATACAAAAATGGGGTGCTAATTTATCACAAAACAAAACAGATTTAGAAAGCGAATTATTTACATTACATAGAAAATTAAATCGTGACACGATAAAAGAAAATAATTATGTAGATTATTTAAATAATAATAATGTTTATCAACAAAATAGTTATTCTACAAATGATAAGGAAATTACAGGTCAATCTCGTTCTACAAATCCAGCATGGATACATAGAGAAACAAATAACTTTAATGTAGAAAATAATAGTTATAATGTTCCTAATAATTTTAATTATTTACATATGAATCCACAGGAAAACATATCTATTCCATTTCAAAATAATATTAGTTCTAGAATATTACAAAAAGATTATTTTGAATTAAATAATAATTTTGACGTTGAACGAAGAATTAGTAATGAATAAAATTTGTTATTTAGAAACTATTTTATACGAAACTATTTTATGAATTATAATATTAAATATATAATTTAATATTATAATATATTAAATAATATGGCGGCTCTAGCTATACCAATAGTAGTATTAGGAAGTATATATATATTATCGGAACAAGAAAAAAAAGCAGCATCAAAAAATAGTGTAAATCAACAAATAAATCAAAAACGGGAATTTTTTACGAATAATGAATTAAATGTAGACAATATAAAGAAAAAAGACAAAAAAGAAAATTTTACAAATTATAACAATAATAACAATAATAACAATTATAACAATATAGTAACAAGTTCTAATCAAGATTTAAATAGAGTAAATTTATTATCGGGACAACAAGCGGATCAATCTCAATTCAAACATAATAATATGCAGCCGTATTTTGGAGCAAAAATACGTGGTTCTACAGCCGATTTAAATTTAACAGAATCCATTTTAGACGCCAAACAAGGAAACGGCAGCCAACAATTTACTAAAGCTGAAATAGCACCACTATTTAGACCCGATGAGAATTCTCATAGGCCAAATGGAACTCCAAATAATAGCGATTTTTTCCAATCTCGTATGAATGAATCTATGAAAATGTCAAATGTAACATTAATGGAACCGCAAAGGGTCGGTCCAGGTCTTAATTTAGGGTATGGCAGTCAAAATTCGCAAGGAATAAATACAGGAGGTATAGAAGGCAGTGGTGGTTTTAATTCTGGTATGATGGCACGTGATACATGGATGCCTAAATCGGTAGACCAATTGCGAGTTGATAATAATCCTAAAATGTCCTTTAATTTAGACGGACATCAAGGCCCTGCATTATATCCAGTTAAAATGCAAGGACCAAATAATAAGATAGGTGTTGTTGAAAAACATCTTCCTGATAAATCGTATGAATCGGGTCCTACCCGTTGGTTTACCACTACGGGTATAGAACAAGCTCCACCTATTAGAAGTACGCAAGTAATTCCTATGGAAAATAGAATTGATACAACACGTGAATATTATGGAGGAGGTTCAAATACACAACAAGGACAAGCTTCCTATACAAATGTAGAATACGAAGAATCTAAACGTCAAAATTTAGCAGGACTTCCAATTAGTAATGCGACTGCTGCGAATACTAATTTTGCTAACAAAAATGATTATGGAGCACAAAGTTATAATATATTACATAATAACAGAACAACAGAACAACATGGCGTAGAATTTGGCGGAGTCTATGGTATGGCTAAAGCGGCTTTAGCCCCTATTTTAGATATATTTAGACCTACACGAAAAGAAAACGCAATCGGTAATTTACGTGAAACAGGCAATGTAAATGGATTAACACCTACAGGGCATTTATTTAATTCGCATGATAGAACAAAAGTAACAAACAGAGAGATGACAACAAATAAAATAGATATGAATTATGTAAACGTTCAGGGACAAACTAATAATGGAGATGCTTATCAAGTTAGTGTGCATCAAAATTATGATAATCAGAGAACGACAACAAATAAAGAATATATTGGGAATGGTGTTTCAAGCGGACAAGGGTTAAGACCATATAATAATGCTTACGCCCAACAAAATAATGTTAATAAAACTTATGAATCACGGGCGAATCAGGGAAATATGTGTTTATTCAATAATTATAATAATTCAACAACAGCACGTAATGAGAATATATTTCAACAAAATAGACAAATGGTGAATAACGGTGGACCACATGTTATACCTTCTATGGAATTCATGGGCGAATTAAATGGAATGCAAACTTACGATCAAAATTTTAATAATTCTCGCATGGACGAATCCTTGTTATCCGCATTTAAAAGCAATCCTTATACTAAATCTCTCAATAGTGTGGCTTAAATCTATAAATATGGTATATATTCCATACTATTATTATCATAAATTGTTACTCTAAAAGTATCTCCGTATCCTTCTACATATACAGTATCGCCATTATATAAATTATCGCATCCTTGTTCTGATGTGCAACTTTTATTTCTAAAACTAATAGGTAATTTAATCATAGCATTTTTATCATTCATTGTATAAAAATTCCATTTATCCCGATTCGCAAATAGCGGTCGTCCCATTAATGGTAAAATCGTTTCCGCACCATTTACACGTGTTAAAATACCGATTTGTCTATATGTAGTATTAAACGATTGAGTAGGAACATTTACAGGAATTTTGGGTCCCTGATAATTAGTATTATTAAATACTCTATCGTCACGTAGCGGAGCACTATATGGATTCAATAAAACATCATTATCTCTATTAGTATGAGAACTTCCTAACATAGGAATTAAATCCAAGTAATTATTACTAGTATTACTATTATTAGTATTGTAATTATTACTATTATTATTCAATAATCCATTTTTGTTATTACATAAACTACATGTCATTTTATTACATCCACAATTATATGATTTATTTAAATTTTGATTATATTTAATATACATAAAATATAAAATAGCCAATATTAATAAAACAACAAACATGAATGTATAATTTTCTATACATAATATTCCTGGAGGACATTTTTTTACCATAGTTATTTATTTATAATAAATAAATATTATAAATAAATAGTGAAAAATAGTGAAAAATAGTGAAAAATAGTGAAAAATAGTAAAATAGTAAAATAGCAAAATAGTAAAATAGTAAAATAGTAAAATAGTAAAATAGTAAAATAGTATAAATTAATATTATCGTAAAATTCCTGGTTCAGGTGTATTAACAGGTTCTGTGGGCATTGTGTCATTTAGTTGATCTGCTGTATTATCTTTTGCATCATCCATACTATAAGATTTTGTGGATATTTTTATTCCTGATTCTAGTAATCTATTTGATATATAGTTTTCACATGGATTACTTTTAGTGTCACTACTTTTAGCGTCCTCAGCATTAGATTTTAATGTATCTCCTTTTGCATTAGATCTTTCTTGTATAGTATCCATCGTTGTTCCCCCTCTACCTACTTGCACATCGTTTTCATTTTCATTATTTTCTATAATTTTACTTTTAAGCAATTTATCTATATTAAATATTTGAATAAGTATTAAAGCTATGAAACATATAATATAGCTGAATTTATTAAATTTATTGTATAATACTAACAATAATGAAAAATACAGTATCAACATTATAAAATTTTTATCTTGTAAATATATAAATAACCTGTAATATGTGTAAAAAAATACTACAAAAAATGACGCAGTAATATATTTAGATTTATATAATTTATTATTAATAATTTTCATCAAATCTGATGGCATTATTATTTATATAATAGTATATAATTAATAATGTAAAACATTATGTAAAACACTTATTGGTCTGTTTTCAAATCTGATAAATTTTTTGTAGCACTATTAAACATATTTGTTAATTTACTTAAATCTAAATTACCTAATGAGCTCATCGCATCATTTAATGCGGGTGTCATAGTTTTTAATTGTTTGATTAAATCATTTTGTTGTTTAATAAGATCTTTTGTATCGCTTGATATTGATTCAACATTATTTTTTCCTATTATTTTATCTACATTATCATATGCTTGTTCCATTTCTGTTGCTTTTCCTAATTGTTTTTGCATTTGTTCTTTATTTGGTATATTATATAATGCTGGATTTAATTTCAATTGATTTTCATAACCCGCTTTTTTTGCGACTTTTTTTGTTGGTTTTTCTGCAATTTCTTCTGTTTCTTCTGTGGGTTCTTCCGCCTGTTCTTCGTCTTCTTTTTGTTCTTTAATAATTTTCATCAAATCGTCTTCTTTTTTTGGTGCTTCTTTTTTATCTTCTAGTCCTTCTTGAAATCCTAATAAATTTTTTGTCATAGAAGCAACTGTTGTTACTATAAATGCCATTCCTAAAACAATAGTCATATTTTTTGTAAAATTATAGACAAGTGCTCCAGATAGGAAAAACAATAGCACAGCACTAAATTCTGAGTTCATTATATGTCTAAATAATGATAAAAACGCTATAAATGCAACAACATATAATGTTATTTTATTATTAACAATTTTATTAATAACAATTTTATTATTAAGCATTTTGTTAATCATAGATTTTGAACTTCTATTTTTCATGTCTTTTATATAATATTACAAAATAATAAATTTAATTAAAATTAATAAAATTAATAAAATTAATAAAATTAAGCAACTTACTTTCTCAATAAATCATTAAATATAGATATCTCATTTTCCAATGATTCCATTTTAACTAAAGTTTCATTAATATGCATTTTTTTTTCTTTTTTGTCTAAAGTATTTAAATATTCTAAAAGCACAAGTAAAGCGTCATTTTGTTTTTCTTTTGCTACTAATTTATATTCTAAAAATAGGCGATGTTCTTCTAATATTTTTTCAAAATCTGTTCTTAACGACTCATTACAAGTTGGTTCAATTTCTTTTAATTTCTGGTATTGAGTTATTATATTATCTTCTAGGTCAATCATTCTTTTTAATGCTTCTTTGATAGTGTTATCTTCTTTGGCAACCGTTCCTCCTAAACTATTTTCCATTTATTTATTTTTAATTATATAATAATATTATTTATTTTTTAATTATATAATAATATTATTTATTATTTATCTTTTTTCTGTTTTTCTAATTTTTTTCTGTTTTCTCGCTGTTCCTCAAATGCTTTTGGCATCATATCTACCCATTTTTCTAATTCGTCTTTATGTACGGGTTTTTCACCGTCTTTTATTCTTATTTTATCATCATCATTAAATATGTCTTTCCATTTCATTATTAATTTATCGTCTATTAAATCCTTTTCATTCTTATCTTTACCAAAAAAAGAAAATCCTTCAACTTTTTTAAATCTTATCAAATAATTCATTGCTAATAATAGATTTGTAACAACAATTGATACTCCTAAAGCTAGAATAACATCTCTTTTAAACATATATATAATTCCTGCTACAATTAATAAACTTACAAAAGCCATATTTTCTCTATTCATTAGATATCCTATAGCTAACGCTAAAGTAACTAAAAATAAAATATTCTTCATAGAAACAACCTTTTTTTGATAATTTGAACGCCATAATTTATAATATGTAAATATTAGTTATTTTAATTTTGTAATATTTTAGAATGTTTATGTAACTGGTATTGTTCCTCATTTTGCTGCTCCTGCTGTTGCTGCGTTTAGTGCTCCTTGTTGTTGTTCTGCTAGTGCTTGTTTTTGTGCTTCAGTCAAAGCTTTTGGTGCTGCTTTAGCTCCTTCTTTAAATCCTTCAAATCTTTTAAAATAATTCATTGCTAATAATACATTAGTAACAACAATTGATACTCCTAAAGCAAGAACAACATCTTTTTTCAACATATATATAATTCCTGCTACAACTAATAAACTTACAAGAGCTATATTTTGTTTATTCATAACATAGCCCACAGATAACGCTAAAGTTACTAAATATAAAACATTCTTCATATTATTTTTGGAAACAACATTTTTCGGTAATTTGAACGCCATTATTTATAATGTATGTAAATATTATTTTTTTGAAATATATTAAAAAAATATATATTAAAAAAATATATATTAAAAAAATATATATTAAAAAAATATAAAAATCTAAATATATATTATTTAGAATGAACAAAACTTTTTGCGAACCTTTATTACAAGATGACGATAGTCGTTACGTAATGTTTCCTATTAAAGATCAAGACATCTGGAAAATGTATAAAAAACAAGAAGATTTATTTTGGAGGGCAGAAGAAATTGATTTATCAAAAGACAATAAAGATTGGGAAACCTTAAATGCTGACGAAAAACATTTCATATCTATGATTTTGGCATTTTTCGCTGCGAGTGATGGAATAGTATTAGAAAATTTAGGAATGCGTTTCCTAAGCGAAGTTCAGCTTAGTGAAGCACGTGCATTTTATGGGTTACAAATTGCTATGGAGAATATCCATTCTATCACATATTCAACATTAATTGATACATATATTAAAGATAAAGAACATAAAGCAAAATTATTTAATGCGTTACATGAATATGAGTGTATAAAGAAAAAAGGACAATGGGCTATTAAATGGATAAATGATAAAAAATCCAGTTTTGCGACACGTTTGGTTGCCTTCGCATGTATTGAAGGTATATTTTTCTCTGGAGCATTTTGTGCGATATATTGGTTCAAAAAACGAGGATTAATGCCTGGACTAACTTTTTCCAATGAATTAATATCTAGAGATGAAGCATTACATACCGAATTTGCTGTATTATTACATAATAAATTAGAAAAACCACTCAAAAAACAAAAGATTCATGAAATAATTAGCGAATCTGTAGCAATTGAATTAGAATTTATTAATGATGCGTTACCTTGTAGATTAATTGGTATGAATCAAGTTTTAATGAAGCAATATATTGAATTCGTAGCAGATCGTTTGAGTGTGCAATTAGGCGGTGATAAAATATATGAGAGCAAAAATCCGTTTGATTGGATGGAAAATATAAGTATTGAAACAAAAACCAACTTTTTTGAAGATCGTGTAAGCGAATATTCTCTCACGACAAAATCAAAAGATGATAATACATTTGAATTTGGAGATGATTTTTAGATTATTTTACAAAATTATATTGGTATTTTTCGTCGTGTTTTGTTTCTTTTATAAGTGTCTTTTTCTTTTTCTATTTTTTGTGTTTGTTTATCTGTTAATTTTATTCCATTTAAATAATTAGGTAAAGGAACACATGATGGACTTCTTGTTCTAATAGTTTCTAAATATGCTTTCAAATCAAGTTCATTTGCGAAGTCTTGGCGTCTTCTAGCAGCATCTCCTTGTTTATCACCTCTTCTATTTCTCCAAGGAAACCGTTTACCGTAAATTTTTTTAACATGTTTTGACGCTACATCACCGTCTGGTTCATGCTTTGTTTTTACAGTTAAATTTGTTTTACAATATGGTGGTACTTCTTTTTGTAATAAAGCTTCTAAATACTTATCATATTTAATACCAGCATATCTTTTATTATTGCTAGTTTTCTGTCTTTTATTAGTCTGTCTTTTATTATTTCTAGTTTTAGCCATTTATAATATATAAATATTTTATTTATTTACACCCTTGAATTTTTTACATTTTTTGGTTTGTTTATATTTCTTCTTTTTACATTTTTTTGTTAAACGCACAACGTTTTTAATAAGTTTTTTAAATTTATTTCTTGTATTTCTTCTATTGTTATATTTTTTTTTTAATGTAGATTTATTTTTTGGTTTTTTAAGTAAACCTGATGCTAAACCATCAATCATTACATCATCTATTTGAACGATTGATGGATAATTATCTTTATACATCATTACAACATCTTCTTTTGTTTGAACTATATTTTTAATATATTCAGGTTGAAATATATTAATAGTAATATGTAGATTTGTTTTATTTTTTTCTATAATATTTTTTGTTAAATCATCATATTTTGGTATATCATCATATTTTGGTATATCTCTTATTTTAGTAAAAAAATCTCTTAAATGTAAATCTTTAGATAAAAATGGTGTAATTAATTTAAACGTGCTATTTGGTTCTGTAATGTTTTTAAAAAAAGTTTTTATGTTGGCAATTATTGTTTGAATTTCTTGTATATCTAAGAATTTTTCTAATAATTTTATAGAAATTAAGGATAAATTGCTTTCTGAAATTGTATTTAACGTATCAAAATCTTTTACATTAATTGTTTCGTCAAGCTTTTTCAAATCTGTATTTAGTGCGTTATTTAATGTGGAAGTAATATTTCTTATTAAATCAATCATTTTTGTAGTTGGATTTTTAGAGGTTGATATAATTTCTGTATTTTTTTCGGTACTAAAATCCATTATTAATTTTTTTGCTAATAATTTTTCTAAATATTTTAGACAATTAGGATCAATTTCGGCTTTTATTGAATCAACTATTTCAGGCGATAATAAATTTGGCATTAATAAAATATGATTTTCTTTAAATACTTTTGAATTAATTTTACAACTATTATAGTTATATTGTTTAAAAGTTGGATTGTATAATTTCTTTATTTCTAAAAGTTCTTCGCTAGTAAAAAAAGATGTTGCATCTAACGCTGTTTCATTAACTTTAAATTTCGTTTTAATTCTAAATAAAAAAATACCTTGTTGATTTTTAGCAGGTTTATAATCTTGTATAGAATCTGCTATGCTTAATTGTTGTGTATAATTTGGTTTAGAATCTGGTATGCTTAAATGTGATGTGTAATTTGGTTTAGAATCTTGTTTGATTAATTGTGGTGGTCTAGAATATGGTGTTTTATCTTTCTTATCTATTTTACTATTTGGTTGTTTAACTGCCTTTAATGGAATTTTTTGTAAAGCAATTCGTTCTTCTTCATAAATCTGTTTCTGTTTTTCTTGATAAATTTGTTTTTGTTTTTCTAAATCATATAAGTTAAAATTATAATACTCAATTTCGATCTCCAAATATTCAATATTTTTTATTAGCAGAGTTGAATCTTTGAAAACAGGATTAACACTAACAAATCTAGCAGATCTTCGTGTTGGTATTGGTTTATTTATACTTTCTAGTGACTTTTTTAAATCGGAACGTGTTGTTTTTAATGATTCTTTTGTTGCTTTTAACTTTGTCTTTGTAGTTTTTATATCTTGCTCTAAATGACTAATTAAAACTCCAATCTCTTCTTTATTTTTATTTTTTAAAGATTTTTCTATATCTTCTTTAGAAAATCTTTCTTCTTCCTCTTCCTCTAAATCTAAAAGATCAAATTTAAAACTATTACTATTATGATTCAATATTTTTTCATTTAATAATGATATATCTTTTTTTAAACCAGTAGTATACGTTATATTATCAGCTCTCTTCTTAGTTATTGTTTTTGTAATAGTATAAAACGGTTTTGTATTTTTTGTATGCCATATTTTAGGATGAACTCCTCCTTCATGTATCATTTTATTTGGTAATAAACTAAAATCTAAATCACTAAATTTAGAATCATATATATGTTGAAAGGGTGTAATTAATGTTGGATTTTTTGATAATAAAATATGTATTTCAACTAATATTTTAGGCAAAAAAGTATGTATTTTAACTAATATTTCAGGCAAAAAAGTATTCTCTGCTTTAATATCCTTAAAATATGTTTCTATAAACATTTGTGTATCATTTGTTACATTAATAAAATCTTTAATTTTTTTCAACAATTTAGCAAATATTGTTATTACATTTCCACCAGCAACCGTAATAATACATTTTGATGTAAATTGTTCTAAGCCATTACCACCATTTAAATAATTGATATAAAAATCAAAAAATCTACGTATTTCATCATGTTTTTGTAATTCATCTACAAAAGCAACTCTTATCATACGTTTGATAAATTTAATGTCATTTGAATTATCTGTCATTTTATATAATTCGTCAGCAAAATATGACAATGGCATTATAATTCCGTGTCTTGTTGAAGCAAGTATTTTTTTTTCACCATATATATTATTTTTTGATGTGATTGTTAAATCAAATAATTCACCATTAAATAATTCTCCTTTATCATTCGTTTCTTTATCATTCATTATATATTGTAATATATAAATATTGTAATATATTTATAGCAATATATTGTTAAAAAGATATTTAAAATTTATAATATAAGTTATAGTATTAATGTGTGGAATAACATTTATATATTCTAAAAAAAATGCGAATGTTTTAGAATATATTTTTAATAGTTTAGAATTAATACAAAATAGAGGTTATGATTCAATGGGAATATGTTATTTAAATGTTGATGCTATAAATTCTAATGCTATAAATGTTGATGCTATAAATTCTAATGATATAAAATATGAAATATTAAAAAAGGCATCTACACAAAAAGAAGATTGTTTTGAATTATTAAAAAATATGTTTATTAAAAAAAATTTAGAAAAAAATATTTTCTCTAAAATTGCTCTAGGTCATACACGATGGGCGACACATGGTGGCAAAACCGATTATAATGCCCATCCACATATTTCACAAAATGGGCTAATTATATTAGTTCATAATGGTATTATTAATAACTTTTTAAATATAAAAGAATTCTTGATTTCAAAAAATTATACATTTTACAGCGAAACAGACAGTGAAGTTATTGCGAATCTAATAGAATATTATATTATATCTATGAATAATGATTTTGAAGAAGCACTAAGAAAAACTCTAGAGCAATTAGAGGGAACCTGGGGTTTAGTCATTATTTATACAAAAGAAATGGATACATATTATGTAACAAGGAAAGGCTCTCCTTTATTGCTTGGTTACAATGATAATTATATAATATGCACTTCGGAAACTAATGGGTTTGTGGGATTAGTGTATGATTATATTCCATTAAAAGATAATAGTATTGTCAAAATTAATAATAATAATTTTCATTTTTTGGACGAAAATAATTTAAGCAATAGCAATTCTTTAAGCAATAGCAATTCTTTAAGCAATAACAATTCTTTAAGCAATAGCAATTCTTTAAGCAAAAGCAATAATTTAAGTAATTACACTATAAAAAAAGTAGCTTATGAAAATTTACATGATGGCAAAAATCAATATGCTCATTGGATGTTAAAAGAAATCATGGAACAACCAGAAACTATACAAAAAGCATATAATTATGGGGGTCGCATTAATAATAATACAATAAAATTGGGGGGACTTGACAACATATTTAATATTATCAATTATATTGAATATATTTATTTAATAGGTTGCGGAACAAGTTATAATGCGTCTTTAATAGGCGAAATTTATTTAAATGAGACAAATCATTTTATAGTTGTTAAAACTGTAAATGCGTGTGAATTTGTTGAAAATATTTTACCGAATATTACAAATCATAAAAAAACTTTGTGTGTTTTTCTATCACAATCAGGCGAAACTATAGATGTATATCATTGTTTAAAAATTTGTAAGGAGAAAAAATGTATAACTATGGGTATAATAAATAAAGTAGATTCATTATTAGCACGAGAGGTTGATTGCGGTGTGTATTTAAATGCTGGTTCGGAAATCAGCGTTGCTTCAACAAAATCATTTACTAGTATGTTAATCGTTTTAAGTTTAATTAGTATGTGGTTTGTAAATAAAGACCATGATAATGTAAAAAAGTTGAATTGTCTAAGATTTCTTCCAAATACTTTAACGCATTTATTATGCGATATTAAAGTTATGAATAAAATAAATGAGTTAAAAGAATATATTATTGAAAATGATATAAATAGTATATTCATATTAGGAAAACATAAACTGTATCCAATAGCATGTGAATGTGCCTTAAAAATAAAAGAAGTTTGTTATATTCATTGTGAGGGATTTTCGGCTGGTTCGTTAAAACATGGACCATTTGCGTTATTAGATACTAATAATTTAACAATATTAATGATTGATTATAGCGATTATGCTAATTATAGTAACCTAAAATCTACATATTATGAAATTATGGGGCGAGAAACAAATTTATTTGTTATAACAAATTCGCAAATTGTTATTGAAGAATTAAAAATACCTGATGATAAATGTATTCAATTGTATAAATTAGATTATTATAACGAAATTATATTTACAGTTGCTTTACAAAAATTGGCTTATGAAATATCAATAAAAAAAGGGATAAATCCTGATAAACCACGTAATTTAGCTAAAGTTGTAACGGTGGAATAAAAGGGGGATATATCCCCTTATACCTTTAGGAAAGGTATAGCCAAAATATACCAATATACCTTTAAGAAAGGTATAGCCAATATATAGCCAAAATATAGGCAAAATATAGCCAAAATATAGGCAAAATATAGCCAAAATATAGGCAAAATATAGCCAAAATATAGGCAAAATATAGCCAAAATATAGGCAAAATATAGCCAAAATATAG
>Ga0214919_10001456_pt1 | contig 38777 bp, 26 predicted proteins | sample LL1503_MetaG_FD_177994 | JGI IMG/M metagenome (GOLD analysis project Ga0214919, IMG submission 177994) | Freshwater microbial communities from Lake Lanier, Atlanta, Georgia, United States - LL-1503 | ecosystem: Environmental > Aquatic > Freshwater > Lake | place: USA: Georgia | collected...
TATTGTTATAACATATGTTAATTTTATGGCTGGTATTATTTATGCATTTGTTATTACTGCTAGAAATAGATATGCAGACCAATATGAAGAATATGAATTATTAAAAGCTAGGAATGACCCAAATAATCAAACTCTACAGGAAACTATTACTGATAGTAGTGCATTATTGGGAACTTGCGGATTTGTTATATTATTTATTGGAGTAATATTTTTTTTTCTTAGTTTTGCTTAATTTTGCTTAATTTTAAAAAATAAAAATAAAATAATAAGAAATTAATAAGAAAAAATAAAAAAATAAAAAAATAAAATAAACTTAATATATAATAAAGATATATAAAGATATTAAATAATATATTAGGCTTATAAAATGGATAGTATATTAAGTATTCCTAATTTAAATGAAACTAAATCACCAATAAATATAGATGCAAGTCAATGGACTTTATATGATAAATTTACATACGGAGGATTAGGATATGGTGCTTTTAGTCTTCCATCAAATTTTTTTGTAATTATAATAACATGTCTTTTTCCACCTTTAGGACAAATAATAAATACACTAGGAGATACAATAACAACTACACCACCTTTTTTTACTTGGGATAGTTTAAAAGTTATATTTGAACCTAGTACTGATAAAAATAAATCTTCAAATTTTACTAAAATTGTATATAGTTTTATATTAACATGCCTATTCTATGTTCCAGGACTTGCTTATGTTTTAGGAAATATAGTTGATTCTGATAATAGAATACTAAAAAAATAATAGGTTTATATATTAGGAATATATCATTATGAATATATTATTAATAGAGCATAACAAAGTCCTGGTAAATAAAATAACAGTGTCAATAGGCAACATATTAATATATTTAACCATCCTGATGTTCCCATATCCATAAATACACCCATAGGTGGACATAATATAGTACCTAATATTACACTAAATGGAACTGTATTTGTATTAGTAAGATATGTCTTTTGACCTTTCTGTCTATTAAATGTTTTAAAGTAATTGCTATTTTTATCATTTTTAGTAAGACTTGACATATCCCATCCCCAAAATCCTTGCATCCAACCACCAAGTGTATTTATACCTAATGTAAATAGAGATATTATTAAATCAAAAGGTAATCTACATATTGCTAATACAAGTATCATTAAACTTTGAAAAAAATCGTTTAATAAATTTGAAAAATTTAATAAATCTGTAAGTACCCATAATATAAAATTTATAAACCAAGCAATAAATTTTATAAGCCATTCTATAAGTTCTCCTATTTTTAAAAAAAACCCACCAATATCAATAATACTCATAAATGCATCAATAAGACTACCATCTCCACCACCTTTTTGTTTTTCAATTATTTCAAAATTATATATATTTATATTATCACTACCATTACAATTACAATTACAATTACAATTACAATTACTATTACTATTACTATTACTATTACTATTACTATTACTATTACTATTACTATTACTATAATTACAATTGTTAATATAATTTATATTTCTTTGAGAACAAAAACTAATTTTTATATTATTTGATATTATTTTATTATCATATAAAACAAAATAATCATTATATTTTAAATTATATTTTTTTAATTTTGAGTTAGTATTATTCTTTAAATATTGTATAAGTTCATTTAATGTAAATATTGTCTTATTTGTTTTTGTTTTAATAAAATTGTAAAAGTTATATAAATTATAAAATTCTTTATTAATACATATTTGTGAATGTTCTTGTAAATATAATATATTTTCTAACATTCTAATTTTAATTATATATTAGATATGTTTTTTCTATAAAGAATGCAATTAATTATTATGAATATTATTATGAATATTATTATGAATATTATTATGAATTTTAATATGAATATATTTATGAATATATTATTAATAAAGCATAACAAAGTCCTGGTAAATAAAATAATAATGTCAATAGACAACATATTACTATATTTAACCATCCTGTAATACCTAAATCCATAAATACACCCATAGGCGGACATAATATAGTACCTAATATAACACTAAATGGAACTGTATTTGTATTAGTAAGATATGTCTTTTGTCCTTTGTGTCTATCAAAGCTTTTAAAATAATTGCTATTTTTATCATTTTTACTAAGACTTGACATATCCCAACCCCAAAATCCTTGCATCCATCCTCCAAGTGTATTTATACCTAATTGTATCATAGCAATAAAAATATTAATTATTGCATTAAATATACTATAAATAATTATCATTAAGCTTTGCCAAAAATCTTTCACTAAGTTTACAGGATTTAATAAATCTTTAATTATCCAAAATATAAATTGTATAAACCATATTAAAAATTTTATTAACCAAAATAATAAATTCAATACAAATATAAAGAATTCACCAATAGATAATATAGGTTTTATTATTGGGTCAAATATACTTAATATAACTTTTATTATTTGTTTAAAAACATTTCCTCCTTTTAGTTTTCTATGGCATTCTAAATTAATAAAATTATTTTGATTTTCATTTTCATTTGGATTTATAAGTTTTCCATCTTTTATATAAAAATAATCATCTATATTATATTTGCCATCAATATTTAATAAGTCTTTATAATCCATATTTTCAAATTTTTGTTATATATTTATTATATATTTGTAATGTTATTTGTAATGTTATTTGTAATGTTGTAATGTTTCAATATTTACTTATTTACTATATTTACTATATAAAAAATATATATTTTAAGCAAATAAATATTTATCTAATTTACTAATTTCTGTTAATTTATCTAGACTATCTACATTTATTTTTTTTTGTTTTGCTATATGTATTTTTTCTGCAATTTGTTTTTCAATTGCTTTACGTCTTACAAATTCTTCCATATCTTTATGTTTCTCAGGTTTCATATAATTATCTTCAACAATAATATTCATTAATTCTTTATTAACAATATGAACAACTTGTTGTGATTTTAAAGTTGAAATTATCTTATCAAAACCTAATAGACTTTGAAAAAGTATTTTAGGTCTATCAATTAATGGTATATTATAATCAACTGTTTCTGTAAGATATAGAATTGACCATATAATATATGATTGTTTTTTTGCTCTTGATGCTGGTGTAAATTTATTGGTATATAGTTTCCAAAGAGATTGTATTTGTTTATCTCTTTCAGTAGTTGTATTAGTATTATTATTACCACTAATAATACTTAATGAACTAACACCTATATTGAGTTGTTTAACCTTATGTATTACTGACCAAATAAGCCATACAACATCTTTATAATATTTTGCATCTATACCTTCAATATTTCTAGATGCACATTCATATTTACCATATTTTTTAGAATTAATTTTTTCCCATTCAATTATCCAATTTAACCAATATAGTGTTTTATTTGTATTTTTATGATAAATATGATATGCCATTTCATTAATTGCTATTCGTATTTCACTAGGGTCTCCATCTGAAATAATACCTTCAACTAATCTATTATCTTTTGCTTCTAATTTTGATTTAAATTTATCAATAATAAATTCTTCTGTTTTAATTTTTGGAAGTTGATTTAGTTTATGTTTTTTCGATAATACTAAAATAGCTACCAATTCGGCAAGTAATAATCTTACTTTTGGATGATTACGTAGTAATAGAACATTATCTTTTGTAAATTTAGTATTTTCAATAATTTCTTGCCATTCATGATTTTTATTATAAATAAATTCAGGAAGCTTTGGATTATAAATATTTATTTGTTTACTTGCAAAATTAATTAGCTTTGACCATAATGAACTTATTATACCTGATAGAAATAATTGGAGAGCCCAATGTAAAGCAGGTTCTAGTTTATCTTCCATAATTGCTTTATCTAGAGCAGCACTTGCCTGAGAAATATTATATCCTCCAAATGTTTGTTCTTTAAAATCTTTAATTTTACGACTATCTGTTATACGACAATTTTCAGAAATAACTGGCATATTATTTAGTATAGTTGTATCTGTATCAGATGATTTTATTTGTGACATAGTATATTTAGAATGATTAATAGACATTTTTATAACTACTTAATCTAGACTAAATTAATTTTTATATTAGAAAAACGAAATTATTAGATTATATATATAATAAAAAAAATAATAAAATAAAATAAATATTTAATGTAAAAGTATAAAAAGTATAAAAAGTATAAAAAGTATAAAAAGTATAAAAAATAAAAATATATAAAAATATAATATAATAAATTTTGAATATTTATTATATTTAATCCATTAAAACTTCCATATCTGCAGGTTTCCAATATTCAAATGTATTGCCATTAGGACGCTTAATTATTAATGGTATTACTCTTTGACGAAGTTCTTCTTCTGCAATTTCTATTGCACCTTGTCCAGGTTTAACTTTAATATTAGGGTTTGCACCATCTTCAATTTGTTTAGCTCTTTTACCTATTATTAATGCTCTTTCATATTTTGTTATTTTTGGAAGAGTTTTATTTTTAGTATAATCATATTTCATTAGTATTTCACGATAATCATCTTTATCATCACCAAACATATCAAATGATGATTCTGTTTGTTTTAATAAAGTTTTATTTTTTGTAACTTGTTTAATTTTAGATTCAGTTTTAGCTTCAAGTTTAGGTTCAATTTCAGATTCATCAATAACTATTGTTTCAGTTTTTTTAATAATCTTATTTGGTTTAGATATTTTAACATCTTTTACTTTAGGAACTTCTTTTTCTGATTCATCTAAATTTATTTCAGTTTCATCTTTTATAATAGGTTCTGGAATTTCATTTATTGGTTTTGATATAATTGAACTAACAGTTTGTTTTTTAATTTTTTTATCAATAGGTTTTTTATCAATAGGTTCTTCATCTGGAATATCAACATCATCAGAATCTACTGTAATTGGTTTTTCAGTTTTTTCAACTACTTTTAATTTAATAGCTTTTTTAGGAGGCATTTTATAGTATATTATATATTATTATTTATTATTATATATTATATTACATATATATTTAAATTCAATTTTTAAGCTATTATAAATTCAATTATAAATTCATTGCATTTTTTATATCATTTTCAAAATAATATATTATAAAACCACCACAAAAACCTAATATACCACCAATAGATACTTGTTGTATAGTATGACAACCTTCAATATATACTCTGCTATAAGAAATATAAAATGCACAAATCAAAACTAATATACAAGATATAATAATCCATAAATAACTTAATACTAAATTAGTTTTATTTAATTCATCTTTTTCTTTTTTATTTTTAAAATTATATATAATTTTGAATATTATATATGTTGCAACTGTCCAAGCAAGTTGACTATGACCACTAGGCATACCAAATGTTGTAGAATCTTTACCATCTAAAATAAAATTACAACTATTTGCTCCATCTGGACGATAACCTCTACCTATTATTGGAAAACTAGTTTTACCTAATAATTTATATATTGGTTTAAATATTAAAACTTTCTCAAAATAATTTAATAGCATTATTATATAATACATAATACAAATATAGAATGAGTTAAATGATGGATATAATATACAATTTATAAATAATGAAATACCAAATGTTACTGGAAATGTACGTGATAATGTAGGTGCTAAATTTTGTCGAATATTAGAAAAGCTCATTTTTAGATTTTTTTATAATTTTTATTATATTTTATATATTTTATATATTATATATTATTAATATAATATATATAAAAATGTATGAATATAAAAAAGAATCAACTATTATTCTAGCTTGTATATTAATAATATTAATATTTTATTTTAGTTATTTGATAATTAAATTTATAAAGTCTATAATAAATAAAAAAGAATTATTTAGAAATGGAAATAGTAATTCAAAACGTGATTTAATGAAAAAGATATATAAAAGTGATGAAATTTATGACCCTGATGAAATTGCATTAAATAATCCTGATGATAATGGATGTAATGACCCTGATGGTAGTTGTGGTAGAGACCCTGATACATTAGAATTAAAAAATAATAATGATGATAATGATGATAATGATAATAATTCTAATAATAATAATTCTAATAATTATAATCCTAATAATCCTAATAATAATCCTATTAATTATTATAATTATAATTATTATAATGTTTCTGATTTATAAATAGTTATGTTTTAGATGTTTTAGATGTTTTAGATATTTTAGAAGTTTTACTTAATGATTTCTTAAATTTATCTAAAATAGTAATACAATGTGAACTAGGTATATCTTTTTTTTGTTTAATTCTATTTTCTAATTCAATAATACTTAAATCTTTATTTTTATCAAAAATACATTCGCATATTTGTTTACTATTTTTTTTATTAATAGATGGTTCTTTAACAATAATTTTATTTATACATAAATTATTAATTTTATCATGTAATGGTTTATAATCATATAATTCACCAATATGACTTTGCGATTTATATTGACTTAATGGAGTTGCAACAGAGAAAGATTTAGTTTTTTTGAAATCTAATATAGAACGGTCTTCTAAACTAAGACTATCTAGACTAAAACCATTTTTATTTTCATCACTATTCATCATATTAATATTAGTTTTTTTGTTTTTTTTAATCTTATTGCTTTTTTTAATCTTATTGCTTTTTTTAATCTTATGGCTTTTTTTAATCTTATGGCTTTGTTTAATCTTTTTATTTTGTATTTTTGGCATTTTACTTATTTTTAAAATATTACTTATTACTTATTACACATAAAAAAAATATAATATAATATAATAAATTAAAAAAAAATAAAAATTAGTTGTATAAATAAATACATATAGCTAGAAGCATTATGATATAAATAATTAAATAAAATAAATAATTAATATTACCATAAACTTTTAAATCAATTTCAAAATAATAATATATTATTGGTAATATTAAACTTTTTAAGAATATACTCATAAAATTAGGATGAAATATTTTAATTATATCTTGTGACTGAAAAATATACATTAACCATAAAACAGGTATTGTATGCCATAATATAATGAATAATCCAAATAAATATGATTGTTTATCTCTATCTTTTTTCTCTGGTAATATTTTACTAAGTACCTTTGTTATAAGAGCATCAAAGTCATTTATAAGAATTAATACTATTATAAATAAATTTACAAATACTAATGGTGCAAATATAAAAAAAATATTCAAGGCTTCCATATAATATGCTAGAATACATACTATAATTGATAAATTTGAAATATAACGAAATGTTAAAGCAGATTTAATGTAAAACCATAATGATAGAGTTTTATTTTGGGTTTTATTTTGGGTTTTGTCTAGAGATGTCATTTTACTATTTATACTATTTATACTATTTATATATATCTAGAATAAATATATCTTAAATATATCTTAAATATATATTAAATATATCTAGAATAAATCTAGAATAAATATAAAACATATAAATTAATATATCTAGAATAAATATATCTAGAAATAATAATATCTAGAAACAATAAAAATAATAAAATATATATCTATATAAATAATAAAATAATAACATAATAACATAATAAAAATGTCTAGTAAATTATCTAATCCTCAATATCCTCCAAACAAATTTTTAAGTTCAATGCAAAATGACCCTGACTATCTATTAACTAAATATGATGGTAATACAAATATTGTAGGTGATAGTAGCGAAGTTGATTATTATTTTAATCAAGAAACACCATATAAGTTTCCTCCATTAATAATTTGTGATGATTCAAAACGGATTAATGTTAATGCAGATATATATCAAAAATATTCAGATGTAATAGTTGATGAATGTGGAAATAGATTTAATATTAGAAATTTACGTGATTCTGCAGGTATTTTACAAGCTGGATATTCTAAAAATATTGACCTAGATAGCCATTTAAAAAACATTAATTTTTATAATGATAAATGTTTTTATGATAACTGGAAAATGGAACCTAAAGCTATTAAAGAACCTTGTAATGGTTTAAAACGTAATGAAAAAGTTCTTGTACCAGATTATACTCCTGTTGGACGTCATTATGGAGATTGTATTGGAACTGGAACTTGTGCTACTTCTACAACTTGTTATAATACACCACCAACTGATTTAAATTGCGAAACTGATATTAAAAAAAGATATGATTTTTCACATAATAAATTTAAAACAGAATCTTGTATAAAACCAGCTGAATGGGTAAAATTTAAATCTACACCTATTTCTAAAATTGATAATCTAGATAGATACCCTAAAAATCCTAAAGCAAAAAGAGAAAATGAATTATTAAGTACTATTAACTCAGGTATCAATCATGAATATTATAAATTTTTTGAAGATACTAAATGTAACCATTTTCCTGCACAGAGATTATTTAATAATAATACATCTAGAAAAGCAACTCCTAACCATCACAATATTTATAATATTGAACCTAAGTATCTAGCATAAAAAAATTAAAAATTTAAAAAAATAATTATAAGCCTAATTAAACAAAACTCTTTTATTTTTCAAACTATTTTTAATTATTAATCAAGCATTTAATACATTCTATCTCTATAAATGCAGGATGAACTATACATTTTTTTTGCTTTTCAAACCAACACTTGGAACAATGCGATTTTAAACATTCAGAATGTATTATACATCTTGGTTGATTGTCACTTAAACAAAGGTAACAATTTAATTTTACACATTCAGGATGCTTTACACATCTTGGTTGTTCCTCAAACCAACACGAAAGACACATTGAATCTCTATATTCATAACATTCAGGATGCTTTTCACAAATATTATTTTCTAGTTTATTCATTTTATCCATTTCATCCATTTTATTCATTTCATTCATTTCATCCATTTCATTTATTTTATACAATATTTTATATAATATTTTATAATTATGTATATTTTCATTTTTATTTCAATTTTTTAAATTTTTTATTTTTAAATTTTTTATTTACAAAATGTTTCTATATTTACTTATCCTATTACCCACCAATTTGTACCATCACTTTGTACTTTCATAAAATTAGTTACTGTTTGAGAACTTACTCCATCTATTAAAGCACTATCATTTGTATCAATAGTACAAGAAAAAGATGCACTTGTTTTTTTAATAATATATATGCGACCAGCAATAAAACTACTATTTGATGGTAAAGAAACTGTAACTGCATTTGCACTTGTATTACATATAACTGTATAATTATTTAAATCTAGAGTAATATTTGTAGAAGTTCCTATAATTGGTAATGATAAAGAACCATTTACACTAAGAACTGATGTAGGTTTAATTGTATTAATACCTGTAAAACAACTAGAATTACTAGTACTTGTACCAGCACTGATTACATTTAAACCTGCAGAATGAATATGAATAACACTTCCTACATAAGCAGATAAATCTATATTGACAGTAAGTTTATCAGAAACTGAAAGATCTATACTTACTATAGTTGCTCTAGATAATGTTGTATTTTCAACAACAACACACCCTCCGATATATAGATTACGTTGTTCTGTAGATAAACTACTAAATATATTATTATTTAAAGTAATAACTGTACCTCCAGATTCAGTTGAATATATAGTATTTATTTCATATAATGAAGACCTTAATTCTGGAGCAACTTGAAATAATGATGCAGGTTGTAAAATTGATACACCTACATTTCCTATATGTGTAATTGACATACGGCTTTCAATTCCATTATTTGTAGTATCATTATTAGTTAATAAATCTAGACGTCCATCAAGAATTTTAGTATTGCTATCATTAGAACCACTAATTGCAGATAAAACTCTATGTTTTATATTAGGATTAATAGTTTGTCCAATACTAGTTAGACCTCCAAAATACAAATCACTTCTCTCATCAAAAACACTATATCCTGTTTGATTATAATTACTTTGTAAAAATAATTCACATTCTGAAGTAGTACTTTGATTTGTTGCATGAATTAATGTTAATGGATTATTTAGACCATCATTACCACCTCCAATACCAATGTTTCCATTTGATGTTAATGACATCAGTGTATTAAGTGTAGTCCCATTATTTACAGATAATTTCATAATACCTTTTAAATCTGCATTAATACCTTGATGTGATGTTTCAATACGACCTAATTGGATTGGCAAATTTAAAGAATTAGATGTATCATAACATTTAAAATTAATAGCTGTTTTTCTACCATTTTCTGTATTTTCTTGTGTAAGATTACTAATTGATAATTCAGGAATATTATTAGTATTATTTGAAAAACCACTTATTTCCATCATAGTTGAAGGTTTAGAAGCCCCAATAATCATATTACCATAATTATCTATATGTCCTCTTATTGAATCGCCATTATCGAAGAATGTATAAATGCTAGGTCGTCTCAATACTGATTGAAATGACTTACTAATTTCTGGTCCAGGATATCCTGTTCTATCAATTGTAGCGTGTGTATTATCTGTTAAACTAATTACTGTAAAATTAATATCTTGTGAATTAATTCTTAATACAATAATATCACCTATTGTTAATTCATTAATAAAATTAGTATTAATACCAGTGATATTTGCACTATTACTATATGCTATTACTTCACCACTAAGAATAGAATAAGGTAATGGACGACTATTTAGATTATTAATTTTACCATCATCATCTATTACAATTGCTTGATTGTATGTTGCATTTGCATTTGGACTTAATATCATAGATGCATTTGCAGGTAGATTTGGATTACCATATTTATATAATTGTGTTACTTCTGAAGAAGAAAGAATACTTTTATAAAAACGTAATTCATCCATATTACCACGAAAGAAGAATCCTAAAATATCATTAAAACAACCAAAAAATGTTCTATATGATTGGTGTTGAATTGTACTAATAATACCTGGAGTGTCTATAGTATTTTCTAATACACCATCAACATAAAGTTTTATTGCACAGTTACTTCCTGAAGAAAGGTCAATTGTAGAAACTATATTATGCCATTTTGAATCATTTATTTTTGTATTTCCAGATATACTAACTAAATTAGAATCACATAATACTATGCAAAATAAATTTAGATTTCCATCATATAAATAATCACTTAATCCTAATAAATATGTACCTGATTCATTACTAGAATTAGAATTAGAAACAATAACAGAAGCTGTACCTACTGCAACATTAGATGGTACATTAACCCAAACTGAAATAGAAAGCATTTTTGGTGTTACTTCTAGAAGTGTATTTAAACTATTTAATGCATTTGCTTCAACATATACATAGTCATCTTTACCATCAAATAGAAGAGAATTATTTACGATACCTGGAACCCAGCATTTCTCAATATCAAAATTATTTAATATACCATTAGTATTTACATATACTGGTAAATTATTAGTATCTAGATTTGTACTAGAAGATGAATAATCAATAACTTGTGTTCCTTCTGAATGGTCAAATTTATAAAATCCTACCAAATTTGTTGGTTGTGGATATAAATCATCATATCTTAATGAATTGCAACTTTGAATTTTATTAAGAATATTATTTGAACCATCAATAAAATTAATGCTTTGAAGAGGTTCTTTAGTTATTATATGTTGTGAAGTATTTTGAATTGTAAGAGTACAAGTATTTAGAGGGTCTTTATAACTACTACTAAGTTGACTTTTTATATGTAATGTAGATTCTGGCTCATTAATTCCAACACCTAATTGATTTTGATGATTATAAATAAGACTACAATTACCATCTTCCAGACTAAATAATGAATGATTATAACCAATCAATTGTTGATATATACCAGTATCTTGTAAATCTAGACTTTGATTATCCCATGAAATTACAAAACCATAGTCATTTCCTTGAATACTTTGTAAGTGTGTTGCAACTTGGTCTCGTTGTTTTAAACCATCATATTGTGATGTTAGACGTTGTTCTGTTGAAATAAAGTTACCATTATCAGTATCAATAAGCTGATAATAAATACTAGGAATACTACCATTACTCCAAGTTATTAATGCATTACCGTTATTATCTACAGTAACTGCAGATAGAGGTCTTTTATAAACAAATACAGACGAATTACCAGTATAACGGTCTAAATCATTATAAAGTGGTGTTGTATTAACTTGAGTATTCCAGATAGCATCTGATGCTTGTGCAATATTAGATTTATAACAATATGCCATAACATCTTTACTTCCTGTATCTAGAGTTATATTTGCAGTAGTATTTGTTAAAAAAACAATGTCACCAATTTTTTCTATAATATTGCCAACATTTGGATTACTAGAAACAATGTTCATTTCTTCGGAAACTAAAAATCTATTAGATACATTTTCTACAGTTATTATACGTTGAGATGGATATAATGCTAAAATACTTGCAGTTGAACCACTAGTAAGACCACTAACACTATCATTTATATTATAAAGTGTAGTGTCTGATTGATAACTTCTATAAAATGTTAATACAAAACTACCTAAATTTAAGTAATCAGGATTAATAGTACCATTTACTATATGTTTATTTATTTCAGCTAATGATAATAAACCATCACTAATGTTTGAAAATGCAACACTACCAACTGATGTTATTGGTATTTCTGCAGAAGAAGCTGTACCGTCAGAATTAAATACACGTATTGCAATTGTATATCTTGGGTCTGGATTAGAATCAAATGCAGTCATATATCCAACAACAAATCCATTTGGATAATAAATATCATCTGAAGGTAATCCAGCTATATAAGGATAATTTCTAGTATAAGGACTAGATACATTAATTTGAAATTTATTTATAAGAATAGTACTATTTATATCATCTCCTATAATGGCACAATATATAGAAAATACTCCACTATTACTAGTATCTGCAGACCATACTACAGCATAATTTCCATTATATAACCCAGCACATTTAGGATATATTTTATTTGTAGAAGGTTCAGAAAGAGTATCTAGAATCTTATCTACAGTACTTAAAGCTTTATTGTTATGAAATACTTGATAATAAACATTATATAATCCTGTAACTCCTTGATTGCTACCCCAAGCTACTATATAATGATTTGAATTTTGTACTTTATTACCAGCTACTGATGGAAATGATTGATTATTTGAAGTATTATTATTAATTATAAAATTATTACCATATCTAGAACCATCAGACATGTATCTTTGTCCATATACATTAAAGTCATATATTGAACCAGCAGTATCCTGACTATTCCAAACAGTTACATAACCCCCTGATTCTAAATATGAAATTGAAGGATTTAATTGATATCCAGCTATAGTTTCATTAACCATTAATACTTTATTATAATTACAATCTAAATCGAGGGATGCAGTTGGTATTTTCTTTTGAATACCAATAGCACCATCACCAGTAATTCGCATCTTTTCATTATTATTGGTTCTAATTACAATATCACTTGGTGTAGTAGTTGTAATATATGAATAAAATGGTTGAAGAGTATACATTGTTTCTGGAATAGGTATCGAAACTGGATTTGTAACCAAAGCTGTTATTTTAGTTTGAAATGTAAATTGTTGGTTATAATAAAATCCTATTGTTGCTGAAAATAAAGCTGATAATCCATTATCAAGTGGAATTGAAGTAATTGTATTAATAATTGGAACATAAATTTGTTGAAATGATACACCTCCATTGTTTGACCACATAAAAGTATTAGGATTAGTTAAACTATCTATTTGAAGTAAATATACACGTGAAGTATTACCAGTATAAGTTCCTTGAATAGTAACATTACTAGTATCATTAGTTTGAGTTACTAATGAACTAAGTCCTGTAATAGTATCTAATCTATCAATAGAAGTCCAATAAATTTGTCGTCCTATATCAGCATAAATAAAATCATGACCAAAACCAGAATCTATGGCATTTGGGCTATATGCAGGACCATCTAATCTTATAACAACATTACTTGTTTGATATGCCAAATATTTTTGAAAAATGGATTGTTTATTATCTGAACCAAAAGAACCCATAGATAATATACATTGAGTACCATCTCCTAAAGCATTACTAGTTTGTAATGTTAAATCTGCAGCAACATTACTAACTAATGTATTTACAACAATACCATTATATCCATCTTTTACATCACTAGGATGTGTTACTCCAACATCTAGTTGATAATCTAGATAACTATTATTTTGATTAATAAGTACATTACCATTTTGGAATTTAATTATTGGTGCTCCATTAGAAGTTGTACCAAATTGAATTTCTCCCGTACTAGAAACAAAACTAATTACATCACTACTTACAAAATACATATCTCCAGAATTAACATTAAAATTATTAAATGATTCTAAATTTAAATTTTGTGTGTGTAGATAGTCAGGTATACCTACAGGTGATACTCCTATATTAATGTTAGCCCCTTGTGAAAGTAAATTAATATCACCATTAGAAGTTGTCATATCTATACCACCAGTACCTGCGGTTTGCACTATACCACCATTTGCATTAGTAGCTTCAATAGTAATAGCATCATTATAGTTTCCATTACTTGTAAGTGTAATTATTCCTTTGTCTGAAATTATATCTAAATTACCAGTTTCTGTTCTTGTAATAATATCATTATTTGTTATTAGAGAATAATTATCTTTTGAATTTATAGTGTATGAAGATGCAACACATTTATAATCTCCTATACTATTAAAATTTAAATTACCAAAATCATTTACTATAGAAATTGTTGTTGGTGGAGGCATTCTAGAACAATTATTAATTATTTATAATAACTATTATTATTTATATTATCTATTTAACTTATTAGTTATAATATATATAGAATTTTCTATATATTTTTAAACTGAATATTTTTAAGATAGTTTAATATTTTTAGATAGTTTAATATTTTTAGATAGTTTATTATTTTTAGATAGTTTATAAAATAATACAAAAAATATTAATTTAATATAGTAAATAGTAATATATAAAAATAGTAATATATAAAAATAGTAATATATAAAAATAGTAATATATAAATATATAATTAGAATATATATATAATACAAATAAAATGCCACAAGCAGGATTATTAGAGCTAGTAGCTCACGGTATACAAGATATATATTTAATCGGAAATCCACAAATTACATTTTTTAAAACAGTTTATAAAAGACATACAAATTTTTCTATGGAATCATATCAACTTAGTTATGATGCAACTCCTCAATGGGGTAATAAAACAACATTTTCAATAACACATTATGCTGATTTAATATATACTATGATTATTGAAGCAGACCTTCCACAATTAGTAGCAAAACCTACAAGTGATCCACAATGGAGTGGTGGTCCTTCTAGCGATTTTGATAAAGGTAAAGGTAATATAAGTTGGGTAAATAACACAGGTCATGCTCTTGTATCATATTATGATTTAACAATTGGAAAACAATTAATAGATAGACAATATAGCGAATGGATGGAAATATGGACTCAATTAAGTCAAAGCGAATCAAAAAAAAGAGGTCTAGATTTAATGTTAAATCGTAATGATAATTTAATAGTTAATGCAGGACCTCTTACAACTTATATACCTCTTCAATTTTGGTTTTGTCGTAATATTGGTCTAGCTTTACCTTTAGTAGCATTACAATATCATGAAGTACAATTAGAAGTAAATTTCAGACCATTTAATCAGATGTATACATTTGGAGCAAATAATTATTATACTGCAACTAGTAATGCTTCTAATATTCTTTCAGTTTATAAATTATATTCTAATACTCCAGAACTTGATAATTCATTTAAAGCACAAATAGTAGTATTTCCAGACGGAGCTCAATATTATATTAATCCAACTGCTACTATTGGAGGTGTTGGTCAAACAGGACAAATTGGGTCGCCTTATCTTCTTCAAATGGTAAGAACAATACCTGTTGGATATACAAATTCTACTATTTATATTAAACCCAATGGTGTTGTTGATACTTCATATAATACCAATATTACAGAAGTAAAACTTTATGTTGATTATATATATCTCGATACTATAGAACAAAAAGAATTTGCTACTGCAAAACATCGTTATCTAATAGAACAATTACAATACAGTGGTTCTGAAACAATTGTACAAAATTCTTTAACTAATCGATTTCCTTTAAAATTTAATCTTCCAATTAAAGAATTATTCTGGGTAAATCAACTTGATTCTATATTTTTAACAAATGATTTATTTAATTTTTCTAATACTGTAAATCCAATTGTACCTCAAGGTAATATTATTGCTAGTGCTATTATATATATTAATGGTATTGAAAGATTTAGTGTTAGAGATGGCAATTATTTTAGACTTATACAACCTTATCAAAAACATACTAGAAGTCCCAATGGTTTTATATATGTTTATTCATTTAGTGTAAAACCTGAAGAACACCAACCTAGCGGATGTAGTAATTTCTCTAAACTTAATACAAAAGAATTATTCTTAAATATTCAGCCTAATACTGGTTCTCAGCAATTAAGAGTTTATGGATTAAATTATAATATATTGCGTATTTATAGCGGTATGGGAGGTATTGCTTTTAGTAGTTAAGTTTTACAAAAATTTAACTAAATATTTTTTATTATTTTTTATTTTTTATTATTTTTTATAATAAAAAATTTATAAAAATATTTGTATAAATTATAAACTAAATTATAGACTAAATAAATAAATATAAAATGTTAATGTTCAAATCAATTTGTCTTATTATATTTACCATTATAGGTATTCTATTTACAGTAGGTTATGCTGCATTACCTTTAATTTCAACTCAAATTAATATACCAATTCCAGATGGCAGTAATATAAAATCTAATTTTACATTATATATTAATAGTTTTACAGCAATTTTTAATGATGCAGCAAGTACTTACAGTAGTATTGATTATAGTGATTTAAAATCAGTTAGTAGTATAACTAAAATTTTATTAAAAACATTAATGTTTTCTTGTATTGCTATATCTGGACTAATTTTACTTGGTATAATACTTGCTTTATTTGGATTAAAGTTTATTAGTAAAATAATATTTTTATTAGCATTAATTATAATGATTATTGTATTTGTTTTTATAACATTAATTGTTACTAAAAGTAGTGCTGTGTCAGATATAACTAAAATTTTTAGTTTAGGAGGAGATAGCAGCGTAGATTATAAATCTGGAGGGTTTTTAGTTACATTATCTACTGCTTTAATGTTTATAAATTATTTATTATATGCATTTTTAGCATAATAATTTAATTTATTATTTAAGTTATAATTTAAGTTATTATTTTAATTTCGTTTTATTATTTTTCATCATTTATATTATTATTGTAATAACATATCCAATAACATAACTAATAACATAACTAATAACATAATTATAACTATAATTTATTAAAAATGGCAAATACATTTACAAATATTTTAAATAAAATTTCATCTTTATTACCAAATTCTATTACAACAGATGAAAATGTTATAGATATTACTAAAACTTTTTCTAGCGACAGTATTAATGTGAATTCTATAATTAAAAAAATTCTTGGTCTAGATATAGATTTTCCTAATCACATTCTAAATTCTAAGTCTGGACATAAATATAATGAGCTAGAGTTTTTTCAATCTAATCAAGATAGTAATAGTACTAATACTACTAAAACCAATTCAAATGCATTATTTGAAAAGTTTAACCGTACTCATACACAATTAGGCAAGACTCTTTTACAATCTATTATTCTAGAACCAACTATTAGGTCAAATGTAAAAAATATGATTGAATTGGGTAATTTAGTTAAAAAAAGACAAGAATTTGCAAGTAGCTTTATGAAGAATGCAAAGCTAGGAGAAATTCGAAAAACATTGGAAATATGTTCTAAATTAGAAAAGGATATTCTAGCAATGCAAATGGAAGATAGTCCAGAAATGTTAGAGGTTTATAAAGTAGTATTCTTTCAATTCTTACCATTACAAAAACTTAATTATAATGAAATATTTCTTAAATTATTCTATTATTTCATAATTATATTTAGTCCAGCATATGGAGCTATCGCGCCATTTATATTTATGTTCGCACCATTCCTATTTATGAAGTATGTATTTAAAATACCAATATCATTCGATGCATTTTGGGCTATTACAAAAAATATGATTCTCGGAGGTACTGGTTTTTTTTCTAATCTTAATAAGATTTTAAATAGTGGATTTGGTAAGGTTGCAGAAGCTATGGTAGGAGGTGGTAGTGGCGGTGAAGGGGGTGAAAATGGAGGATTAAGTATTAAAAAAATTATTATATTATTAGTAAAATGGTTTGTAGCTTTTATGAATAGTTCTGCTGGTACATATATATATTTAGGCTTTATAGTTGTTACTTATCTTTATGGAATTTATAATAGTGTTCAAGTAAGTATTACTTATAATAAAATAATAAATATGTTTCATAGCCGTTTAAATATAATCTCTAAATGGTTAAAAGGTGTAGTAGGATTTTATAATATGGGATTGGGTTTAGAATTTCCAGAATTAAAACCAGTAATTGAACAGATAAAAGGATTATTAACAAATTCTACTGTTGTTAGTTTATTAAATCATAGTACATTTAATGATGAACCTGGTATATTTTCTAATAAAGGTATTATTATTAAAACTTTTAAAGAGTTTCTAGATATGAAAAACCTTCTAGAACCATTTAGTAAGTATATGGCACATATTGATGTCTGGAGCAGCATTGGAAAATGGTTACAAGAAGGTGAAACTCATAGCATTTGTAATTTTATATCTGGAAGCGATATACCTATTGTGAAAGGTTCTGATGTATGGAATATCTGTTGTAAAGTACCAATTTATAATGATGTTAATATGAATTGTTCTCCTTTAGATGTTGATTTGGATTCTACAAATAAAAATAAATCCCAGTTTTCGAATCTTTTAATAACTGGACCCAATGGTTCGGGTAAATCGACCTATATTAAATCAGTAATTGAGTGTATTTTACTAGGTCAAACTGTAGGAGTTGTTCCTGCAAGAGAATTTTCTTTTACTCCATTTACAAATATTGCTACATATTTGAATATTCCAGATTGTCAAGGTAAAGAAAGTCTATTTCAAGCTGAAATGAATCGATGTTATCAACAATTACAAGTATTGAATGAAGCTGAAACAAAGGGAGAGTTTAGTTTTAATATTATGGATGAGATATTTGTTTCAACTAATTATCAAGAAGGTATGAGCGGAGCATATGCTATTATTAAGAATATGTGTAAAATGAATAAATGCCTAAATATTATTACTACACATTTTGATGTTTTAGCTGGTATGGATGAAGTTTGTGTATCAAAGAAATACTTTGATATTGAAATAGATGAAAATGATAATATTAAAGGTGATTATAAAATAAGAGATGGTGTTAGTAAAAAACATATGGCTCTGAAACTATTGAAAAAGAAGGGTTTTGATTCTTCAATTATAGAAGATGCAGAATTTATGTACAGCTTTTTACTAAAGAATGATTTAAAAAAGCAGGATTTAGGAAATCCCGCGCGCAAACAGCAGGATATAACTAATAGCCTTGCCAAAAATTTAGAAGAAAATAAGATTGAAGAAGAAGAAGTTATTTTAGATAAAGTTATTCTAGAAGATAATAAGATTGAAGAAGTTATTCTAGAAGATAATAAGATTGAAAAAGAAGTTAAAGAAGAAGTTAAAGAAGAAGTTATTCTAGATAAAGTTATTTTAGAAAAATAATGATAATAATGATAATAAGGAAATAAATATGATATAAAAAAATATTAATAAATAATAACCAATATAATAATAAAACATAAAAAATATATTAAAAATAAAAGAAATATATAAAATATAATAAAAATGTCACAATATAGACCTTCAATATTAGTTAATCCAAACTATGCAACTAATGGATTAAGTTCAGATACAAAACAAGCAGGTTGGTATCAAATAACACCTAATTCAAGTAATCTTGCACTTCGTGCTAGTTATTCTAATATTGGTTTAAGTGGTGAAATAAGATTAAATACTAGTGTCTTGCCTAATGTATTTCAAGGTTGCAATGGTTCTGCTTGGGTAGATTTTAATTCTACTCAAGGAGCAACTGGACCCGCAGGACAAGATTTTACAAATGCTGTAAATTTTAATAATTTAGGCTCTAATACTGCATCAGGAAGTATAGTTCCTCTAGCATCAATATTTGCTACCACATATTCCAATGTTGCAGCATCAATAAGTAATGTTGATATTAGAAGTTTACAAGGAGGTTCATATGTAGTAAATAGTAATTTATCAGTTAATAGTATGGTTTTGAGCCAAAATAGCAATGTAATTTCAATGACTTCTCAACCATTACCATATCAATGGAATTTTACAAATGGAAAAAATACAGTATCATATTTAAAAAATTCAACTACTGATACACCATATTATGGATGGGGAGAGACTTCTAGTTGGGTAGTACAACAAGGAGTTACTGTTACAAAAGGACAAGCTGTTAGATTAACAAGAGATTCAGTAAGTTCTAGTAATATTGTTATTACTCCAATTACATATACAACATTAGTTGGTGCAAATAAATTTAATAGTAATTTTTTTAATATTTTAGGTATTGCAAATCAAACTTCAGTTGGTGATGGTAGTAATACTTGTATTGTTTGTACTAAAGGAATTACAACAGTATTATGTACAAGTAATATTGCTAGTGGTTTTACACCATCAACAGAAATACCTTTTGTTGGTTCTTTAGGATTAGTTGGTAAAGATGGAGGTTTATTTTGTAATATAAATCAAGACCCAACTGTTGATTATATGTCTGCAGGTTATTTTTTGGAAAGTGGTGTAGGTTTAGCATCTAATGGTAATTATAATCTATTTTATGTTCAACCAAGCAGCTTTTAGTGCAGCTTTTAGAAAAAGCCGCGCCAAAACGCAAGAGAGACTAAAGCCTCTCAGTATAGCAGGATTTAGAAAAAGCCGCGCCAAAAGCAGGATTAAATAAAAATTTAATAAAAATTAAAATTTGTTTTTTAATAAAGGAGGTTCGAAAGGAACCTTGGTTCCTTTCTAAGGAGGTTCGAAAGGAACATTGGTTCCTTTCAACAGTTAAAATATGGAGGAGCCCAATCACCATTATTACATTGTCTCCAATATCCAGAATATGCAGGGTAATATTCATATGGACGCCAATTTCCAGTATCAAGTAAATATGGTTTTTTCCAACCCCAACGACCACCCCAACCATTAGTTCCCCAACCTCTGTAAGGATAAAAAGCTTCATTATTTTTATAATTCATAAAAATAATATAAGCTAATATTGCTATAGCAATAATAGAAAATATGTATGAAATGCACATTTTAGATTTATATGTATATAGGAGTATGTATTAGATATGTATTAGATATGTATTAGATAATTAATTCATTTATTTTTTTATAATTTTTTATAATTTTATTTAATTTAATTTAATTTTATTTAATTTTTTTAATTTTTAGAATAATATCTAGAATAATATCTAGAATAATCTCAAGAATAAATATCTAGAATAAATATAATAATTAAATAATTAATTAAGTATATAATAAATTATACAATAAAATTCTATAATATTAATATTAATAATAAATTTAAAATGAATACTCCTAATCTTGGCAAATATGCAAGTGTATGTGATCTTCCATACACTACACAGAAAATTAATTACAATCGTGGATATGGTAATATAGTAATTCATGAAGTTAAAGGAGATAACTCAGTTAATACAAATATTACTAAATATAATCGTATTGACCCTCTTCAACTACCTTTTTCAAGTCATCTTCCTAATGCTATTCCAGGTAATGCATATCAAATGTTTAATCCCGAGACAACTATTGCTTGGGCTGATAAGCGTTTTTTTGAATAAATAAACTAAAAATTATAAATAATGTTTGTTTAATTTTAATTTTAATTTTAATTTTAATTTATTTTAATTTTAGTTTCATTTTTTAAAATTTTTATATTTATAATTAATAAAGAAAACATAAAACTATAAAATATAAATTATAAAATATAAATTATAAATATATAATTTTTTAGTATATAAGATTTATAAGATAAGATTTATAAGATAAGATTTATAAAATAAATTTTATAATATGAGTACAACTAATCATAAATATAATAATAAAAGTAAAAAAGTTACTAAATTTACTAATAGTTATACAACACCAAAAGCAAAAAATAAAATCAATGAGTTTAATGCTACTGGTAAAAGCATAACAAAATTAGTTCCTTTTGAATTAGATTATACTGGTACTGAAGGTAATAAAGAGTTGTTAAAATTATTTGAAGAATATATAAAAATATCTAACTTATCTACAGTTCCAATTACAAGTTCTATTGCTGTAATACCTGTTGGTTATGCTGAAGAAATTGAAAAACAAATTAATATAACAGAAATTAAAAGTAAGGTTGCAATATTCAATTATGAATTGTATTTATACAATATTAAAAACTTTTTAGAAGATTTTATAACAAAAAATCCATCAGTTAAAACTCTTGAATATACAGCATTTATTGAAGGTATTAATAACAATTTAACAGAATCACAAAATAAATATAGTAATCTTAAAAATTTAATAAAATCTGGTAAAACTACTAAAAGTAATGTAGAATTACGAAAAATGGTTATGTATATTCCAAAATTACTTGATGTTCAATCTAGCACTTTATCAGGTGGTACTATTGATATAAAAAAATTTAAAGAAATAGAAAAACAAGCTGGTACAATTAGAAATGATTTTGGAACTGGATGGGAAGATATAACAAGTACAAGTACAGGGAAAAATTATTACGGTTTTAATACTGATGAACCTACAATAAATACTTCAAAAGCTTATACACTTTCAAAGAATAGTGAAAAAATTCAATTATATATGAATAAATGTAATGATTTACAAATATTATACTTACATAAACATATTGAATTATATGATATTTTTGTATCAATGAGGATATACGTTTTATTAAATGTTGAGATTAATAAAATTATAAAAGAATTACTTGACCCAGAAGAATCAAAATCTGGTCAAAGTAATGTAGATATAAAAATGCCCGTTGATATATTAAAACAATTAACTGAAAAATTACAAACACAAAAAGATTTAAGTACAGCAGCTGCAGCTACAATTACTAAATTAGGTAAAAATCCTGATGGTACTCCAATGACATCAGGATTTAATGTTACTGGAGGTGCTCCTGATGTTACAATATCTAAAGATATTTTTAATGCTATAAAAGGTAACACACAAAATACAGGAAAAATAGGAACTCTTGTTCCGGGACAAATAATTTATATTACAATTCAAGGTACAGCAGGTACCTCAGATGAAACAATAATGATGACTTACAAAGGTGAAGATAATGCAAGTAATGTTTATAAATTTAATAATTTATTAGTGGCTTCAAGTAAAGATGCAAATACTATATTTAGTAAAATATCTTCTACCACCGACAAAGAAAAAATTAAAATGGAATATGTTGATTATATGGTTGATTCTGTTGATTCATATGAAATTTTACAATTTATTAAAAATATACAATTAGTTAATGAACAATCATTATCTTCAATGCTTGGTATAAACTCTCAAGATAATTTACAAAAAATTGTAGATGAATATAAACTAACTATTAAAGGTATTGATAAAACAATAAAAAGCAGAAAACTAACAACAATTTCTAAAGGCTGGGAGTCATTTAATAATTCTGATACTAACGGTTTATATTTTGAACAAACACAATTAGATAAAGATTTTTCATCAGAGGTTGTAAGCGATAAAGATAAAATACAACCAGTAATTTATAAATGTTATGATTTACAAATATTATATTTAGTAAAACATTTAGAAATTATTGAAATGTATAAAATGGTATATTATTTTGATGATATGTTAACACAAAAAATAGGCGTATTATTTTTTATTTTATCATTATATAAACTATTTAAAGTTAGTGTAAAGAAATTTGAAATTCAAATTCGTAAAATTTTATCACAACTTCCTGAATTATTAAAATTACAAGGAAAAACAATGTCTGGAGGTGCTTTAACTAGTTCTGCTGCTGTAAAAAATACTTTTCATGATAAAAAAAGTAAATTAGAAGCTCTTTTAACAGTTACAGGCACATCAAACCTTGCTAAAGAAACAATTGTAAAATTAAAAAATATTACAAATGAAAGTAGCCCAGAAATACTTCAAGAATTAATGAAATATTTTGATAAAATTAAAAATGAAACCTCATATACATATGGATATGCTGATAAATTATTGTTTGAATTATTTAAAGAAAATATACAACTTTTGACACAAAATATGCCAGCTACTAAAAATACTGAAGCATTAAAAAATCTTTTTTATGAAGCAGAAAAATATTTAGTAGATATAAATATAAGTAGAACTAGTTTAAAGAAAGAAAAAGCAACATATGATGTAACTAAAATTGGTCAATTTAGTAAAGATGATATAACATTAGTAGATGAAATGGTAGTAAATTTTCACAAGGCATTTGAACATAATTATAAAAAAAGTATTGATATACAAGATAGCGAGTATTTTTCTAAAAATTATTCTAAAGAAAGTGGTGAAATAAATACAAAAAAATCAGAAATACAAAATCTTAAAACGAGTAATGCAAAACCTGCAGAAATTGATACAAAAATTAAAGAATTGTCAGATGTATATACAACACTATTTGCTGATACATTAAAATTACCAGAAATAAGTGATTTAATTAATAAAACTATTGAAAATACTGATTTTACTTTATCTGGAACAAATCTATCATTACAATCAAGTAAATTAAAATTTCTAGATGCAATTCATAGTATATATTTAACTGAACCTAGTATTACAGCTTTACTTTCTACTACTTCTAATACTAAAGAAGCAAAAACAGATGAATTATTTAAAGCATTGGTAAAAAAAATAGATGATGATAAAATATATATTAATCCAACTGATAAAACAAATTTAGATGCATTAGCAAGTAAACCACCACCAGTACTAGTCGCACCACCAGTACCAGTCAAACCACTACCACCACAACCACAACCAGTTCCTGTAATACCAACTATGGTATCATATGAAAAAGCAATTAAACAAGCATTAGAATATAATGGTATTGTAAAAGATATAATATTTATAATGACATCATTTAATAATAAAAGTATTAAAGTTCAAAATGAAATTGAAAAATCTTTAGGAGATGAAAGTGATAAAACAAATATAGATTCATTTAACAAAATAAAAGAAAATTATAAAAAATTAAATAATGAAATCATGAAAATATTAAAAAATAATGAACCAAATCTTATAACAAAACCTGAAATTGTTGATAAATTAGAAATTGATGAGACACAAAAAGCAAATATTTTAGTATTATTAACACAAATTAATAATAATATTGGTTTAGAAGCATCAAAATTATCAGACCTTTATGAAATTATAGTTGGAACAGCACGTGTAACAGGTAGATTTAAACCTAAACAAGATGATAATACTGCTCCAGAAATTCCTATAACTTTAAAAAAAGCTTATACTCTTCGAGACTATTTTGATAGTTTAGGAGGAAACATAGCAGCACCAGTAGTACAATCAGTACCAGTAGCACAAGCAGCACCAGCACCAGTAGTAAAAACAGCACCAGTAGCAGCACTAGTAGCAGCAAATAACGAATTTGGTTTTGAAGAACAAGAAAAATCAGTACAAACAAAATACATATCACCACCAAAAAAAATAGAACCAGAATCAGAAGGCTTTGGTTTTGAAAACAATAAACTTATGAATGAGGGTGGTGATAATCGTACTAATCAAACTGGTGGTTATAACTATGAAGAAATTATTAAGGTTAAAGATAATAAATTACAAATTCAAGGAGCTTGTGATCCTAATGGTGATAATCCTTCAGGCTTGTATGGACCTTTTTATAGTATATATCCACCTCAATATAATAATTTTCATGTATATTATAATATGTTTGGACATCTTAAATTAAGTGAATTAAATAATCCAGAAATGTTAAAAGATAAAGACAAATATAAAAGATTCTTATCAAATCCATTACCTGAATTAAAAAATTCTAGAAGCTTTGATACATCTGAAATAACAAATATACCTCATAATTTAATGGATAAGTTAAACAGAGGTGGAAGTGTAGTTATTTTTGGATATGGTTTTTCAGGTTCTGGTAAAACTTATTCTCTTATTGCAGGTTCTGAAAAACCAGTAGGTACTACTGATAGAATTAAATATGACCCATCTATTCTAGAACAATTTATTAAAGATAATAGTGATAAAATAAAAACTGTAGATTTTCTAGAAGTATATCCATTAGGAATAACACACAATCCACACGATGCTTTATCCCCAGCAAGTAAAAAAATAATATCATATACAATTAATCATGAAACTGTAAAATTAAGTAAATTAAAAGAATATAATGCACAACAAAATTTTCAAAAATCTGATACAGAATATGAATTAAAACATTTTACACCTTGTAAAAATGATGCTGGTGATGAATATAATCTTTTTAAATCAATAAATAAATCTGATGATGATTTTTATAATATTATAAATACAAGAATAAAATTATTAGAAAGACATCGTATTGCAAAACTTCGTATTCTAGCAACACCAAATAATAATGAAAGTAGTCGAAGTTTTTTACAAATAACAATAAATCTTGAACAAGTTAATGGTAAAACCCCTAAATTAGTTTTTTTTGATATGCCAGGAACAGAAAATACTGTAAGAATTAAAACAGAATTTTTAGGTGAAGGAATATTTAGTGAGATAAAACAAAATAAATTTACTGAAATAGAATTACCTCGTGATACGAGTCGTATAGAAGCTTCACCATTTGATCAATTAAAACAATATAGTACCTATAATTTTAAATATTATATAGATGACCTAAAAGATGAACCTAATAAACCTAAAAATAACAAAATAGAATATTTACGAATACATAATTTTACAAAACTAAGTGATGCAAATAATGCAGAAATTAATGAAATAGCAAAAATATTTAAATATTTTTTTATGTCAAAAGGAGCATTTGGTTTTATTGACGTAGTAATACCTGGTGAAAATGAAGTTATATCACACGATGGTTTAGAGTTTGCATTATTTATTAATGGTTTAGATGTAAAACGAGGACAAAATTTTATGGAAACATATAACAATATTCCAAATGGTACTAAAATATTTTTTTTAACTAATAAATTATTTACAGATATATATCAAAAATTTAATAATTTTTTAAATAAAAAAGATAAAAACAATAAGCCTATATATAATAGTGACCAACCAAATGATTATTGTAAAATTCCTTATCCTTTAGAAGGTGATGATATACCATATTTAAAAAGCATATTTAATGTTGATGTATCACAAGATAAAAATATAGTTATGACAAATTCTGAACGAATTTATTTATTTAGTAGCAAATTACCAAACAATAAACAAACAAATAAACATTATTTTGCAAATCCGCTAATTAAATATATTTATTTAATATTAGATTACTTAAAAAGTATAAATATAAGTAATGTTGTTGACCCTATTATGAAATTTATGCCAAAACAACACTTACATAGAGCATCAGTATTTTTTATATATAAATATATAAATTTTATAGTAAATCAAGGTCGTACTATAGTAACTAATCTAGAACATCTAAAATATTTCTTTTTATCTAGAACAGGATTAATTAAAAAATATAATGAAGATGAGAAAAATATTAAAGAAAATAAATCTTTTCTTTGTAGTGTACATGATTGTAGTGATATAACAACATCAGCAAATAGACAAGAATATGTCAAACCAACAATAGTAGGAGGGAATGGTGGTATTACAATATATGAGCGTGTAAATATTGGTAATATGCAAACATTTGGTTTAATAGATATTTTACAAGGTTTATCAAGTTCTCCTTTATTAAAAGATTGTGCTATAGAAATAACTGATAAAGGTAGTTGGATAAATCTTTTAAAAAGTAAAACTAGTTCAACTGGAGGAAAATTAGGTGCAATATTTGTTATGTTTACTAATTTCAAAATATTTTTTGATAATACAAATGTTAACCCAAATATTGATACTGACCCAATAGCAAACATAAAATCAAGTTTAAATACATTATGTATTGCAGCAAAAGATACTGCGGAATTTGCAGAAAGTATTTCATCAACGTCAATAAGTAGTAGTTCTCCACATCAAAGTGCTGTTTCAGCAGCAGCACCACCACCATCATCACAACCACGACAACAACAATCATCAACAGAAGAACTACGACCACGACCACCAAAAGGAAGCCCACAAAGAAACCCACACGGGAGGAAAAAAGGTGGTGGTACTACTAAAGATGCTCATAAAAAATTTAATCTTAAAGATTTATTAAAAAGTAATAAACATAAACCAAAAACTCATAAAAATATTAGTTTAAAAAATAATAATAAAAAAAATAAAGTTTTATACACTCGTACTAAAAAAAATAGACTTTAATAAAAATTAACATATCAATATATCAACATATTAACATATCAACATATCAACATATTAACATATCAACATATCAACATAACAACATATTAACATCTCAAAATATCAACATATCAATATATCAATATATCAACATCTCAAAATATCAACATATTATCATATCAACATATAAATAGATAGATATATATTCAATATTTTCAAAATTTTCAATTTTTTTCAACATTTAATAAAATATAAATTATTATATTATTAAAAAGTATATTACTACAAAATATATTTTTAAAATGCCAATCAAGATAGTTAAACATAATTCAAAGACCCGTAAAAGGAGTCATCATTCTGATAAATCCAAATTTATGAGTCATCATAATAATACACATAATCAAAAGAATCATCAACATAAAAGTTTAATTGACCTTATTTCAATGATTAGTCAAGCTCGGAAAAATAGAAGTAAATCTCAATCAAATCTTCCAGCTAGATTAATGAAAATGAATATGGATAAAACATCTAAAAATTATGAAAAATCAGTAAGTAGTTCTTATTCAAGTGTAATGCATAATGGTCATAAATATATTAAAGGTAAGCAAGTAATCAATAATTCAACTAAACCTTTTATTCAGATTAATGAAATGGAAGATGGTCAAGTTCATCAATATATGGTACCTAAAAATAATATTCCTTACAAACAACCAAGTCATTTAGAACATCATTTTGATTCAGAAATGCCAATGCAAATACCAATGCAAATACCAATGCCAATGCCAATGCATAAACCAAAGCATATGCATAATCAAATGCCAATGCAAATACCAATGCATATGCATAATCAAATGCCAATGCAAATGCCAAAAGCATCTATTGTTATGTATTCTACTACAACACCTACTATTACTAAATCCAAGAAATCAAAATCCAAGAAATCCAAGAAATCCAAGAAATCCAAGAAATTCAAGAAATCCAATAAATCCAAGAAATCAAAATCCAAGAAATAAATTTATAAAAATAATAAATAGTTTTTATCAACTAAAAAATAATTTATAGATTTTTTTAAACTTAATAATAATTTTTTTATTTTATAATTTTTATAATTTTTCAAATTAAATAATTAAATAATAATTAATAAAAAATTAATTTTTTTCAAAAAAATACTATAATTTAGTAATTTTATCCAAAAAAATAATATCATAAATACTTTAATATATAACACAATAACAAATATAATTTTAGCAAATTTATTTCTAATAAATTATTATAAATATATAATATAATATAGTATAAATATAAATATAAATAATAATAATAAAAATGTTTAATTTACAAAAAATTGTTACTATTGTTCTAGCTGTTCTAGCTATTGGTGCTATTGTTTATCTAATTATGTCTTATAATTCTGGTAGTACTATGCCAATGGCTACTCAAAGGGCTCCTATGATGATGGGTGTTGAACATTTTGCTGGTTCTCCTGCAGATGCAACTACCGTTGGTTCTGGAGCAACTCCTACTTATGGTATGGGTTCTGGTCAAGGTGTCGATGCTAGTGAAAGTATTGAACAAGTAGAACAACCACAGGGTCTTATGCAAACTAGTGGTACTGGTACCCAAATGAATCAACTCCCTTCTGAATGCTATCCTAAGGATGTTTTATCAAGTGCTGACCTTTTACCTCGTGATGCCAATTCTCTCTGGGCTCAAGTAAGTCCCTCTGGTCAAGGTAGTCTTGCTGACCAAAACTTTTTAACTTCTGGCTTTCATATTGGTATCAACACTGTTGGACAAACTCTTCGTAATGCCAACCGTCAACTTCGAAGTGAACCTCTTAATCCCCAAGTCAAAGTTAGTCCTTGGCAACAAACTACTATTGAACCCGATATTAATCGTCGTCCATTGGAAATTGAAGGGAACCTCTGAAGCGAGGGCTTCAGCCCCTCGCGCTCCCTTGCACTTGCGAGGGCTTCAGCCCCTCGAGCTCCCTTGCACTTGCGAGGGCTTCAGCCCTCGAGCTCCCTTGCATTAAAATAAACCTCCTTTTATAATGTAGAACCTTCTTTTAATTTTAATATAATTTTATTTTTCAATATAATTTTTTATTTTTAATACATTTTGATTTTTTTGTTCAATAATAATAGTAAAGTTACAACTAAGGTTACAACTAAATTATATAATAAATATAAAAATTATGGTAAAATCTGATAAACTAGTTAAGCTAGTTAAATATGAAAGTCATTTATCAAAAGCAGATAAAATTGCAGAACAAATTAAAAAATTACAAAAAAAACAATCAAATATTCAACATATAGGTATTAAAACATATAAGAAAAATTTACAGAAACATAAAAGCAAAGATACTAAATATATAGTTACTAAAAAAAAAAGTAATCCAAAAAATATAAAAAAAATACCAACACACAAACCTAATAATGTTATTATAAAGGATATTATTCCAGATATTATTCCAGATATTATTCCAGATATTATTCAAGATAATATACCAACTGTAAATAATTCTTCTAGATTAGATAATAATTATGTAATAGCAATTCCAAGTTATAAGAGACAAGATATAATTCAAACTCACACACTTGCAGTTTTAAATCGCCATAAAATTAATCCCAAATACATTACAATTTTTGTAGCAAATCAAGAAGAGTATGATATTTACAAAGCAGAGGTACCATCATTTTTATATAATAAACTTGTAATTGGTGTATTAGGTCTTAAAAACCAGCGTAATTTTATTTCTGACTATTATCCAGAAGGACAACATATTGTTGAAATGGATGATGATATTAAGAAAATAATGCAACTTGTGGTAAAAAGGAAATCTAGAAGAAGTAATATAAATTTGAGTAAGAGTAAGAGTAAGAGTAAGAGTAGCAAAGTAGGTAAAACTGTTAAACCAATTGAAGATTTAGATGTATTTATAAGAAGGGCATTTGAAATGTGTACTGAAAGCAATATTTTCTTATGGGGAGTTTATCCTTTAGTTAATCCTTATTTTATGACCTATAAAATTACTACTGATTTGCGATTTATAGTAGGACCAATGTGGGGAATGATTAATAGACATAGAAAAGATTTAAAACTTACAGTAGATGAGAAGGAAAATTCAGAAAGAACTCTACAGTTCTGGGTGGCTGATGGTTCAGTATTAAGATTTAATAATGTAGGTATAGAAACCAAATATTACAAGAATAAAGGAGGAATGCAAGATGAAGGTAAAGATAGAAAGGTTGAAGCCCTTAAATCTGTATATTATTTGAATAAAATGTATCCTACATTAACTAAGATATCTCTAACTAAGAAAAGTGGGATGCCAGAGATAAAGATGATTCATAAGAAGAAAATTTAAAATATGTTTATAATTATTATATTTTTGATTTTATTGATTTTTTATTTTTTATTTTTGATTTTTGATTTTTGATTTTTGATTTATTATTTTTATTAATTTTTGATTTATTATTTAATATTTATTTAATATTTATCTAATTAAATAATAAAGTAATTCTAGAAATGGGTATAGTAATAAAAAAAAGAGGAATTACAAGTAAGAATAAAATAAGTAATAAAATAAGTAATAAAATAAGTAATAGTACATATGATAGTATTCAAAATGGAGGTAAAATAGAAAAATATAAATCAAAAATAAAACCTACAACAAAAACAAAAGTACTATCAGCTGATGAAAAATTTGGGAAAGGTAAAAGCGGAATAAAAGGATTAGCGAGAAAAATATCATCCATACCAAAAAGAGCTTATGCATATGTTGGTGCAATCAAAAATACATCTAAACATCTTGTATCTAGTGGTTTACTTTTTGTAAAACATAAAGGGGAAACAAGAGAGAAACATCTTGAAAGTAAAATTGAGAAAAAAGGAGAAGATTTTACAAAAAAATTTGGTACATTAACACATATTGATGGCAAAGAATTAAAGAATCCATATGCGATAGCAAAAAGTATTATTGATTCTCAAAGAGTAATTAATCAAAAACAAAAAGAAATTAATACTAAATTATTACCTGAAGCTAAAGTAAAAGAAGCTCAAGAAGAAATTGCAAAACATACAAAATTAATTGGTGATGAAACTGCTGAAAAAAACAAACTAGAAATATATGCAAATAAAGAAGGCATAAATACAAAAACTAGAGATAAAATATTTAAAGCTCTTCAGAGAATAGAAACTTATTCTGCTAATGATACAAAGTTAAGAGAAGGATTTGGAGGTGTATTTGAAAAAAGCTATAGAAATACCAAAAGTTCTATAGAAGAACACGGGTTTGGAAAAGTTATAAAAGCAACATTTACTCCTTCTGTATTAAAAAGAGGTTATGAAGCTTTAAAAGAAGGTCAAAATTTTAAATCATTAGGAATAGAATCTGTAGGTTTAGGACGAAAAATTTGGAGAATGAAATTTGGGAAAAAAAGTACTAAAGCTTTAACTGAAAGATTAACTAGAAATACTGCAGATGTAAAAGAAGTTGCCAGAGATACAAAACAGGTTTTAACAAATATTAAAGCAATGACTGAAGATTTAGATAGATTAACAGGAACTAATGCAATTTCAAAAGCAAAAAAAGAAACAATAACTAGAAAATTAATATCACAAAAAACACTACTTAAGGCTTTAGAAACAAAAAGTGATACAATGGAGGGACTTATGAAAACAACAAAAAAATTATTAATTGGAAAACAAGAAAGAAAAAAAATTGCTACAGATAAATATATTGGTAAATCTAAAAATATATCAGCAAAGTTATTAGGAAGTATGGATGCTATAAAGACTCAACTTGACGATGGTAAACAATATAATGGGATTCAAGCATTATTGACTAAAATATCTACAAATCCAGTAGATGTTAGTAACGATGTTAGTAATAAAGAAGTTTTTACTGCATATAAAGATTTATCAACAATGATAGATTCTATTGATACAAAAATGGCAAAAATAGATAGAATAAAAGACCCAATAGCTTATTCAAACTTAGAATTATCTAGAAAAACTGTTATTAATCAAGGTGAAGTAATAAGAAAATTATTAAAAAGAACAAGTACAGGAGAAACTACAGAATTATTATTAAATCAAACAAAAAAAATGGGTAATCTAGTTAATAGTAAAAAGCGAATTGGTGCAAATACTATTATGAGAACTACTAATAGTGGTATATATAATGGTTATGTTAAAAGTCTTCCTTTATTTTCTTCAAATAGTTTTGCAAAAGCAAAGACTAGTAAAAGTGCCGTAGATTCAGCATTAAAAAGATATAAAAACATAAATCTTAATGAAAAATCAATTCCATCTAATATAGAAAGATTATTTGTAAAAGACCCAGCTTTAAAAGTTATGTATTTAGCAGATCCTACAAAATTTACTGAAATTGCTAATGGAAAAAAACCTGAAGAAATCAGAAATAAATATTCTGAAGAAATTAAACTTAATCAATTAGTAACTCAAGAATCATTAGACAAAACAAATAGTGAAATTAAAACAATTAATACAGCAATTAATGATACAATTACTCCAGAAATACAGACAAAAATAACAGAAATAAATAATCTTAAATTAAACCTAGAACAAATTAAAAAATCAAATAAAGAATTTACAGATGAAATTGAAAAGAAAAAAATAGAAATAAATGGATTTACTAAAACTATTACATTAGAAACTGAAAACATAAAAGTAGCTGATGATACTATATTACAAAATGAAAAAGAATTATCTAATATTAAAACACAAATAACTGAAAAAGAAAACAAAATACTAGAAAATAAATTAAAAGGTGAATCTATTACAGATTTAGAAGAACAAAAAAACCAATTAAATTTACTAGAAACAAAATTAAAAACTGAAATCGACTCTAGTAAAACTAAAAAAGAAAGAGCTAAAACAGAAGTGGATAGCAAAAATAAAGAAAAACAAGCCGCACAATTTGATTTGGATAAAAAAAAAGAAGACTACGAAAACTCAAATGAATATAAAAAACAACAAGAACTTGAAAAACAAATAAATGATTCTAAATCAAAAGGTATAAGAGAATTAGAAAAACTACAACTACATCAAGAAAAACTTTTAAAATTACAAGAATTATATCAGGAAGCAAAAAAAAGATTTGATGAAAAACAAGCATTATTAACACCAGATGCTACTGTTTCTAATATATAGAAACAGGCTGATTTTGCACAAAAACAAAAAACTGAAAAACAAGCTGAATTATTAAAAAAATATGGGATACAAAAACTTGGCAGCCTTCAAGATTTTATATTTGAAATTAAAGCAAAATATAAAAAAATAAATAAATCAGAATATAATAAAAAAACCATTGAAAGATTATATAATTCTTTCACATTAAACTCTAATTGAGATTCTAAATGATTTTACATTTTTTTTAATTTTTATATATTTTTATATATTTTCTCTAATAATTATAATTATAATTATAATTAATTGTATAAACTATTCTAGATACAAATTAATTATCTAGATATAGTTTAGATATAGTTTGATATAATATATGTAATTTATTGGGATGGCAAAACCGCAAAAAATTGTATTAGGAGTAACAAAAAATTCATCATCATCAGATGGGAAGGAGAAAAAATTAGTTTTAGAAGTAAATAAATCATCAAAAAAATTATCATCATCATCAACTGATACAGTAGGGAAAAAACAAAAAAAAATATTAACTCCAATTCAAATAGCTGAAAAACAAAAAAAAAGAGGTGCAAAAATGGAAGCAGACTCTGAAAAACGAGCTGCAAAAATAGAAGCTGAAAAAGTAGAAGCTCAAAAAACAGTAGAAAAATTGCAAGCAACAACACCAGAAATATCTAAACCAGTAACAATTGAACAAGTAGTACCAAAAGAAGTAATTGCTGATGCTATTAATAAATCAAAATTAGTTAAAACATTAACAAAAGAGGTTGTTAATATTAGTAAAAATTCAGAAGCTACTAAAAAACGTGAAGAAAGAAAGACAAAAACTATTAATAATATAGAAGTAAATGCAAAGTTTTTTAATGAAAAAATACCAAGTATTAATTCTACAAAATCCAATGATAAGTATATTGAATTAGCAGGTTCAAAAACAGATTATGCAGTAGCAAATGCAACAAAACCTGAAAATTATTTAAATGTATCAGCTCAAAAAAATAAAGGACCAGAATATTTAACAATTGGAAATATTCAAACACAAACAAAAAATGTTAATCCAAAAGACGAGTATATTGAATTAGCAGCAAAAGAAGAACCAATTTATGCAGTAGCAAAACAACCAAATTCTGTAAATTATTTAAATGTAGCAGCTTCAAAACCATTAAATCGTGGTTATATGAATGCAAATAATATTAAAATATATGAAAAACCACAATATTTATCAATTGAAAGTAATAAAGAAGAAACATATAATACACCACCACCAGTAAAACCAAACACAAACTCAGTAACATCAAACCCAGTAACATCAAACCCAGTAACATCAAACCCAGGTACACCACCAGCACCACAATTAGATTCACAAATGAAAAACATGATGAATCAGGCATATCAAAAAGGACAATTGGAAGGTAGTCAATTTCAACCAATGCAACAACAACAACAACAGCAACAGCCAAGACAGCAACAGCCAAGACAACAACAGCAACAACAAATGCAACAACCAACGCAACAGCAACAAGGTGAAGAAGAAGGAAAAGGTTGGTTTAATCGTATTAAAAAAATTTTTAAACGTAATAAAAAAGCACAATCAAAATTTAATGCTAGTCAAGCAAAAATAGAAAATTATAAATACACAAAATCACAGCAGAAAGAATTAAATAACTCACAAAAACAACAAGTTAAAGATGGTATGACAGAATCAGAAAAAAATAAAATTGCAGCTAGTGCAAAAAATATATTAGTACAACGAAGATTAGAAAATGATGAAGTAGTAAACGGTGGTTATATCAATAATGTAAATAAAAAAACAAAATCAAAATTAAAACTATTACATAAACCAAAATCAAAATTAAAACTATTACATAAACCAAAAACAAAAACAAAACTATTACATAATACAAAAACAAAAACAAAACTATTACATAATACAAAAACAAAATTAAAAATAAAAAAACATATTACTACATAATACTAAAACAAAGTGCAACCATCATAAAAATTATTACCATTAATGTAAGAGTTATCCAATTCCAAGTAATTTTTTTACAACTTTCACAATTATCTCCATCCATAAATTTATCTTTTATATCTTTACTATATTTTTTATTGTAATTATCAATATTATTACTTATTTTTTTTATATTATTAGTATTATTACTACTACCACTACCACTACCACTACCACTACCACTTCCAAATCCTTCAGTTGTATAATCATCACTAATATTACTACCAATAATATTACTACCACTAATATTACTCCCACTAATACTAACACTATTACTACCACCATTATTACGACCATTATTACGACTACTACCACTTCCACCAATATTTTTTTTAATAACACTTTGGTCATTATCCCAGAAACTAAGTGAATAACCTCCTAAAGAAGTTTCTGGTAATGATTCCATTGTCATTGTACCACCATTAGTTTGCCAATTACCATTTTGCCATATTGGAGGATTTTCTACATTCATTTTATTCCATCTATTATCAGGTTTTTTAGAAATCCTACGGTCACCTATACCTGTTCCAAATGCTGATTGTGTATATTGAAATTCATCACCCAGAAACATATCATTATTACCTTTTCCATCAACATTTGTTAATTTTTCTTTATTATTACAACATCCACTTTCTAATTTTTTATCTAATTCGTCCATAATCCAAGGACCGAAATACATTTTTTTTGTATCTATATCACCATTTCTAGGTGTTGCAATTTGTACTCCTATAACACCTATTGATATAGCGCTAGAAATGTTACTTGGCATATCATCAAATAATACAACACGACCAAAATCTTGAACTCTATATATTTTCATTAGTTGGTATATATATTCATTTTTATTAGGTGGTACGCTAAACCTTCTACTATCACGGTCTAGGAGACAAGGAGCCATTATATTATGTTTACCAAAAAACTTTTGATTAAACCCAAAAATTCGGTCCATATAAGCTCTAATTATTTCATAAGTACCAAAACTTGCTATTCCAACATATTTCCCGTGAGTTACAAGAAAATCAATTAATCTGATGAAATATCTCCATTGTGGAAAATCTACATCTAAATCACAATCTCTTAATTTACGTATAGTATTAGTTTTCATATCACGTCTTAAATAAGTTTCAGTATTAATAAGAGTATCATCAAAATCCCAAACCCATAATTTACATGTTTTAACAAGATAAAAGGATAATGGTAAATTATTAGGAGGAAGACTATTAACAGACATTATTTTAAATTTTTGCTAACACTTAACCAAAAGCTTATTATGATAATTAACTATTATATATTAACTATAAAATAATATCTAGAAATAATATCTAGAAATAATAAAAAAATAATAATTAAAAATAATATCTAGAAATAATATATATCTAGATAGTAATATAAAATTAATAAATAAAATATTAAACTATAAAAAATTAAAATTATAAAATGGTTGATTACTCAATTTATCTCTTTCACATTTTCTTTGTAGGACCACTATTATTAATGATTGGAATATATCATGATAGTCCAAAGTTTCCAGGTTTTATTTGGAGTTTACTCATTATAATGGGTATTGGTATTATAGGATATCATGCTTTTCGTGCATATTCTTTGTATAAGTTAGTTAATACTAAGTAAAAAATAGAAAATATAAAATAGAAAATAGAAAATATTTATTTAGAGCTTTGCGTATTTTAAATGCCGATTTTAATTTTTATAAATTTTTAATGTTCTATGTTTTGTAGATAACTTTTTTCTTTTCAAAGTTTTATATGAATCTTTATTATAAGCATATATAAAGTAATTCTTATAATTATCTTTATTAATATTATTTATTGATTTTTTTAAATTAGAATTTAATTCAGTAAAATTATTAGATTTAGAAAGTTTCATATAATGTTTTACTTGATTAAACCATTGTTCTATACAATTTAATCTTGGATGATAAGGACATGTATATAATAAGTAATTACCACTATTTTTTATTATATTTTTAGTTTCTTCCGTTTTATGTATTTTACCATTATCTAATATTATTAACTTATTTTTAATATTACTACATAAATCTT